>Ga0209935_1005356_pt1 | contig 10956 bp, 15 predicted proteins | sample ThiBio_1000_plan_2_FD_183958 | JGI IMG/M metagenome (GOLD analysis project Ga0209935, IMG submission 183958) | Wastewater bioreactor microbial communities from Cape Town, South Africa - Thiocy_cont_1000_plan (SPAdes) | ecosystem: Engineered > Bioreactor > Thiocyanate-remediating >... | reverse complement strand
GCGAGCTGACACCCACCATGAAGGTGCGACGAAAGCAGGTCGATGCTATCCACGCTCGTGCCATCCAGGAGCTGTATCCCGAGGACACGATCCCTGCTCGACTGTAACACACACAAACACAAACACAAAGCGACTCTTACGTGCACTCAACGCAACTGTCATCGTTTACCTTACCGGTCAATTAAAGCAAGTCTCAACAGTACAACAACGTTGGTAAACGATAGACGCTGCCCCAAATTGCGTGGGGCTCATTGCGCAACGATATTGGGCTACTATAAACAGGGAGAGGTCAATGGGCTACTTTGGCCCACCTACAGCAGCGCGTTTATCGAGACCGTGGCCTTGTTGCGAGGGCAAGCGGTACCCTTACGCTCGAGATTGCTTTACGTATCGCTTCGCTCGCCGATGCAGTATCTTGCAGTTTACTTGCTTCTCTCGCACCGAAAAAATCCAAATCGCTCAGGAATACAAGTGTATGATCAGGGTAATCGATTATGATGCCTAGAAAAATAATTGGAGGTGATTGCTTGTCGCACGGTAATTATTGGCGTCGATTTCATGTGCTCGATACGGCTCGCGTAGTAGAACAAGCGAGAAGCTAAGTGAGAAGCACATACTGATCGATAACACAGCGAGTATCATTGAGTATCACGGCCAGCACCACAGCGTTGTGCTTGGACCTTGATTTCTTTGAGCTGCCTGGTTTCGCCCGTAAGATTGCTTTGATGTTCATTCCGCAATTGAGCGGAGATCCACAAATATGCTCGGAGATGCAACAAGAAGCAAACAAAATCTACCTAGGAGCTTAAACCACGGAGATCGAGGGTCAGAAATACAATCCTAAGGTTGTAGGAGGTATCGTGGGCCTTGTGGGTACAACTTCAAGCATACCGTGCCACATACGCATACTGGATTTGTGGTTTTCGTAAGAGCAACCAAAATATCGCCAAGAAAAATCCACGATAAAGTTAGCTCTCCTTCTTGTGGTAAAAAGTGGCGTACTTGGTGTTTTTGTGTCGTGTAAGCAGCAAAAGTGAGAGATATCGATGTTGGCGATGAGATACATGGCCTGCACGATTGGCGGGGTATATTCCCGGGGTACGCTTCTGTGCTGTGCTGAGGAAACATGGAGGCGCTACGAGAAAACTTGAAGTATGCCTGAAATCAACTCTGATGCATTCCAAGCCACAGATCAACCAAGAATATCGATGATTAGTGAAGAACATCATGAAGATCGATTTTTGGTACCTTGAAGGAACCGTTTACGACGTAAATCTTGATAGTAGCGTAACAATTCGTCAGCTTGGAGCCTCGGCGCGTATTCTTGTTGGCTGTATGTGCGCTTATCAACATATCTGCCCACGGAAAAAATGCATTACCAAGGCGATCGAGAGCCATAATCATACAGTTGAAACGTTGAGGTGGATAGTGGGTCAGTTGTGGGTATAGCATCAACTACACACGTACGCGTACTCTGGTGTGTGTGTGTGGTTATCAATAAATCCGTTTGTGCAGCCAAAGTACCGCCAGAAAAATATATCCATCATCGCAGCGCTTCGATATCGTGTGTCAAGTGATCAACCTGGGGTCTACGAGTCGAACAAGCAGCAAGTACGTGAGAACGAGATTGATATGTTGACTATGAGAGACACAGAAGCACGAATGAATGGGACGGGGTACATATTACGGGGTACGATACGATGCTGCCTCTGAGGAACTCCATCTCGCCATCACGAGAAACATCAATACCATCCATCAAATCAACTCTGATGGCTCCAAACCACTCAAAACTCACTACAATGATGATTACTCAAGAACATGACGATGAACGAATTTTTGGTACCTTGGATCAACCGTATTTGACGCGAGTGCGGCGGATTGGATGGGAGATATCGCTCGCGCTCTCGTTGGAAGGAGATACTGGTGCTCGAGAGGATATTGGTATCATCGTACTGCTCAAGGATTCTCAGATCCAACCCACCGACTTGCTCCGTATGGCCATATGCTCCACGATAAGCTATCGCTCAGAAGCAAGAAGATTAAAACTACAAGCACAAGGGAGATCACGATACTAAATGCTATTGATTCTTGACGTCGCAGCGATTAGTTAGAAGTACGGCTGCGATATCGACGTACTGGTATCGAAGTTGATCATGAGGCTCTCGTTCGATCATGGGAAGGTTCTCTCGATCTGCTCCTTATGGTCGTGCAGTTGTTGGTGCGCCGATCAGAAACTGGCTGGCCGTTGAGCTGGTTCACCGCACACAAGAGCGAGCACCAACCGCACAAAGAGTTGGCATGGCTTCCGTTTGTCTCGATTCGAACACAACAGCAATTAGCATCGAGATTTGAAGGCTTGACACATCGCTGAGCAGCAAATCTCTCTTACATGTGGCATTTCGATGAGCGGTAGCAATCATCACAAGTTTCAACGTGAATCTCGCAACGCAAACCGGACGATGGGATGCCGAGTTTCTCACTCATTAGTTGCGAAGAGGGCCACCATCTGCGCATTCGTCGTCGGCGCCACGCTAGGGAGCGATGGAACGGTTCGCAAGCAGCGGCCGAGGTCATAGCTGCGAGCAACACGGATAGCTGGCGAACTATCGGAATGTGCAAGTTGCAAGGAAGTGTATATCACACGGTATATCTGCGCTTCAGCTCCAATCGTGGTTTGTGACCAAGTACATAGGGCCTGCGAGATAGTGCCCTGCAGAGCAACTGGAGCAGCGAGCGAGGCAGCAACAAACAGGGCACCCGCAGGTGAGCAGGCCACCACTTTCCTACCGACCTCCATGGCCCACCACAGCAGTCCGAACCTCCTGTCCTTCTCCTCGTGATCCAAGGCCGGCATCACAAGTAGTACGATTGCGCCGGAGCTTGATTGTGGCCGACGCCTTCTGTGGCGTCGGCACCGAAGGAGGTCCATAGGGTTGTTCGTTGCCTCTCGTTATTTGTTTGCCCTCGCTCGCCCAAGTCTCTCCATCCTCTCGCTTGGCATCACGAGCGTCATGGACGTGGGCCTCAAGAGCGCTGGTTGGGACTCGACGTTTTCCAAGTTGGAAGTGCTCTTGATCTTCGCGAGCAGCTGCGAGAGTGGAACGGTTGTGGCCCGTGTGACGCTGATGGGCGTGAGGAGCGAGCAGACGCAACGCGTGTTAGTGAAGGCAAACACTCGTCCCGTCCCTCTGCGTCTTGAGTTCCAGCCCGAAGCTCTGTTCTCTACGCAATCAGCGTTGTGGCTGCCAAGCAAGGTGCAGGTCCAGTGCACCCCTGGACACACGTTCGATTTCGAGTTCCTTGCAAGTACGTGCAAACTGCTCGAGCAGCTCAGACTGTTGGACAGTTCGCTAATCCCACAAAATCTATCTCGCAGGTATTCATTTGCCACGCCTCAAGCGCTACGTTCCATTTGAGCAAAGCTACAATCAGGCAGATCGCGGATTACGCTACAACATACTTCTTCTTGGGCCCGCCGGCTCGGGTCGCTCCTCGTTCGTCAACTGTGCCCTTACCCTACTTGATCCGGAAGGCTTCATTCTGAACCGAGCCGCAGTGGGTGGCAACTTGCGAAACAACACCCGAATACTCAAAAGATATCCGCTACCTGGGCTGGAGGTGTCTCTCTGGGACATGTGGGGCATCACGAACGACAACTTTCAGTATACTCGCGCGATACTGCCGACGCTGCTTGAAGGTCGGCTTCCTTCTGGCTGGCCGCTGGGTGAAGCGCCGCAGCAACACCAAAAGGAGCTATTTCACAACACCGACTCAAGGACGAGCAGGCGCATCCACTGCATGATTGTATTCGTTCCAAGCAGATTACTGGTGCACCGCGAGGCCTCAGAGGGACAGCTTGCGAGTTTACGTGAACTCATTCACATTGCCAGCGCAATTGGTATGTGCGATTAATGGCTGTCGATTGTAACCTACTGCATCTAATCTTCGAGTTTTGCTCCGATGCAGGGCACCATCCAGTGGTAGCTCTCATGCTGGAACGCTCTTCACGTATCAGAGACGAGGAATATTTGGTCCGATTAGCGAAGGAGTCGTTCGATGCTCATCATACTTCGGTTGCTATTGCAAGAACCTATTGGGACGAAGCAAAACGATCGTTCGCTATCGATATCCGCACATTCCAACTCTTGGAGATGGCGTTGGCGGCTTCGGCAAGTTTCTTGTGGAGATCGCCAACGCCTACGTTACGACGAAATCGTTTGCTGTGGATGTCGATTGTTCCCGTGTTATTGAGCGTATTGATTCTTGTATTATTGTTCAAGACACAGTAGCCAACCAAACACCACACCTCTCACACTGCCTGATAAAGCGTCCTTCGGTGCGCTCTCATGAACACGCTTGCTTCTTTGAGCGCCGACTCGAGGATTCGCAGTATCCCCGCCTCAATCCGAAATGCTCGCCGGTCTTCTCCAAAGTAGTTGATGACGGGAAGGACAGTTGGGGGGCGAGCGGCCTCCGGATGTTGAAAGACACTCTCGGCCAGACTCTTGTCCTCCTGGAACAAGTCATCATCGAGAGGATTGTCTCGCAAGGCGCCGATTACTTCGTCTGGCTTCGATATGCAAATAATTGGACGGTACCCTAACGACGAGCAAGCAAGTCCGAGTAAGATGTCAAACCTTGCGCCGTCAATATTGCCGTCTTCCTTATCAGCTTCCGAACCTTGGGATTGAATCTGATGGGCAAGCTCCACGCTTTGCTGGAGCTCGTGGGCCAAAGCCGGGCTTCGGAGCAACGCTAGCGGCACGAAGAACAGTACACTGTGTATGCGCCGTACGAATTGCGATTCGCTGTGCTCGCGCATCATGGCCTTGTGATCGTGGGAGAGCGCGTCGTGCATTGACCAGCCGCTCGGAAGGCAGCCGCCAAGCAAGAGGCGAAGCTGATCGCGGTGCTCCTCCCGATTGGCGCGCGTGAGTCCCCATGTGTCCCAGAGCGCCGCCTGAAGGCCCGTGAGTAGGTACCGAGACAGCCGAGTGGTGGAATGGCGGATTCCTCCTCCTTGTTGGGCGAGATTGTGGATCTCGCTCGAGTGGGACAGCATCGTAAGGACCGTGTTGACGAACGAGGACTGGGCGGTGGTTAGCGATCTTTGTTGGACAGGCGAGTTACCTCTCGTCAGAAATACCTTGCCAGAACCAGCTAGCCCGAAGACCAGCACGTTGTAGCGACTCTGTTCTGGGGATGCGACGTCATCCCTCTCCCAAATCGGAGTGAAGATATTCAAGCGGCTCGAGAACAGGTCTGGAGACGAACGCGGTGTCGGTAAGCTGGAGAAACATGGCGTACCCTGCACTGATTCATACCCATCGAAAGGCCAAAAGAAAGAAACTCTGCAGCATCCTCAGGAGCTTCTGCGTGGTATACGAGCACCTCCGTTGGCAACTGAGACACTGGTACGGAGCCAAGATTTTCGCAGGAGACAGTAACAGTTACATAGCGAAGCTCGGTGGCTTGCAGCGTAGGTAGCTCGAACTCCGTGCGACGAACTGACACAGCGCAAACTCTCAATCTACTGCTGGGAGCCACAATCCCAAGAGGATTCACTGCCCTGAAGCACAGCAGCAGCTGACGTGGTGCAAGCCGCTCCCAGCTGGCGCTCTGAAGCTCCAACGACACCGGAAGGTCCATCGCAGCGAGGAGGGAGAAACGAGCGGTCCAACAAGGTCGAGTTCTGTTCTTTTACCTGCGAACACTTTCCGCCTTCCTTTGCTTGCAAGGCCGCGGGCAGGACTTGTTATTTCCTTGCCCTGCTCCCTTTGCACCATGGCTGACAGCACACGCGAGATTGTAGATCGGGAGCAGGAAGTAGTTGAGCGTGAGCGCGCGGTTGCAGTTCGAGAGCAACTTGTGGCACAGCGCGAGCGAGAGCTGGCGATTAGCTCCTCGAGCAGTTGCCGCAGCGCACTCGTCGCGCTGCCCAGCTGGGGAAGCCAACAAGCCAACCGCTCACCTCAGGCGCAAGTTCACGTTCCCGTACTCTACGATGACGAGGACGCCTACAACTACTCGGCCCTCCTGAAGATGCTCTCCGATCGTTCACCTGGCTTGGTATTTGAGCACAAGCGGTTGAATTCGATGACTGTCCCGCCTCCTGTTTGTTTGTATGTTGTTGCCACTGCCACGGATCGAATCGAGGAGTTCTACGATCACCGCAAGTTTGAAGCCATCAAGAACAACGTTAGCGCAGCGGGTACGTCGATTTTACTACTGCACCACGCTTTAAGATAGTGCTTTACTCTTACACAAGAATGGGCCGTAAAGGAGGAGAGATATACATGGTTTCAGTCCGCTATGCTGAGAGTGCGGTTACCTTCGAGCAAACGTTGGACACTGCCTTGTGTTCCCTTCGCTTCTTGTGTTCCAGCGCCGGACCCCTTCGTTGTCCGCATAACGAGGTGAACGCGGCGAAGCTGTTTACGTTTGTTCGATCCGCTGTTCCTCTCCCACCGCGTGGCAGTCAGAGCAGCGGCGGCGGCTGTAACATTCAATGAGTGCTTGTTGAGTCATGTGGGAGCGTGTATTCGATGAGATAAAGGGAGAGTGGACCCAAGGTGATCAAATCAACGAATTTAGCTCCAGTCAAACACCGGAGCACTCGAGCTCGAGGCTGCAAACGCCATCGGCCTACGGTCGGTATCAGCGCACGATTGGCAGAAATCTCGAGCGCTCATCACAGCCGACGAGAGGATGTCGAGAGTGTTCTTGCCAATCGCGGAGCTGGAACGCTCCTCGGAGGTGTAGTTCACGCAGTACATCACCTGCCGAGGCGCAATTCCAAGTTCGGCGGCTGCTTGCTCACGCAGACCCTTGATGACTGCCGAAGGTGACGAAGGATTTGCGCGAATCGTAGGATCCAGCTCGTCAACCATGGTCAACACCAACAATGGGTTGTACCCTGCAGCGAAAGGCATCATTAGCTACAGTTAGGTTGCGAAGCAAACTCAATCGGAAAGGAAAGGTTGTACCAAGCGAAGAAATTAACGCAAAGTTCTCCTTGAGCAACGCGCGTACTGGCTTGAGAGCCGGGTCCTTCATCGCAGCTTGCGGGAACAAGAACAACACGGCGTGGATCTTGCGCTGATATGCAGTCGACATGTGTTCTTGAATCATCGCGCCGAAAGCATCCATCGAGTACCCCATCTCCCACCCTGCCGGGAGCTCGCCTTCAAGGATCGCGCGGAGCTCCCCGCCGGTGTAGTTCTCCTTCGTGAGACCCCACGTGTCGAGCAACACGATGTTGGTGCCCTCCAATTGATACTTGGCGAGCCTGGTCGTGTTGTGGCGTATCCCGCCTCCCGCTTGCACCCCGCGGTAAATTTCGTCAGCGCAGCTCATCAAGGTGATGGCAGAATTGATGAACGAGGACTTCGACGCTCCGGCGAGACCAAAGAGCAGAATGTTGAAGCGATCCGGACTTCCAAGACGAGTCGACGGCACTGGCGTCATCCTTCGAAGAGGAGCAGTGTACCGACCTGGCCAACGGACCCAGATTTAGCAGCTCGTTCCTGTCCCATACTGATAGCCGACGAACCTGGGCGACTTTCGTAGCTTGCAATCACGCGCCCATCGAGCTCGAACACCAGTTCCGTGGGCACGTCCTTGTAGACCTTCGAGCCTGTTATTCCGGCCTTGAGGTACACTTCCGTCTGGGCATCGGCTCTGATCGCCGGAACAGAAGCGGCGGACAGACTGAAGTACCCATTGGCGCGCAGAACCAAACGCCCCCCGAGGTAGGAGCTTGCGCTTACGTTGCGAATCCGAAGCTTGATTGTGAATTCCTGACCAAGGTCTACGACCTCGTGGTCATACATCGTTACTTCCATCTGCGCCATGATGGGAGAAGAGTGCGTGGCAGGCAGGAAGAGAGCAACTGGTGCTACTCATGTCCAGCAACTCCTTTTTATGTGCGTCTGTCTTCGAGTCCAACAAACCGATACCATGCGACCCGGCCTAACGGCCCACGCTGTGTTCCTCAAGTCCTACTTTCCTTCGCTCGTGGTATTCAGCTCGCTGCCCTGCTTCGTCAATGTCTCGCCGGAGTCCCCTCAAACCAGAAACTGAACACTATGTCGTCCAGCTGATCGACCACCGAATCGCTGAGCAATCTGGCCCGCAACTGCGCGAACTTGCGGACGCCTACCACGGCCTGCTTGAAGTTGTCCACCAACAACAGGCTGCCATTCTCAAGTTGCAACAGCAGCTGTCGGCGGAACAGCAGGCAGCTCGTCTGCGCGAGGAGCAGCGTCTGCAGCAAGAAGAGGAACGTAGACGACAAGCAGAGGAGCGTAGACGACAAGAAGAGGAGCGCAGACGACAAGAAGAGGAGCGCAGACGACAAGAAGAGGAGCGTAGGCGCCTCGAGGAAGAGCGCCGGCGTCGTCTCAGCGTGGTCGTAGCTGTAGCTCTCGACGAAGACGACGACAGCAATCGTCAGACCTACGCACCCATTCTGCGCGATCTCAACGCGCGAGGCGGCCCATCCTACGTGTCGTTCGATTTCGCTTCTCCCTCTGGCCCAACATCGGCAGCCCCGCTGGTGCTTTACTTCGTCAGCCTGGCCACCACGCGATTGGAAGAGAACTACTCGCAAGCACGCTTTAACGAAACAAGAGCACAGTACCGTACGAGACAGCTTCCGCCTGCTTCCCAACGCCGATTGCCTGTCCTCACATCCGATATCAGCGCGATGTGAGCTGGTTGCCATCAGATATGCCACAAGGGAGGCTTATGGTAGTCACACTCAGGCAGCCGAGAACCTGCAGTTGCTGTATGACGGCCAGCGCCTCCTACCCACACCGTCAAATGAGGCCGTTGCCGATCAGATTATCGCAAGTGTGCGCAAGACCGAGTGAGGGCCGCCGGGCTCCCCAAGTCCATAACTCGAGCCATGAGTCTTGCGTGCTGCAGCAAACGTTACACTGAAGGCACAGAGAACATTTCATAGAACTGAGTGATGGATAAGTTAATGATCATTATTTGCATCCTTTGCGCCAAGCAAAGAGAGAGAGAGAGAGAGCGGCCTCAACCGAGAATAGCTTGCAGGCATTGAAACAGCACCACGAGCTGCAGTATCATGAACCAGCTGCTGCCAGCGACGTCCAGCAGCGTCTGATCGGTGGTCGTCCACGAGTCCTCGTCTCGCGGATTCTCGGACGAGACGATGAACTGGCACGAGAAGTTGCGAGCGCCGACGCCGTGCCGACCCGAGTCGGGGGTGCCAGCAGAGCGCGCACTCGCTCCAAGCTTCAGTTCGAGGCGGTGTGGCCCCTTACTAAGCGCCACCGTATGCCTGCACAAGTGCGGTCAGCCACGCTCACACCATAGGCTTCATTTCATGAAGCGTACCACTGGCTTGGCCGATGCCTGTCCGAGAGGGTATCGATACCAAACGACTCAATGTCACCAAAGCAGCTGAGATAGTACTGTCCGGCACGGTCCACAAGAAACTCGCCAATCTGCACAAAGTACGATCAGAAGCCGTGAATCGGTGTAGCGCACGCTGCAACATACGGCAGTTGATGATTGTTCACGAGCAATTGGTATCGAGGTTGCGCCCGAAATCGAACTGGTGTAAAAGCAGCCCGACTGCCAAAGCGTTGGCGGCGCGGGAGCGTAACCTGGTGTCGAGAGACAACTTACTCAGCAAGCAAGAGAGCGAGCTAGCGGGTGTATCACGTACCTTGCCGAACAGTGACCGAGTAGGGGCTCGCAGGCAGTGGTTCGCCATTCAGTACAAAGTGGAGCATCAGCGTCCCGGGCACGGCTGCCGTGAAGTGGAACGAAAAGGTGCTATTGTGATGCGACAGAATCTCGCCGCTCGAGCATGCGCTGGAGGCGTTGCGCACGGTGCCGTCGGAGGAGAAGACAGCGACGTTTTGGTTGCGGACCAGCGATGCGAGGCCGCTCGCGTGCGAGGCTCGGTTGCTTGCATTGCCGAGAGACGGGGCCAAGCCCAAGTCGGCGTCGTGCCAGCAGTAGACGCGTAGCGCTTCGGTGCCGAGAGGCCGCAGTCGAGCGAGCTGCGGATTGCGGGGCATTTGCCAGCGATACATACGGCGTGCAATCAGCTCGGAGCGCCAGTAGCGATCGACGCTCACGAGCGAGTTGCCAAATTGGTCATTCATGTAGACCCACACAGGTTGCGAAGGAATGGTGGCAGACACAACAGAGAGGCCACTGCCATGTACCACGGTGTTGGGCACATACACGCTCGAAGCAAGCACGCGAATCAAGAACGGGCTGCGCCAGCGACAGCAGTCAGTGGGGAGGCTGTATGGCGACAGCACACGGCGGGCTCGACGGACCTGCTCATGATGGACGTGTCGCCGATCGAGATGTGCAAGTAGAAGACGCATGCCGTGGTGATGTTGGCCGTGACCTGGACGCGGCCGTCGGACAGCAGCGACATGGAGAATGGTCCTTGTTGCAAGGTGACCGGGTTCGGCACGAAGGGGTCCAGTGGGTGCGATGGGCGGAGATACGGCTCAAAGACAGCGACGTGGTCGTAGGGCGACGGCATCGTGGCGTCGTTGAGTGGTGCCAAGAGTGCGTCATCCCATTGGCAATGGTGAGCCGCCGAGGTGCAGCACGTGCTATCGAATTCGAGCAGCCGGTAGTGCAGACGGATCGGCTGGTCATGGAAGCCGACCGCTCGGTTGCCGTACGAATCTCGAGGATTGATGGTAAAGGTGTTGTTGTCGCCAGCCAGCCAGACGACAGCCGATGTCGGTTGCGGAGACGGAGGAGGTGGTATGGATGCAGGCGTACTCGACGACGACGATGACGACGACGGCGAGAGCGACGGTGCGTGATTGAGTGAGATGCTGGGCCTTGCCATGGGCTGAGCCAGTCCCATAGCAATCGAGTTGGTGGCATTGACCGGACCTGACGAATGCGTGCGTGTAAGCGTGCGTATGCCAAGGGTGCGGTGGTAGA
>Ga0209935_1005354_pt1 | contig 10957 bp, 12 predicted proteins | sample ThiBio_1000_plan_2_FD_183958 | JGI IMG/M metagenome (GOLD analysis project Ga0209935, IMG submission 183958) | Wastewater bioreactor microbial communities from Cape Town, South Africa - Thiocy_cont_1000_plan (SPAdes) | ecosystem: Engineered > Bioreactor > Thiocyanate-remediating >... | reverse complement strand
GGCTAGAAGTGCTTCGGGGTCTATTGGAATTGGGGGTGAAGACAAATCATGTTTCTCAGCAGGGAGAGACTGCTCTGCAAATGCATGCCAAGAGAGAGGGTTGGGCTGACGTCATCCTCATGCTCGATTATTGCTCACGTAAGCTTGCTTTAGCAATGGGGTATTCGCTCATTCTTCTAACTATTTGTTTTCTTTTTGTGTGTAGCTGATGTGCTGAATATTCAAGAGAATTCTGGAGTTCTTGCTGCGTCCGATGAATAGTAAGTTACTGCTAATTTAAGGTTACTTAATATAACACTGCCCTCAACAGCTTTGGGACAACCCCCATACACCTCGCCGCTCGTGACCATCACAACGAAGGTAAATACTTTTGCATTTCAAAACAATGCTAATAATATTAATATTTCAAATGGCATCCCAGCTATCGTAGCTCTCCTCAAAAAAGGGGCCAATCCCAATATCCCTGCTGCTTTGGGTACAAGTCTTCATTACGCTTTGATGAAGGACAAAGAAGGCCTAGCCTCATCCGCAGCGGTGTTAGAATGTGCTGTCACACTCCTCTCAAATGGAGCAAATGTGAATGCGATGAGTCCTAATGGCTCTGCTCTCCATATGGCTATCGCAACGAGCAAATCGAAGCATCAGCTGTCTCTCCTCTCCGAGTTGCTGTCACGTGGCGCAGATGTCAATCTCATCTGCACCCTATCGGGCGAGCAGCCTACCGTAACTTCTCCTGGTACGTATGACTTTTGCTTATCGAGCAAAGTACCTTACATTTATGTGCGCTTTTTTTCCCTAGTGCTGGAAGCGGCAGAGCATGGACGCTTAGAGATACTGAAGCTCCTCAAGAAGCTCAAAATACCCTTCGATAAAGTGGCAACGATTCAGGGGACGTCCTGCCTTAGTCTCGCGACGCGACTAAATAACGAGAGCGCTTTGCAGCTTCTACTGGCTCAGCCGTCGCTTGATCGGGACGTTCACTTTGGCGATGCGATCATTGGACAGAATGCTCTCGCACGTGCATGCAGGAATGGTAACCTGAGGGTACGGACTTGTTGCCACACATACTCTAGCAACAAATTCTAAATATAATATAGGTGGTGCGATGGCTGGTGGAACAAGGGCAGGATTTGGAGGGTCTCAAGACAAAAGCCTCTTGTCCCGCCTCGGTGCCATATAATTTCAAGTTTTCCTTCGACACGAAAGAGGTCTATCCCAGGACGGTGGATGGTAAGACTCACATCAACGCCGGATGCTGTTCGTCGGTCCCTTTGGTGGTTGCCGCCGGCGCGGGTAACAACAGTGTCGTGGAATATCTCCTCAAATGCGGCGCGTCGGTGAATGCCAGCGTTGGCCCTCACTCCTGCACTCCCCTACACGCCGCTATCGCCTCACGCAGACCCGACACAGCGTTGCTCCTCCTCGATGCCAAGCCACCGCCAAACGTGAATGCCAAAGACGAGCACGGCAACTCTCCACTTCATCTGATTGCGATAATAGGAGAAGACAACCCGGAAACGGTATGCTATAAGTGTTTAAAGGCTGTTCATGCTTAATTTCTTTTTTTGTTTGTTGTCGTTGTAGGTTGAACTCATAAAACGGTTGATTGACATGGGGGCTCTCATGACCCAGAACAACAAGCAGGGCATAAACCCAGCAAAGTTTGAACGGTATCGTTGTGATCAAGTTTGGTGGCCGGTGTCGCTCACAGGAGTGGTGGAGGACTACAAGGCTCATCAGAACTCAAAGAAGAAGTTCCATGTAACAAAAAAATGACGTGTGTATTAATACCTATTTATCTTGTGTACAGTTCAATCTTCCATCCCGCTCACTTGCTTTCAAACTCGGGCTTTCATTTCATTTTTCCCAGAACTCTGGCCTGGGCAGTTGAAACCTGCTCATCAACATGACGGATATCAGGGGCAGGCAGTTGCGGCAGGAATACGACTGTATGCCTTTATGTTGTAACATAAATACTCTGCTAACTCCTTTTCAAACAAGTCATCGTAGTGGGTGCCGGTAGCTCAGGTTGTGTCGTCGCTTCGCGGCTCTCTGAAGAGGCAGGTGCGTCAGTATTGTTGTTAGAGGCTGGCCTTGCCGATGACACCTCGGTACCGGTTTACCTCGTTTACCAACATTGTAACAGAATAACTGCATAGGACATCAAAATCCCCGCAAAATACCCTGAATTGCAGAAGAGTGACAGGTATTTATTTTGCATTGACTCAAAATACAACACTAATGTTTGCTGATTTCTTAGAGATTGGCAGTTTAAGACGGTCCCACAACCAGGGTTGGAAGATAGGGTTTCGCTGTGGCCCAGAGGGAAAACATTTGGCGGCTGTTCTTCCATCAATGCAATGTTGTTTGTCCGTGGGCATCCAGGTACCCCCCTTTTGGTTTATATGTAGCCGTGGGGCGGGTTGTTGGTTCTTGATGGGTTAATTTTATAATCCATCAGATAATTTTGATGAGTGGGCACGGCGGGGCTGTCAGGGTTGGGACTATCTGAACGTTCTTCCTTTCTTCAAGTCCATTGAGACCTGTGAGATTAAGAAATTCGACAAGCAGTATCGCGGAATTGGAGGTAACGCATCCGATTCCACTCCAACTCACATGATAAAACTAAGGACCTCTGACTGTTACGGACAGCACCTGCGGAGAGGTCGCCGAACCAACAAAGAAGTTCGTCGAAGCGGCTGCTACCGTATGTCTTTGATCCCAACAGTTCGTTTTTCCGCGTATTTATCCTTGCCTTCCTAGGTGGGGCTGGCGACGCCTGTTGATTACAACGCAGAAAAGCAAGAGGGCGTGAGCATTTTTCAGGTACATATTTAGTTCCTTTGCTGGTAATCATGACAATATTATATCATATCAATTGATATGCACAGAATACCGTAGCCGGCGGAGCGCGGTGCAAGTATGTATTGACTTACTGCCTCTTGCGTTGTGGTTACCCAACTAATATTTGTTTAGCACTGCTGAAGCGTTTCTTCGAAACAATGACGCCGAAAACAGGCAAAATCTTACCATTGCGAAATGCGTACATGTAACAAGGATTATATTCCAAGGCAAAACGGCAATAGGGTAATCAGTGGAATCTTGGAGTCAAACGTTCTGCTCACTCACCCTTGTCTGTAGCGTCGCATATAAAGCGGGCCATCACGACTTAAAGAAATTGGCCAACGGATACGAATTTAATATTTATGGTACATGTGGAGTGGAGTTATTTGAAAGCTCCTTAGTTCTCTGTTGCTGTAACTGTGCTAACGCCGCTATGAAATATTTAGCAAAGAAAGAGGTCATCCTATGTGCTGGTGCTGTATGTTCGCCGTGGCTGTTATTACTCTCTGGTGCGCCCTATCTTGTTCTCAACATAAGGAATAGCTCACCTCCCCTTCTTCGCGCAGGTGTGGGTCCCAAGGAACATTTAGAATCGCTGGATATTCCTGTTGTAGCAGATGTACAAGGCGTAGGCCGAAATCTTCAGGTACGTTTCAATTGAGTTCATCGATTCGTATCTTTATTGGTATTCTTTGCCTTTCTCTTTTAGGATCACCTAATGGTGCCTATGATGTGGGCTTACAAAGATAAAACTCCGTATAGCGCCAGATCGATTCCATTTATTCTTAAAAGCCTCTATCAGGTACTCACCACACACACACACACACACACACACACACACACACACACACACACACACACACACACACACACAATAGTATTATGTATGGAAGAAGGGTGCTCTAACTACAGTGGGAACTGAAGGAACTATTTTCACCAGAACAGGAATTCAGCCTGAAAACAAAGCCACAGACATTCAAGTCCACTTCCTGCCTTTACTTATACATGAGCAGGAGGTATTTTCAAGTAAGCTGCTTCCCTTCTCATGTTGTTTATGGCTGATTTATACACTGCTGTCCTTTAGAATCAGACATATCTCCTGCAAATGGAACACAATTTGATTGCGCAAAGTTGCCAGATTACGTACGCAAACTTATCTTGCCTTGTACATCTTTTTAACGTTAAATTCTTTTTCAGGGAGTTACCCTGCTACCCACCCTTCTCCAACCTAAAAGGTGAGTACAGTAGCTACTCCTAGGAGCAATAATTAAGCATTTATTAAAGCGTGGGGTATATCGAGCTGGCATCCAAGGATCCCTTGGTATATCCAAAAATTCAGCCAAATTATTATCAGGACCCGGCGGACTTACAGACCATGATGGAAGGAGTGAAGTTGTGCCGCAAGATTGCCCGTGCAAAGGTTTGCGAATACTACCTATGTGTATGAGTCCAAGATGCTAAACGCGTAATTATTGTTCAATATCAGACATGGCAAGGATTGATCGGAGAAGAAATTGTTAACAAGAACAGCCCCTACGATCCTGAGAGCGACGAGTATATTATTGATTTGATACAGAAAACATCACTGGTAATATTGAACCCACGGCGAGTCTGTGTCTGAATGACGCTGATGCACCTATTTTATTATATTGGTTCCACATGAAAAACAGACTGTCTATCATCCGGTGGGGACGGCAAGAATGGGACCCAAAGAGGATCGCATGGCCGTAGTGGACACAAAGCTGAGAGTGCACGGAGTAAAACGCTTGAGGGTGGTGGATGCCTCTGTGATGCCCAAGGTAGTCAGCGGAAACACGAATGCTGCCAGCATCATGATCGGTGAAAAGGCTGCACACCTTATCAGGAACCGCCACTTCCCCAAAACTGCGAAGCTGTAACGATTCCTGCTGTGGCAATAAACCCTTCATTCTTTTTTGTCGCACAAAAGTCGTTCGAGGAAAGGCGGGCCTGCGGATGGAGGAGGCGCAAGAGCCCGCGTTCTGGTGAGTATAAAGACCTTGGTGTAATTGCAGTACGTAATAACCCCAACGTAGGGAGGCGCTTCTTAATCCCTCGGCATGGGGTTTAATCAGCACCGCGGTTTTGGTTGCCATCTACGCTTCTTTCCGGTCGATGGCGATGGAGCAATTACTTCGTGCGAATTTCGAACCTCAAGGTAGTTTAGGCTTCAAATATTTTCCCCAACAGTTGAATGTTGAATTGAATTCTAATTCCTTGATTGCAAAGATGAATTGACGCTTACTGCTAAGCACGGCTTGATAATACCAATTGCTGGGAGTTTGTTTTTGCTCTGCTTCTTTTATTTTTTCGACTTTGTAGCCATTGTATTTGTCATCATCTCATGTGCAACCTCCTTCGCGGGTATTGTTTGGACATTTATGCCATTATCGCAGAAATGCACCACGTAAGTGACCCCGCTCCATTTTCGTACGTAATGCTCTGCAATAGACCGTGGGATAAATGGTTGCTGTCAGGAACTGCATTGGGTATTATTCTTCTGTGGCTGATTACGCAGCATGTGCTTTTAAATAACATGCTTGGTATCTCCTTGTGCGTTCTGTGGATTAGCACAATCAGAGTTCCCAATGTCAAGACGTGTTCCGTTATCTTCCTCGCCCTCTTTATTTATGATATATTTTGGGTACGTATTTCTAAACTATGGGGTATGTTGTTTTTTATTGTAATTCGTTTAGGTATTCTATTCCAAGGATATCTTTGGAGAGAATGTCATGTACATAGGCTCCCTTCTCTCTCGCTGATTCTCTCTCCCCTAAATCAAACTGAGACTCTTTCAGGGTGTCCGTAGCAACGAAGCAAGCAGCCAATCCTGTAAATTCTATTGCCGAAGGGCTTAACTTGGTTGGTGTGGTAGCGCCGGTGATGAATTTGCCGCTTAAGTTAGTATTTGGCCACACCATGCTGGGTGAGTGGGACAATTCTTTTCGTTTATGATACTTATCTCTTTTTCTGTTCTCTCTCTCTCTCTCTCTCTCTGCTGCAGGGCTTGGTGATATTGTACGTTTTTGTTGTAAGTGGCATTAGCTCTCACTCACTCCTCTCTCTTTTGTGCTTTCCAGTTTCTGCCAGGGTTATTGATAGGTAAGTCCCTTTTACCATCCTCCCCTCATTGTGCTAATGCCCTCTCTCTAGCCTACTCTCTCCGCTGTAAATACTCACAAGGGGAACACTCTCATTTTGTGTCTTGCTTGCTGGGCTATACTCTGGGACTTGTGCTCTCTGCTGTTACTGCGCTTGCCTTTAAAATGGCTCAACCAGGTATGGGCCCATTAGTTGCTCACTGTGTAATACTGAATTCCACCCTCTCCAGCGTTGTTGTATATAGTACCGTCAACATTGGGCGCCTTATTCCTATCAGGTCATTTCTCTCCCTTTGTAGATTATGACGCCAATGTCCTCCTTTTCCTGCAGGCATACGACAAGGCGATTGGCTCATGTTATGGAACGGTGTTCAAGAAGAATACTCCTTACCCACAAGCCTCCCAAAGAGCGATCACCCTCGGTTTGCGCAGTAAAACATATCGGAACAAAAACTGTTCTTCGAAAACCTCTTTTCCTGTTTTTTTCGTTTGGTACCTCGCCATCGATGGAAGTCACTCAGGAGCAGGGTGCAAAAGCAGTAGCGGGCGTGGCGGAACCCCCTTTGGAGGTAATATACACGATTCTCGTCCATGATCTCCTTTGTATTGAGGTTAATTTTTGCCCAGACACAGCTCATCGAAGATACTTTCGCAAATCTCGAAACAAAAGCTGGGACAGTAAAACGTCTCTGCGAAAGGATATGGCACAGAGCCCACGAGAGCAAGGACAACAATAAAGACTTGAAGGTGTTGGTAAAAGAAAAGCTTCTGGAAAGCTTTGCTGTTGCTGCTCCCGAAACAAGGTAATGCCGGATATCCGCAACGCATTTTTCTCATTTGTCAATAATCGTAGGCGCATCTTAGCTCGACCTATCAGGCTAGTGTTGGATGAAGAGTTTCCTGAACTCTGGACGGAGTTCTTGCCCAGATCATTAAGCCTATTTACAAGCTCCGATCAGAAACAGATTCAAGTAGGCGCTGAGCTCTTGTTGTTCCTGTACAAGAAATATAGGTTTACAGAAATCAATCAGTAGCGATCAGAAATTAAATTAACCTCTAAACAACAGATTTTCGTGGGCACACGGCAAAGGTCGAGCACAGCAGTTTTATCAGCAAAGCGGAGAACAATTGCTGCAAGTCCTCGCTGAAAACGTAGGAAAGGAACCAACGATAGATACCCTAACACTGAGCCGTACTCTGTGTGTTATCTTCTATGTGACTAGTTCGGTGCGGCTCTCCTCCACATTTATAACGAAAAAAAAATAAGTCCAAGGCTTCGCTGCTTACAATTTCTTTTAGGTAACGAGCTCTCTATTGAAAGACGACAAGCATCTATCGAGATGGATCCAACACCTTTTAACTCTGTTGGAGAAGGACTTACCAGCCGATTCTGCCCTGCATGAATTAGCTTGGAGGCTTCGCGCTACTATCATTGAGTCGGTAACCAGTCTTTTGAGTCAGTAAGTGTAATGATTTGTTTATTTCCAAGCGCTAACGTGAATACACCCTGTCCAGTCATTGCGAACGACCCAAACAACCCAAAAATCGCAGGTTAGATGACTACTTTTCTGATGAAGAAGGGGATAGCGACGACGATTTAGAATATAAAGGGAAAAACTTACTGAGCGCCGAGTCGCAGGCATCTGTTAAAAATGTCCTCGTGCCTAAAGTTACTAGCACGGTGTGTGCTATCCTCGGTGCTGTGAAGACAAATCCCTCCGTGCCGCCCAAGTGTCAATCGGCTAGCCTTAATTTCTTGTCAGCGCTGTAAGTGGAACTCTCTCTCTCTCTCTGTCTCTGTTTTTACGGCTGATTTGTCATTCCACGTTAGGCTCTATTTCCCCGAATTGTTCAAGGCAATTGACTCCAAGTTTGTGGCTCTGCTACATGGTCTGGTCGTCCCTGTAATGGGGTTGAAGGATGAAGATCTTAAATTGTGGCGAGAAGAACCCCTCAAATATATGGAAAAAATAGCAAGTAAGCTGCGTTGGTACTTTATTGGCTTACTGAATTATTTATCTTTTATCTTTTATATAGAGTTGGAGAGTTTCATGACTAAACATCCTCGAGCGCATTTTCTGGACCTAATCCATTCGCTTGAACGGTTTAACAAGACGTCGCATGTCATATCTCTGCTCTTCCAGGTTATGGCCACGCTGAACGAGTGCGTATATTCTATTCATATATATGATGCCAACATTTTCAATTTACTAAAGTTCCGCAATGGATATTTACTATTTCAGATGCCAGTCAAACAAAGATATCCGAAGCAAAGCAGCCTTGTTCCAGTTCTTCTCAGATATGGCGGACGTATTGCAGAACATACCTGATTTGGGCTATGGCGACCCTGCGCTAGCCGGCCCTCCAAAGAAGGCACGCGGGAAAGGAAAGCGAGGCGGTAATAATCAACAAAACAACGCTGCCAAGTACGTAATTTTTATGCTGTGTTACTTTCGTTTCATTGATCATTTCCTTTTATAAACAGAATGAAGGCTCAGTTCGAATCGCTTCTCATATCCTCAATAATGCCTGAGCTGAATAGCGAATTGCCAGAGATGAAGGCAGCGGTAAGCTCTTCTCGAATCAAGATGAAGTCTATTCGCAGGTTGGCTTACACTTGTTTTTTTTTTTTTGTGTTAGGCTGTAGAGGTGTTTGGTGCACTCCACTACATTGGATACTCCAATGAGCAATTTACCAAGGGAGTCAATAAGGCCCTCGAATTGCTGTTACAGGATAAGGATATGATGGTGCGCTACTATGCTGCATTGGCGCTCAAAGAGTTGGCGAAATCTGAAAGACGTATGTAATTTTTTTGTACTAATCAGAATTCTGATTCTTAAATTTTTTCGCAGCACCCGCACAGAAGGTGATCACAAAGAATTTGAGCAAAATTTTGGAAGGTAAGTCTTTCACACAATCTCTTCACTCAGTGCTAACCTGTGCTGTTATATTCGTATTGTAGGAATCTTTGCCCTCCTGGATGTCGTCAACAGTTCGGCGCTATTGGAAATTGTTTCTGATTTCATCGAACTCTTTCCTGATTTGTTGCTGGCTTCTGTTGGTCCAGTTTGTAAGTATTCTTCTCTCCCATACCCTCTGTCTTTTTGTTGTGCCCTAAAACCCAGTCTTGTCTAGCACGAAAATTGGTTGACATGTGGAAACGTAATTCTCAAACCGATGATGACGACAAGGCCATACTAGCCCAGGATTGTCTGTCATATATTGAGATGCTGTTAGGCACGTACGTGTACCTAATTCTTGAAGTTATCACTATCTTTCCCACGCCCTCAACCGCCGTTTCTCTGCTTTCCATAGCTACATAACAGCGACGGAAAGCGAATTAGGTCCCGGCAAGAAAGTGATCATCCCGAAAGAGCTTGAACTTGCTTTTCATCCATTTCTGTTAACTGTTTGGACTAAAGAAGGAATAGGTACGTCATTACAACACAAAAAAATATAAAGTATCGGAGACTACTGCTTAGATGCTAATCGCTGTTGCAATAGACTGGTTCGATTCGGCCCTCAGAGTTGCGAAAGATATGGTGTGCCATACCAACGAGTTCTCACCCGAGTTTTGGAAGGTTATCCCTGATATGCTCACCGTATTAGCCGATTGCGCCCTGGAATTTGCTCCAGGTATAATACACTACACTCAAATAATAGAGAATATGATAAAATTTACGTATGTAATATGAATCTCATTCCTTTTTGTAGAGTGTGTGATGGTCATTGACGCCTGTGTAGCAAGGTTCCCACAATTTATCGAGAGTGGGTATCTTCCCAAGATATTGCATTTTGTCAATAAGGTAACATGTTGTTTTTTTGGCTTTGCTTAGAGTTGGCCTTTTTTGTTAACATAAACTTAAATAATGTCATAGGCTATCAAGGAACCAGAGAGTGCGGATTCAGCGGCAGAGTTTGTTGGGATGCTGACTTTCTATGGGAGAGGCAAGATAGATAACCATATGCAGGACATTCTTGCGCCTGTGTTACAGTTTTTCAAGGCTGGAATCTCGGAAAGCACCGCCGTAGAAGTCTCGCTTCTGAAACTGGTACTCTCCTTCATATAAATATATTTGCGATGCTTATAATTTATTCACATTTTGTTGATACATAATAGACTGGATACTGCCTGTATTACAATCCGTCGTTGGTGCTGCAAATCTTTGAGGCACACGGACATACTAGGGAGATGGCACAGCTGTGGGCAGTCAGACTCAAGAACATGGATGGGTAAGCACATGCCCCTTTTTTTTTGCGATTTGTATTGTTATCTTATTGTATATTAATATTTTATAGGTTGCGGCAGAAGGAGGCGGCCGTGTTGGGTTTGAGTGCATTGTTTTCAGTATCCAACAAATGGCCCAGCTCGATGGATGCCATGTTTAAAGAATTATTTAAGGTACTAATCCCATTGATTCGTGCGGTTGAGAAGGACACCCAAGGTCAGTTCCTCCCCCCCTCAAAAACTCAAAACACAACCCTCACGCCTCTTGCCTTGTATGCTACTTCAGAGCTGAGAATAAGCCGAATGATGATGATGATGGAGGAAGACGAAGACGGGTTCGTTCCTGAAGATATCGATATGGATTCCGAAGATTCGTGGGATGAGGAGGAGGAAGATGCACAGTTGGCGCTTGTTGGCGGCGGAGGTAGAGGGCGCGGAGGAGGAAGGGGGGGTAAGAGAGGAGGTGGCCGAGGTGGTGCCATGATGGCCGATATACAGAATGTTGTCTCCACGCTGGACAAGTCGGGGGCTCTGAGTCGAGGTGACGGAGGAGACGAGAGCAACGAAGAGGGTGATAGCGGTAGTGATGACGATGACCATCTCGAGATGTTCGATGAAACCAGCAGGTTTGCGTATGAATTGGATGGTCCTGACGACCCCTATGATTTGGACTTGGACAAAATCTATGCCTTTGTAGAAAATATCACAGGTTTATACCCTCTCTCTCTCTCTCTCTCTCTCTCTCTCTCTCTCTCTTTCTTCTTT
>Ga0209935_1005353_pt1 | contig 10958 bp, 16 predicted proteins | sample ThiBio_1000_plan_2_FD_183958 | JGI IMG/M metagenome (GOLD analysis project Ga0209935, IMG submission 183958) | Wastewater bioreactor microbial communities from Cape Town, South Africa - Thiocy_cont_1000_plan (SPAdes) | ecosystem: Engineered > Bioreactor > Thiocyanate-remediating >... | reverse complement strand
GACCGATAAGAGTGCACAAGGCTGGAATGTCGGAGAGACCACAGTCGGGATTCTCTTGAAGTAGTGCGACACCTTCGTACGAGAAGAAGTGCGACATCCACTCAATGTTCCAGTTCATGAAGCGCACTTTGCCACGAGGGCATGGACGACGCGTTGGTTGCAACGTGAAACTTGATGCCGACGCCAATGTAAGTGCCGGTGAAGATTTGAGTGATGTCGTAATATCGGTGATTGTTGGTGAAGGATCAGGTGGTGCTTCATGTAACAATGTTGTTGATTGACTTGCTGGTTGAGTTGGTGGTTGCGTTGGTTGTTGAGTAGGTTGTTGTTGTTGATCACAACCTTCAGTATCCGTCTCATCATCATCTGATTCTGCATCAGCTCGTCGAATAGCCTCAGTATGTTCATTGAGGATTTGTTCCAATAGTTCAAGTTCATGTAATTTTTCTATTTTGCAGATAGAGATATTAGTAGGTATTGATGAATATGAGAGATAGATAGATAACATACGTTCAGCTTCTTCATAAGCAATTTTGCTTACTTGAATAACAGGAGATGGTACTTCAGGAGGTTGCTTGGTTGAGAACTTGAGCATAAATTGTGCAGCAATGTTGCGGACCATCTTGCGTTGAGTTCGAGTCAAAGCTGCTGAGAAGGAGATTACTTGACGATTGTCGTCTTCGTAGAAGTTGCGAATAGCATTGTAGAACTTGAGAGGTTCAGCTCGACGAGGTGGTAGTGGAATGATGAATGGTCGCTTGGTTGTAGTCTTGACGGGAGTAGGTCGAGGATTGGATGAATCTTCGAGTAGTGGTTCGGAGGGATCACGAGGAACATGACGAGCTCGACGCGCATGTGCCGTCGGTCGTCGTTTCTGATAGTGAAAGTGACCGAGTTGTGGTGACTCGGTGTCTTGGGCAGCATCGTCCGTGTGTCGATGTGATGGACGTGATGGTTGTCGTTGAGGTGAGTGTGAACGACCATGCGATGGTGCACGAGATCGATCATGATGCTCCTCTTGCTCTGGCGACTCGTCCGCGTCATCGAGATAACCAGTCATATCCAACGGGTTGCGGTACTTGTATTGTGTTGCAAGTGCCAGTGCATCTTCGTCGTTGAAATCATCATCACTACTAAAATCATCAGGTGTTGCATCTTGATTCTTGGCTTCAGGAAACACAAGTTTGACTCGTTGAGTTGATGATGTTGTTGGTTCAATCTCCTGTGTAGTAGTGGGAGCGGGAGCGAGATCAGGAAGCTGATTGTCTTCTGGAGGAGGTTCACGAGATCCAGAAGGTGGAGTAGAGATGGTAATGGTAGTTGTTGAAGTGATAGCAGCGATAGACGTATTGGGTGATGGCATTCGTGGCTTTGTTGTTGTTGCAGGTGTAGCGGTTGTTGGTGCAGTTTCTTGCGATTGAGATGGTTCAGGTTGTGTTGTTGGTGATGTTGCTGTTGTTGTTGTTGTTGTTGGAGTTGATGATGATGTGCCTTCGATAGGAGGAGTCGTGGGAGTGGTAGTAGGAGTGGTAGTGGTTGCAGTAGTGGTAGAAGGAGCAGGTACCATTGCGTCTGCGCTTGATGAAGCTGGAGGAGTACTAGCGACCACTGAAGGAGCTTGTTGGTTCGCTGGCGCCGGAGCCGGAGCTGGAGCTGGAGCTGGAGCTGGCGCCGACGTTGGAGTAGGAGCACGAAGATGCTCTCCAGAAGGTTGGCGCTTGTGGCTCACGGCTGACGTCGCCGTCGTCGTCGTGGTAGTGGTAGTAGCGACAGTGGAAGGAGCATCACGAGATGGTTGACGGCGATGAGTTTGAGTCGATGGAGCCGGATGGTGCTGCTCCTGAGGAGGAACGGCAGGCGTGGCGGACGACGATGGCTGTCGCGAATGATGCGTCTTCTGGCGTCGATGATGTCGGTCGTCATCATCGCGCAAGAATTCGGGGTCGGCGTCCTCGAGCAGCTCGTCGGTAAAGTCCTCTTGGTGCCGATGTCGACGCGATGCCGATGGCGCTGCGGATTGTTGTTGTTGTTGCTGATGGCGCTTGCCGGAATCGACGTAGCCCTTGGCCGCGTAGACCTCGTCGATACGCTTGCGTTCGGCTGGGGTGGGGGCCCATTGATATTGGTAATCATTGGCTCGAGCTCTCTTGCGACCAGTCGTGGTGGCTGTGGCTCGATCGCCTCCGCCGCCGCTGTGTCCACTGTTGCTCGAGGTCGAACTCGAGGCAGTAGCACCGCCAGCAGCAGGAGTCGAAGCCGCGGAAGAACGATCATACTTGGTGAGCATGACCTCGCGCGAGCCGTCTTGATGTCCGACGGTCTGGTGCATGAGGCCCAGCTGCTCGGCGATCGTGTGCGCGTAGCCGCGCTGCGCCGACGTCAGCTTCTTGGGCAGATAGTACGAGTGCGAGCCGGTGCTCGGATCGTTCGCGAATGCTATCACCGCCTCGTAGATGAACATGAGCGCTGGATCTGCTGGTGGCCGCACTCGCCACGACGATGATGATGAAGCTGATGATGAAGACATTGTGGAGTTCGTGGGTTTGTTTGGGTTTGTGGAGCGAGTGTCGTGGTCGTGGTGTGAAATGAGCGAGTGTTTGAGTGGACGTTTGAGTGGGTGTGCAGCGAGGGATATATCAGCTGAAGCGTGACTGAAGGTACTAACGCGCTGACTGGAAGGAGAGGAGGGAGAGGAGAGGCACACAGAGAGAGAGATGGTATGAAGATGATGCTGGAGTGTGGTTGGAAGGAGGAGGGAGATATGCGACTGAGCGCAAACCCACTCGAATCTCGCGTGTTGGCTCTTCTCCCTTTCGCTCTTTCGCTCTTTCGCTCTTTCGCTTTGTCGCTTTGTCGCTTTGTCGCTTTGTCGCTTTGTCGCTTTGGCGGTAGCACACCAAGAGCCTGAGGACCGATCTCTCTCGATCTTCATCAAAGCCCTCTCTCTCCCACGCCTCTCTCTTTGTTGGTTGGCGTTCGAGAGAGCGCGATGGAGACTGAAGGTAGTGCACCACCGATGGAGGCTGAGCAGCAACAACGACTGAGTGAGTCGGGCGATATCGGAGAGGAGTCGTCTCGTTCGCGTTCACGATGTACGGCGGTGCTCCAACAACGACGACGATCAGAGACGACGAGCGATCAACTGATGGCGCTGTGCTGTGTGTTTGTAGCTGAGGATAAGGACCGTCACCGCGACAAGGATCGCGACCGCCATCGCGACAAGAAGGATCGAGACCGCGACCGCGACCGAGACCGAGATCGCGACCGAGACCGTAAAGATCGCGATCGAGATCGTGATCGAGATCGCAAGGACCGCGATCGTGATCGAGACCGTGGCCGTGATCGAGACCGCGATCGAGACCGAGACCGAGATCGTGATAGGTCCTCTCGCAAGCGTTCTCATTCTCCTAGCGATGACGAGAAGCGACCACGCAAGTACGCAATCTAGTGGATTGAGTCATCAGCAGCAGCAGTGTATTGATGATAGTGGATCTCCTCTATCTCCTTCTTCGTTTGTTGATCATGTAGGAAGCGAGCGAGTGCATGGGATATGGCTCCTCCAGGCTTCGAAGGAGTGACACGAGTCGCCGATCCCAAGGCCTTGCAAGCGGCTGCCAAGGCGGCTGCGGCTGCCGTCGCTGGAGGACACGCGCTCCCTCCGGGCGCCAATCCGCTGTTGGTCATGGGCGCCGTGTTGCCTGGAGTGGCTGCTGGATCGTTGCCTGGACCCTCGCTCGCTGCCGTGGCTGCAGCGGCAGGATTGCCTCCGATGGTTGGTGGAGCTCCTGGCTTCATTGGTAATCCAACCCTGCCGCCTGCTCTCAACACGCTCGCACGCCAATCACGTCGATTGTATGTCGGTAATCTTCCTGATGGTGCTTCTGAGGTATGTTGCTTCCTACGAGTTATCAATCTTTGATATTCATGGTGATGATGACGATAATGATAACAATGAGTATAGGTTGAGATTGCCGAGTGTCTCAACCACATGTTTGTGGCCAACAACATTTGCCCCGAAGGTCATACGCCATGTGTGAGTGCACAATTGTTCGGCGACCGTACCTTTGCATTCGTCGAGTTTACGACGGCCGAAGAAGCCACCATTTGTATGACGTTCGATGGCATGAAGCTTCGAGGTGCTCCACTCAAGATTCGTCGTCCCAAGGATTACGTACCTCCCAATGATGGTATGACGAGAAGCGTTTGATTACAGGGCGTTGAGCTATTGATACTGATGAACGTGTATGCCACAGGTTCGATGGCTCCTGATACACCGAATAAGATCTTTATGGGTGGTATTCCTTTGACGCTCTCGGATGAGCAAGTACGCGAGCTTGTGAGCCCATTTGGTGAACTCAAGTCATTTGCCTTGGTCAAAGATCCTGCAACCAATAACTCTCGAGTATGTCTTTTTGTTATTATACTCTTGTTACTTTCGAGTACCTTACAAATCGTACTTGTTGTTGATGATGATTATGGTTAGGGTTTTGCATTCTTTGAGTACGTTGACCCTGAAGTTACCGACAAAGCATGTTCGACCTTGAATGGTATGGAGTTACAAGGCAAGTATTTGCAAGTCCAACGAGCTCATCTTGGTGCCAAGGTTCGTGTACTTTTCCCTCTTGTTCTCTCTACACACATACTGGATGTACATACTCATAAGATCAATATTATTCCACAGGGTGGAATGCCTGGTATGGGTGCTCCAATGGGTGTACCTGGTGCACCAGCATCCCTTTCCTCCAACTCGGTACAGAGTATGTCTCAAGTAACTTGTTATTCCTATGAGTATCTTCTAACATTACCTTCTCTCTCTAGATATCTTGAACTTGAATATTCCAATTGCTTCGGCTTTGAGTGGTCTTATTCCACTTAATGTTGGTATGTATCTCTCTCACACTCTCTCACTGATTGATTTACTGATTTATGGATTGATTGATTGATTAATTGGATTGGATGGATGAATTGAAATAGCATCAACTCCTACAAGAGTTGTACAATTGATGAATGTTATTAGTGATCGTGAACTTGAGCAACCAGACTTTGTCGAGTTCTTTGAGAATGACATTCTGAAGGAGTGCTCCAAGTATGGCAACATTTACAGCCACTACCTGCCGCGCCCACAGAAGCGCGGACAGACGGTTCCGTGTGCTGGTCGTATCTTTATCGAGTTTGACTCGATCGAGGCAGCGCAACGTGTGCAACAAGCGCTCTCGGGTCGCCGTTACAACTACCGTTGTGTTATTACGGCTTTCTATGACGAGAACCTCTATGCGCAACGCATCTTTGAGGATGAGACGACTCGCTCCGAACCACCGGCTGAAAAGGAAGGCGAACGTCATCCTTATGATGATGGTGATGATCGTCATGATCGTCATGATGGACGTGATGACTTTGGTGGACATTATCAACATCAACAACATCACCCGTCGCATCATCAACAACCTCATCATCATCAACAACAACAACAACACTATCAACAACAACAACAACCTCAACATGAAGCATGGGGAGATCGATCTGATGCCGAGTATTATCGTTGATCTATCAACACGTTTCTCCTTACGAATACGAACTCGAATCCATTTCAATAACGGCAACAACAACGACAACGACAACGACAACAACGACACTACCAGTAGAAGAGCAAGCGCTTGAGTCGTATCTCCTCTCTATCCTATCCTCAAGACTCTTACGCAGTGTACTTTTAATGTGTGTTATCCTCGTCATACACCAATGTCTCTCTACTACTACTTCTTCTAAATCCATGAATGATGCAACTCTATATCAAAGAAAGAATCGAAGGATGGGTGGGGTTGGAACACACGAGCAGCAGCAGCATCGCGAGGCTCAGTTGTTGCTGATGATGCTACCATCGCAGCCACGTCAAACGGTATCGCACACGATAGGAGGTTTCGGCTTCTTGACACGCTTCCGCTGGCTCTTGGTCAGAATCGCCAATGCCTCTCGCTCTCGAGCAATCGACAGCGGCTCAGGCTGGAGATTCGTGTGGCGGCGGATGCTGCCCGAGATCTGAATCTCATACAAGGCAGACGCCGACTCGGCTTTCGATGCGGTGGCCTTCTGCTTCGCCGGCCGAGTCGACCACTTGATGGCGTCTCCAATGGCACTCGCGCGCACAATGATGGTCGCAATATAGGTTACTGTCCTGTGTTGAATGCAGAACTCACCCAGCGGGCACGACTCGGGCTTGTGCTTGCCATATTCTCGCATCGACCACTCGGTGCCGAGCCACTCATCGAGGCATACGGGACGAATCACGGTCCCGAGCGGAATGCGCGTTCCACTGGGTAGAACCAACGTACTCGGTGCAGGGGCTGCAGCAGCGGCCTTGGCCTTGGCCCTGGGCTTCGCCGGCGGGGCGCCCCACTCGAACATGCAGCGAGGCAGGATCGTCTTCACGTTATGGAAGTCACGATCGCAACATAAGCGTGGCAACCAGTCGTGAACCTGATCGTAGATCAGCGCAGCAGCCATCGAGTAGACTGCAGAGGCGTCGACGCTGTGAATGATCGGCGCCAATGGCTCAGCATTCGATGGCAGAAGATCGTCACATATCGATGCGTCGAGTTGCGGAGACGATGGCTGCTGCATCGGAGGCTCCTCCACCGTCGACGGCGATGGACCAGCGGGCAGCGGCTGCGTGCTCCGCACTTCGTCGTCGTCGTGCTGCTGCTGCAACACCGAACTCGACGACATCGAGGTGTCACACGATCGCGCGGAGACAGTATCATCGCTGCGGCGGTACGGGTGCGCGGCTCGCACTCGTCCGCGTCGCTCACTCTTGATCTTGGTGGCTGGCGCAGGCGCCGTCATCGCGGCGGCGTCGTCGACGACCGGCGATGGCATCGAGGGAGAGGCTATGTCGCCTCCGCCACTACTACCACTACCACTACTACCGCTACGAATGCGGCGATGGGTTGCTCGACGTGTTGCTTTCATATGGGGCGGCGTGTAGCGCGTTCAGGAAGCAAGCAAATGTCGCGACCGTCAGCAACATGACGCGCAGCGGGGACGAGGGAAGCAAAACACTGAGGGAACAGTAGGGCCAAATCCCACTACGACTCGAGTACGGTTTTGTGGCCGTGCGCGTGCGTGGCTGCTTCGTTGTCGCTCCCTCTCCCTCGCTCTCACGCACCTGCCAAGGCCTCTCTCTCGCTCGCTTCCTTCCCTCGGCTCGTTGCTTGGTTCTTTCCCCTCAAGCAAGCAAGCAACGACACACCAAGATCGATCACCAATCACCAAGCGTTCTCAAGCAAGCACACACTAACCACTCCACAAGCTACACCAACCCACCAAGCACACTAACCACACACGAACCACACACACGCCAAGCTCGTCTCACGCATCAATGGATGCCCAATCTCAATCTCAACTCAACGAGGCTCTCCTCAATGGTGTACGGAATGGATCAATCGCAGAGATTCAGTCCCTTCTTGATCGACATGCCGATATCCATGCTCGAGGCCAGTATAACGACACACCTCTTCATCTTGCATCATTCGAAGGCCATCATCAATGCATCGAGCTTCTTCTTGATCGACATGCCGATATTGATTCTCGAACCCAGTTTTACGATACACCTCTTCATCATGCATCAACGAATGGTCATCATCAATGCATCGAGCTCCTTCTTGATCGACATGCCAATATCAATGCTCTTGGTTACAATAACAACACACCTCTTCATTATGCATCATTGAGTGGTCATCACCAATGCATCGAGCTTCTTGTTGATCGGCATGCCGATATCAATGCTCTTGGTTACAATAACAACACGCCTCTTCATAATGCATCAATGAATGGCCATCATCAATGCATTGAGCTTCTCCTTGATCGACATGCCAATGCCAATGCTCTTGACATGAATAACAACACACCTCTTCATCTTGCAGTAATGGGATGTCATCATCAATGCGTTGAGCTTCTTCTTGATCGACATGCCGATATCGATGGTCTTGACGACGAGAACAACACACCTCTTCATCTTGCATCAATGGAAGGTCATCATCAATGCGTTGAGCTTCTCCTTGATCGACATGCCGATATCCACGCTCTTGACATCAATAACTACACACCTCTTCATCTTGCATCAATGGAAGGTCATCATCAATGCCTCGAGCTTCTTCTTGATCGACATGCCGATATCAACGCCGTTGATGCGAGCAACGGGGCAGCTCTTCATCATGCATCAATCGATGGCCATCATCAATGCATCGAGCTCCTTCTTGATCGACATGCCGATATCAATGCCGCTGATGAGGATAACAACACACCTCTTCATCATGCATCAAGGAGTGGTCATCATCAATGCATCGAGCTCCTTCTTGATCGTCATGCCGATATCAATGCTCCAAATGCCTACTTTGGCACACCTCTTCATCATGCATCACTCGAAGGTCATCATCAATGCGTCGAGCTCCTTCTTGATCTACATGCCAATATCCATGCAATCGACATTGCTACGTATACGCCTCTTCATTGTGCATCAAGGAATGGTCATCATCAATGCATGGAGCTCCTTCTTGATCGACATGCTGATATCAATGCAATCGACACTCAAATGTATTCACCTCTGCACCTTGCATCAAGGAATGGCTACCATCAATGTGTCGAGCTTCTTCTTGATCGACATGCCGATATCCACGCTCGAACCCAGGATAACTACACACCTCTTCATGTTGCCTCAAGGAAGGCTCATCGTCAATGCGTCGAGCTTCTGATCGACCACTGTGCCGACAAGTCACTCTGCGATGTACGTGCGCGATATTGACCATATTTCTCATCTTCCAATATCTTCAACCCACTCTCTCTCTCTCTCTCACTCTCAACCATTCGATCATCAGAACTACCGTTGTACGGCAGAACGTATCGCCAAGACTCGAGAGATTGCTCAATTGATTCGAGATCGAGGTGCGTCTCTTCTTGATTTCGCTCGCACACACACACACACACACACACACACACACACACACACAGATTCATGTGACTCTGTTGATTTGATGACTCACCTTCATCACGGCGATGACGACGATAATGTTGTTGTTGTTGTTTGGTATTTGTTGCAGATTTCGTGTGGAGTCCATCGAACCATCATTTGGTGCAAGGCACCAAGTATCACGTGTTCAAGAAGAGCGTGTTGGAGATGTTCATGATTCGAGGCATTGGCAGCGATGGAGCGACTATGGTGTGGCTTCCGAACGAGTTGATGTTCGAGATCTGTCGATCTCTCTTTGATTTGTACTATCGAGATCGTCAGCAGTATTGATTTGAGTCAACGAGTGGAGCCAATCGTCTCTCGTTCGATCGTGTGTCAGTCTGATACTTCTTTGGATGAGAATGACAGGCATTCCAGTTTATTGTTGTGCATTTGCAACTACAACAACAACAAAGAGAGGAGCAGCTCTCGAATGCAAGCAGGAAGGCACGAGGTCGATGGATGGATGGACGAATCGAAGGATGGGTGGGGATGGGGATGGGGATGGGATGGGCAAGGCGAGCACACGAGCAGCGAGGCCCAGTCGTTGCGCGTGGCTGCTGCGTTGTCGCTCCCTCGCTCTCACGCACCTGCCAAGGCCTCTCTCGCTCGCTCGCTCCCTTCCTTCCTTCAGCTCGTTGCTTGGCTCTTCCCCTCAAGCAAGCAAGCAACGACACCAAGATCGATCACCAATCACCAATCACCAATCACCAATCACCAATCACCAATCACCAATCACCAAGCGTTCTCAAGCAAGCACACCAGCCACACACGAAACACTAACAACACAAGCAACACACTACCACACGCCAAGCTCGTCTCGCGCATCTATGGATGCCCAATCTCAATCTCAACTCAACGAGGCTCTCCTCGATGGTGTACCGAATGGATCAATCGCAGAGATTCGGTCCCTTCTTGATCGCAATGCTGATATTGATGCTCGAGACCAGCATAACGACACACCTCTTCATGTTGCATCAAGGAAAGGTCATCATCAATGTATCGAGATGCTCCTTGATCGACATGCCGACATCCATGCTCTTGGTGCCGATGACTACACACCTCTTCATCTTGCATCATGGGAAGGTCACCATCAATGCATCGAGCTTCTCCTTGATCGACATGCCGATATCCATGCTCAAGGCCTACATAACAACACGCCTCTTCATGCTGCATCATGGAATGCCCATTATCAATGCATTGAGCTTCTCCTTGATCGACATGCCAATATCCATGCTCGAGGCCTGCATAACTACACGCCTCTTCATCATGCATCAAGGAATGGCCATCATCAATGCATTGAGCTTCTCCTTGATCTACATGCCAATATCCATGCTCGAGGCCTGCATAACTACACACCTCTGCATTATTCATCAAGGAATGGCCATCACCAATGCGTCGAGCTCCTTCTTGATCGTCATGCCAATATCCATGCTCTTGGTGACGATAATGACACACCTCTTCATGTTGCATCAAGGAGTGGTCATCATCAATGCGTCGAGCTTCTTCTTGATCGACATGCCAATATCCACGCTCTCAATGTCGTGAATTCCACACCTCTTCATGTTGCATCAAGGAATGGCCATCGTCAATGCGTCGAGCTCCTGATCGATCACTGTGCCGACAAGTCACTCTGCGATGTACGTGCGCGATATTGACCATATGTCTCATCTTCCAATATCCTCAACCCACTCTCTCGCTGTTTCTCACTCTCAATCATTCGATCATCAGAGATACCGCAATACGGCAGAACGTATCGCCAAGACTCGAGAGATTGCTCAATTGATTCGAGATCGAGGTGCGTCTCTTCTTGATTTCGCACATGCACACACGCACGCACACACACACACACACACACACACACACACACACACACACACACACACACACACACACACACACACACACACACACACACACACACACACACACACACACACACACACACACACACACACAC
>Ga0209935_1005350_pt1 | contig 10960 bp, 18 predicted proteins | sample ThiBio_1000_plan_2_FD_183958 | JGI IMG/M metagenome (GOLD analysis project Ga0209935, IMG submission 183958) | Wastewater bioreactor microbial communities from Cape Town, South Africa - Thiocy_cont_1000_plan (SPAdes) | ecosystem: Engineered > Bioreactor > Thiocyanate-remediating >... | reverse complement strand
CCACGGTGCCCAGCATCCTCCTCACGGTACGCATGCGGCTCCTCGCTGTGCGCAGCTCCCCATATGTGCGCGCCCGCTCGCTGGACCCGATGAGCTCTCGACAAGGTACTGATCGATCGGTACGTGGCGGCAGGGCGACTACCGCGGCAAGGCCGAGGTGTTCGAGGGCTCAGAGAAGCTCGCGTGCGCCGAGTTCTGGTTCACAGTACGCTGAGCGCCTCCGAGCCAGCCTCCGAGCCAGCGGCGCGTCGATCGAGCTACCGATCCTCCATACCGCTGGGCCCGTGCATTGCTCCACGCCTACGCCGCCGTCAATGTCTCCATTCTTCGATGCGTGCGTGCACGGGAAGCATCCATGAGTCATCGTAGCCATGTCGATACCACGGACGCAGCCACCAACACACGCGCGTGTGTATCTAGCGTGCATCTCCACCGTGTGCATAAATCCTTCTCCTGCTATTTAAACGCGACCAACGAGTTGGGCACGGGTGCACGAAGCGTGATTGTGTACAGGCATGAATGAGTGGTGCCGGGCGTGAGCGTGCACGCACAACGGCGGTGGTGGCGGAGTGCGGTCGTCGGGTTCGATACAGTGCTCGCGCCCTCTTCAACCGAGGAGGAGCAGCGAGCCGTGGCGGTGGCGGTACACGAGGGTCACGTGGCTGCCGAGTTGTTGCGGCCGGCAGCAGCTACTGGCTTTGCGCCACCTGCTGCTGCGCGAACTCGGCGAGGAAGGCGCGGATCTTGGCGAGCAGCTCCTCTTTGATCGCAGGCGGCACTTGCGCTGTGTTGGTATTGGCCCATGCGTGTTGGGCGCGTGTGCGTGTGGCATCGAGTAACACGACCAGCCGCGGGGTCAGAAGCGAGCCACGCATTGGGTCGGTGCCAGCAGCTGCGCACGGACCTCGGCCTTTTGGTGTGATCTCCTTGACCAGGTCCTCGACTGACACGTTCTCGAGTCCACGCTTGACAATCATCTCTGAGAGAGAGGCCACGTCCCCGATCATGTTAGCCACGGAGCAGCGAGTGCTGCTTATTGCTATCGTTGACGCGCGCTGGCAGCAGTATCGGGAGTGCTCTCGATGTGCTCACTCCGCGGACGCGTGGCTCAGGCGCGAGATGCTCGTAGTGCAGCCACGCGTACCTTGGCACAGGATCTTCATCTCTTTCTTCCAGCCGGCCTTCTCAAGGCTGGAGCGGAGTGACTCTTTCAGCCTAACCAGTGCTCTACCGTGTCAGCGAGGCGGCAGGGCAGCAGAGCAGCACAAGGCGTACCGCTCCTTCTCGCCTGAGTCGATGAGCTTCGAAGTCACCGAGGCCTTCAGCTGCGCAGCCTTGTCTTGCCTGCCGGTATCTGGGTGATGAATATTCGCGACTCTAACACAACAGCATCACCGAGAGGGTGCAGGGAGTAGAACGTACTCGGCCATGAGGGAGTGTGTCCAGACGAGAGAGTGAGGGGATTGATAGATCGACAACGAGAGAGATCGAGAGAGAGATCGAGAGAGAGATCGAGAGAGAGATCGAGAGAGAGATGGAGCGCGAAGGAGGAATGAGTGTAAATCATACCCCGGAATGCGTCCAAAGCTCGCCATCGCGCTCGCACACAGCCTTCCTTCCTTCCTTCCTGCTGCCATCCATCATCCATCCTCCTCTCGCTCGCGATCCTGCTTGATCACGCTCCCCCTGCTCCTGCTCTATCCCTGCCTGTCGCACTGCCACTCTACCACCCGCTGCTTCTCTTCACTACCGTAGACGCACACACGAATCCCGTATCCACACGATGCTGCCAGTCACGACGCCGCGAGTACCATCGTCGATCGCGGTCGACACGTCGACGCACGGTGCCGGTGGCGCCCCAGCTCTCTCGGCACTCACTGAGTACCTCTATCGTATGGTGCACTATCCACAAATGGACCTCGATTACACGTTCTATCAGATGTTCCACCTGTGCTTCTCTCCGTCGCGAGCGTATGTACACGCGCCATCTCTCGTTCTTGTGCTCTCGATCTATCGATCGATCGATGCAGCATCTCACCAATCATCGATGCTTTGTGCTCCACGATGGCTCGCACCACTGCACGATGGATGGCAACGTTGGTACTCTTGAATCGTATTATCCAACAGCTACCGCACAACAAAATACCACAAACGTACGAAGCAGAAGCAGAAGCAGCAGCAGAGGCGCAGTAGTTGCGGCCAATGACCTGACGCTGCCAGTCGCACAACAGAGACCAAGAACCAGTGGGCGCGCGACGACCCGGCATTCGCCGTGATCCTGATCCTGTTCATGATGCTGGCGTCGCTGGCGTACGCGGTGGCGTTCTCGGACCAGAGCACGTGGGGCATCCTGCGCATCATCGGCTGGACGGTCTTTGTCGACTTCCTCATCATCGGCTCGCTGATCGCCACCGTCGGCTGGTATGCCGCTCGTGCCCACACGCACCGTGCCAACTTGTTCGCGTCTCTGTGCACGCCACTAGCGCCCACTCATTCGCTTTACGCGTGAATGTGTAGGTTCTTGGCCAACAAGTTCCTTGTCGTGCAGACCCCGCACGGCGTGGAGCAGCGAGTCGAGTGGCTGTATGCATTCGACATTCATTGCAACAGGTTCGTTGGGCATCGGTGCCTGCGCCGCTCGCGACTGAAAACTCACGTACTACTTCAATGCATTGCATCGCGCGTCACTCCTCGCATCTGGATCGGCGGGCAAAAGCTTCTTTCCACTCTTCTTGATGCTCTATGTGATTCAGTACTTCTTACTGTATGCGCTCATGACGAACTCATTCATCTCGACGCTATTCGCAAATATGCTGTATGCCTTTGCTTTGTGCTATTACTTTTACATTACGTTCCTGGGTTACGAAGGTACGCCACGCTCACCCTCGTTGCACTCTTGTCTTTTCGCTGCTGCCCCTGCCATTTGCTCGTCTATACTTATGTTTGCTTGCTTCGTCGCTCGATTGGCGCAGCGCTGCCATTTCTGGAGAATACGACCTACTTCCTGTACCCAATCATGCTGGTGCTCGTGCTCTTCGTTGTCACTCTGCCGTTCAACTTCAACATGTGCACCTTCGTCATGCGCGCCTACTTTCATTAGTTAGCCGCTTGATGGCGACCGGCGACACGCCACCGGCCTGCCTTCACGCTGAAGATGCTACTTGTGGCAGAGCCAAGCAATATACACTCGTGTTATTATATACCTGGCACAGTTTTGCGCTGTGGTGGAGCATCCCACGCAAACGTTCGTGCAATACGCTGCAGCGTTGTTCCTTCATCGATTGGTTCTTGTTGCTTCTGGTTGCTCGTTGCTGCTTCGTTGCTTGGTGTCTCTCTCGTGTCTCGTGTGAGAGAGAGAGAGAGCTTCATCTTCATCTCTTGGCTTGCAGTTGGAGTTTGGAACATCTCTTTATCGGTGTGAGAGAGAGATTGAAGTGGAAGAGATGGAAGACTATCCTCTTGATCGTGATGCTCGAATCAAGCTCTCGATCGGCACCAAGCAATGTGGCCCAGATGATGGCCAGTTCTACTACCCTCGCGACTTCGTGTTCGACTATCATCGAGATCTCTTGTCTGTCGTCGATGGTATGAACAATCGAGTGCAGGTATTCTCGTGTGATGATGGCTCGTTCGTGTCCAAGTTCGGTGAGAAAGGCGACCAACCAGGCCAGTTCCAGTATCCGTTCGACATTGCGATCGATCACGATCATGATCGCATCCTCATCACTGATTCCGGCAATCATCGAGTACAATCATGGTCATTGAGCGAGCGATCGTTCTTGTCGTTCATCGGCCATCGTGGATCAGGAGATCTCGAGTTCAAGCATCCTCGAGGCATTGCGATCGACAAGCATCATCGTCGCATCGTCATCACCGATAGCAGAAACCATCGATTGGTGTTCTTGTCGTCGATCGATCTCTCGTTCTTGTTCAACATCGGCAAGCGAGGATCTCAGCCTGGCGAGTTCGATTATCCAACAGGCATTGCGATCGATGATGATCGACATCGAATCATCGTCTCTGATACCTTCAACAATCGAGTGCAAGTACTGTCGTCGATCGATGGCTCGTTCTTGTTCGAGTTCGGCTCCCAAGGCGAGCAACCAGGCCAATTCAACACTCCCGAAGGAGTTTGCATCGATAATCAAGGTCGAATCATCGTCGCCGACTTCTACAACCATCGATTGCAATCGTTCACTCACGAGGGCCATCACATCTCATCCTTCGATTGCGGCATCGAGAATCCATGGAACGTTGCATTCGACGAGCATCGAGGTCTCATCGCCTTCACGACAGACTATCGAGTGCATGTGATTGGAGCCAATCAATGGCTTGCCGACACCAAGTTCGTTTGGCGACCAGATCGTCATCGATATGCTCCATCATGGATGAAGCAAGCGGTGTCGACGATGACGATGATTCGATCGCTGGTCGATGATTGCTCGGCGATGTCGATGATTCCGAACGAGCTGCTGTTCGAGATCTTCTCGCATCTTTGAGTCCATTCCAGATCGCATTGCGCGATGTGATCGATCTCGAAAGAGCACCACCAACAAGAAGAAGAAGTGCACGATGATGTGACGATACTATCCTGCACCTCCTCTTCATCGTCGTCATCATTCTCATCGTGCAGCACACTCAATCACAATCAATCAATCGCCAATGGGCTTGATGAAGGAATGATTGATAAGTCGTGTGCAATCTTGAACGAGATATCAATCAAGGTAGGTTGAGGGAGGGAGGTGCTGTTCTTTGTTGCTTCATCGATTGCTTCTTGTTGCTCGTTGCTTGCTTGCTTGGTGTCTCTCTCTCTCTCTCTCTCTCTCTCTCTCTCTCGTCTCGTGTCTCGTGAGAGAGAGAGCTTCATCTTCATCTCTTTGGTTTGAGCAGTTTGGAGCTTGGAACATCTCTTTGTCGTTGAGAGAGAGATTGAAGTGGAAGAGATGGAAGACTATCCTCTTGATCGTGATGCTCGAATCAAGCTCTCGATCGGCACCAAGCAATGTGGCCCAGATGATGGCCAGTTCTACTACCCTCGCGACTTCGTGTTCGACTATCATCGAGATCTCTTGTCTGTCGTCGATGGTATGAACAATCGAGTGCAGGTATTCTCGTGCGATGATGGCTCGTTCGTGTCCAAGTTCGGCGAGGAAGGCGACCAACCAGGCCAGCTCAAGCATCCATGGGGCCTTGCGATCGATCACGATCATGATCGCTTCTTCATCGTTGATAGCTTCAATCATCGAGTACAATCATGGTCATTGAGCGAGCGATCGTTCTTGTCGTGCATCGGCCATCATGGATCAGGAGATCTCGAGTTCAGCAATCCTCATGGCATTGCGATCGACAACCATCATCGTCGCATCGTCATCGTTGATACCTACAACCATCGATTGGTGTTGTTGTCGTCGATCGATCTCTCATTCTTGTTCGAGGTCGGCAAGCAAGGATCTCAGCCTGGCGAGTTCAACCATCCATCAAGCATTGCGATCGATGATGATCGACATCGAATCATCGTCTCTGATACCTTCAACAATCGAGTGCAAGTATTGTCGTCGATCGATGGCTCGTTCTTGTTCGAGTTCGGCTCTCTTGGCAATCAACCAGGCCAGTTCCAGCAGCCTCTTGGAGTATGCATCGATAATCAAGGCCGAATCATCGTCGCCGATGTCAACAAGCATCGATTGCAATCGTTCACTCCCGAAGGCCATCACATCTCATCCTTCGATTGTGGCATCGAGAAGCCACTGGCAGTTGCATTCGACGAGCATCGAGGTCTCATCGCCTTCTCGGCAGGCCATCGAGTGCATGTGATTGGAGCCAATCAATGGCTTGCCGACACGTTCACATGGCGTCCAGATCGTCATCGATATGCTCCATCATGGATGAAGCAAGCGGTGTCGACGATGACGATGATTCGATCGCTGGTCGATGAGTCGTCGGCGATGTCGATGATTCCGAACGAGCTCTTGTTCGAGATCTTCTCGTTCCTTTGATACTGCCTTTGATGATGATGATGACCAGTCGGCCCATCGTATCCACGCATTGTGAACGCAATCATATCCATTACATCAGCCAATGAAAGGCCATCGTGTGATGACTAGCCTATTCCAACGTCCGATTGACTCTTTGAGTGCGTGATTGGCATGCTTGAGGTTCTGTTCTTTGCTTCCTTCGTCGATTGCTTGTTGCTTCGTTGCGCGCTCTCTCGCATCTCGTGTGCGCGTGAGCTTGCATCTTCATCTTTTGGCTCGTGCTTGGACTTTGGAATATCTCTCTTTGCCGTTGAGAGAGGGAGATTGAAGTGGAAGAGATGGGAGACGATGCTCTCGATCGAGATGCTCGAATCAAGCTCTCGATCGGCACCAAGCAACCAGGCCATGCTGATGGCCAGCTCTGCAACATTATGAGCTTGGCGTTCGACCCTCATCGAGGTCTCTTGCTCGTCGCCGATAGCGAAAATAATCGAGTGCAAGTATTCTCGTGCGATGATGGATCGTTCGTGTCCAAGTTCGGCCAGTATGGCGACCAACCAGGCCAGTTCAACTATCCATGGGACCTTGCTATCGATCACGATCATGATCGCATCCTCATCACTGATTTCGACAATAATCGAGTACAATCATGGTCACTGAGCGAGCAATCGTTCTTGTCGTGCGTGGGCAAGGACGGGTCAGGAGATCTCGAGCTCAACAATCCTCAAGGCATTGCGATCGACAAGCATCATCGTCGCATCATCGTCGCCGATGCTTACAACAACCGATTGGTGTTCTTGTCGTCGATCGATCTCTCGTTCTTGTTCAACATCGGCAAGTATGGGCAGCAACCTGGTGAGTTCTACTTCCCTGATGGAATAGCGATCGATGATGATCGATGCCGAATCATCGTCTGTGATTCCGGCAATCATCGAGTGCAAGTATTGTCGTCGATCGATGGCTCGTTCTTGTTCGAGTTCGGCTCTCAAGGCAATCAACCAGGCCAGTTCAAGCATCCCCAAGGAGTGTGCATCGATAGCCAAGGCCGAATCATCGTTGTCGACTTCAACAACAATCGATTGCAATCATTCACTCACGAGGGCCATCACATCTCATCCTTCGATTGTGTGGGTGAGCGCCCATGTGGAGTTGCATTCGACGAGCATCGAGGTCTCATCGCCTTCGCGACAAGCCATCGAGTGCATGTGATTGGAGCCAATCAATGGCTTGCCGACACGTTCACATGGCGACCAGATCGTCATCGATATGCTCCATCATGGATGAAGCAAGCAGTGTCGACGATGACGACGATTCGATCGCTGGTCGATGCGTCGAACGCGATGTCGATGATTCCGAACGAGCTGCTGTTCGAGATCTTCTCGTGGCTTTGATGAGCGCGCCACTCTCTTCGTGACATCTCTCATGTTCACTTGGTTGCGATGGTGATTGAAATGTGTGATTCTGGAATGAGATCGTTTGTATGTGGTACTCCTGACCAACACTAAGAGCGATGCAGCGAGGTACACATCGATACACCCATATCCATCGATCTAATTATGCGTTCACACACAAGCAGCGGCGATCACCATTGCACGATTCCTGCCGCGTCGTGGTGCTGGGAGGCGATCAGCGCTACCACAGCATCTCTCAATCGAATATAATCGTTCGGAGAGTTGTAGATCTGGGCCGCGATACGAATGTAGGCCGCGCGATCCTGCTCGTTGAAGAACGGAATGCACTCAATGTCGTAGCGTTGGCGCACGACGTGTCGGAAGCGAAGCGCATCGTCGGCGCTGTGCAGCAGCAGGCTCGACGGCAGACGCACCATGCCGAGTGCCGTGACGCTTTCGAGCGGCGTGCCAATGTCGGTGCCCCACGCCTCAGCGAGCATCGTGAGAGCCCACACGGCCTTGCGGCGGTTGTAGCGCGCCACGACCAGCGGCTCGCCATCGCCCGTCGCAGCGAACGCCTCGGCATCGGTCTCGTACGGCAGGCGCTCACGCAGCTCGGCTCCAATCTCGTGATAGAACGCGACGCTCTCGGGCACGACGAACCACGACGTGTACTCGCTCGTGCCTTGCCAGTAACACTCGGCCACCAAGCCGTTGCGGTAGTCGTGGCTGATGATCGGGTGGTGCAGCTGGTTGTCGTGTGCGTCGGGATCCTCGAGGCCCTTGGTGCCCTTGATCTTGTGCTCGTGCTTGCAATAGAAGACGGCGCAGCCCGTGGCGCCGAACAACCACGTTGGAGACATAGTAGTCGCACCCGAGCTTCTCGACATCGATCGGCACCATGCCGATCGCATGCGCACCGTCGACGAACACCTCTTCGACCTCGTACTCGCGAGACATGGAGATCATGGCCTCGATCGGCAGCACGAACGACGGATTCGACGTGATGTGATCCAAGACAGCGAGGCGCACGCGACCTCGCGGCAACGACTCGAGAGTCGATCGGTACGCATCGAGCAACTGCTGTTCATCGGTGAACGGGAACGGCAGCGGCACGTACGCCAGCTGGTAGCCGGCTCGGCGGCAGTAGTGCTGGAACAGCATGTTGTACGCGTTGTAGCACGCGTTGAACAGCACCACGTACGACGCCTGCCCGTCGTCGACGCCATGTCGCGAATGGCCTTCATGTCGTTCACGCGCCACATGCTCGGCCACGATCGCCGCAGCATACGTGGCATTGGTTAAGAGTACCGTATGATCCACGGGAGCGTTGATCACTCGCGCCACGGCCTCGCTGTAGACCGAACGTCGCGCGGTTCCTGTCAGACAACCGACACATCGACATCGACACCTGGCTCTCTCTCTCTCTCTCTCTCTCTCTCGATGCAACCCATACCGTGACGGTCGAAACGCATGATCAAGTTGCGTAAAGTACAGCTTGTCGGGTTGGCTGTACCACTCGCGACGCACTTGCTCCGTGCGCTCCAAGACATGCTTGGGAATGGCACCGAACGAGCCATGGTTCAAGCGCGCGGTCTTTGGGCAATGGTGCGCAAAGTGCGTCTCGCGCACCCACTGAGCCAACGCGGCCTCCTTCTCGACATCAAACTCCGATGCAAGCTTGGCCATTGTCGTATCAATCGATCGAGCGATCAGGAGAGCACCAGGTAGCGAGAGCGAGCGAGCGACGCGATAGGAGGAAGCGAAGGCGCCTCGATCGTTCTTCCCGCCATTTGCTTCCTTCCCGCCCGCATCACGCAGCCAGCGCGCTGGTTCGCCGTCGTCGTCGATACATTCGTGCGTGGCGCCGACGCGTTCCTTCTCGGTTGCCTACTCGGCGCGATTGTTGCTATAGAGCGAGATTTGATCTCAGCCGTCGGCTTATGGACCGCTACTACGACATAGACGCCATCTTGGCAGGCCAGGAGGTGCGTGCTACCGCTTCGTACCTACCTACCTAATGCCGCAGTAGTAACTCGCTCGGCTCGCTTACCGCGAGGCTCTTCCTTGTAGGCGACGCAAGTCAAGTTCCGGGTGACAGCAAGACACGTTGGACGACTCAACCCCAGCTCCGCGTCCGACGCCGAGGACGTACGAGCGTTGTTGTTGCTGGCTCGCTGGCTCGCTCGCGATGGTGTGGCTCACGCGATGGAGCTCCAGGTGGCCAAGGGAGCCAAGTATGAGTTGCCCATGTGGCTGAGCGAGTCGCTTCATGCGCAAGGCTTCGTGTCCCTGTACCCTCCGCGAGCCTTCTCAGCCGCAGCCAAGGAAGCGATCGAGGTCCCGTACACGCACACCGACACCGTTCGCGTACATTGGCGGAATCTGACGTTGTATCATGGTCGCTTGCTGTCGCCGCACAGGCTGATCCAACCAACGCCGCGCTGCACAAGTACCCACATTACTACCATGTCGGCCACAAGATTGCTCTCCTGTGCGTCGTCGCTCGCGGCACTCGCCAAATACCGAGCCGAGTTTGGCTTGTTGTACTGATGAATGATAATCGGGCATTCGATCTATGCAGCCGTGGCGGAGAGAAGGTCTCTGCCTCGCTATGCCGCACATTCTGCGAGCGCTGCAAGGCCATCTACGACGCCAGCCACCACGCGCGCAACGTGAACCTCGACGAGCACACCAAGGGCCTGTGTGACCTCGAGAAGCAGCGTACGTTTCGGCTCGGGCTGTTGTGCAGTGTTGGATCGAATCACCTGCTGACGACACAGGCCTTGCAACAGTGTTCGAGATTGGCTACGCATCATCGACCGAAGTCGAGCGCTGGAGGAGTAGTGTGTCCATCGCTGCGCTCGTGCCGAACGGCACCTCAACATCCACCACCTCCTCCACACCGGTGTTGACTGGGCGGAAACGCAAGCGCACTGTACAGTAGTAAAGAGAGGGCTGTAAAGAGGAACAAAACAAGAGGTTGACTTTCCGTAGAGGCAAGTGACACCGCTACCAAATGCTCTGCGCTGCTCTCCCTGCCTAGTTGGCCGCCTGCTTTCGTGTCACTCGTGATACAGAGCTACGTCGCTATGTAGCAAGTAGGAGCCTGTTGTTGTGTGTTCAGAAGGTAGGATTGATTGCTCGTTCACAGCGGCTCTCAGCCTTTCTTGACGAGATCTCCACCTGCCTCTCGATCCGTCTGCCCTAATACTATGAGGCATCACAACGCACGGTTGCGGCGCTCTGGAATCCACTTTCTACCAACGGCGAAGCCAATACGGCAGCTCTCTCTCTCTCTCTCTCTGTTCTTGACTGGTTGCAAGGCTCGTGAGCCGCTGCTGTCTTCCTCGCGTTGGTAGCGCATTCCTGACCACTGAGAACCCTGCACGGGTTTCGGTCAACCACCAGCAGCAACAGCAGGGAGTGCGTGCGCGCGCAGGCTGGTGCGAACGGCGGGAGAGCGCGGGCCGGCGGCTCTTCGCTTGTTCCTTTGGCGCCAGAGCTTCGCCGCCTTCGTCTTCGTCTTCGCCCTGCGCGCGCCGCAACGCTCGTCGTCTCTTCGCTCGCTCGCTCGTTGATCGCACCGTTGCT
>Ga0209935_1005348_pt1 | contig 10961 bp, 15 predicted proteins | sample ThiBio_1000_plan_2_FD_183958 | JGI IMG/M metagenome (GOLD analysis project Ga0209935, IMG submission 183958) | Wastewater bioreactor microbial communities from Cape Town, South Africa - Thiocy_cont_1000_plan (SPAdes) | ecosystem: Engineered > Bioreactor > Thiocyanate-remediating >... | reverse complement strand
ATATAATCTACTGAGCATTGAACAACAACATTTTCTGTAGATGAGAGGACTGTTATTGTACGGAATCTGTTGTTGGAGATGCTGTTGCATCTGATCTTAGAAACATCATCCATAACCAGCTACATAGCTGTACGTATTAGTCCATATAAATCAGGACAAACATTCACTGACGCTCTGAACAAAATTTCAGGTGATCGATACCGACTGGTTGTTGGGTTTCATAAATTGCAACCTGCACCCATCCAGCCTCGTCCTTGCCTTGAAAATTATCTGCTCCTTCAGTCAGTGCAGCAGCGAATTTCATCTCAAATTCAAAGCCGCACAAGGGTAGCTGCATTTCCCTTCCTCCTCTCTCACGATGATAACTTATGTATTCCATCTCTTCCACACAGCATGCGGTTGGTAGAACGAGCATTAGAAGAACACAGCTATTGCGTGGATGTTTACTTTCTGCTGTTCTCTTGGCTGCTGGGAAAACCTGTTATGGACCTCCCCTTACATCCGAGGCTAGATTATGTCGGACTCTTCTCCACCTTTACGGTACTTGCTCTTCTCTCTTGTATATAACCTGACACCACTCCATCAGTCGCCACAACAGAAGATAGCTTGTGCAGATGCTGCCTCCATCATTCTCTCCACACTCAAGCGCAACATCGAACTGGGCGTGAAGTTTGATGGAACCCTCCCGAGCTTCGAATCTGCTTCCGATCCCACAATGGCAGAACTCCATCATTACCTGGCGGTTGATTATGTCGAGGGCTATGAATTCCAATTGGTGCTGCTAGAATTCTTGATGCATCTGTATGATTGCTGCCAGGCCTTCCAAGAGGTACTGAGTCTGCTCTCATTTCTGTCAGGTGCGTTGAAAATGATCTTATATATATTCCTACTGCAGTCCTGTGTATCCCCAATATTCGTGAGACTGCTGGTGGAGCTGCTCTTCCCCGATGAAAGACTGAACACGCGTGCCCTCGGCAAATCGAAAGAGGTTTGTCGAATTCTTTTTTTGGGTTGCCTTCCATAATCACCGTACATTCTCAGAAAAAGGCGGCAACCTACGAGGCGCTAGTATTTTCTTTCCTTCTGCGCATGGTCGAAAAGACTGCAAAGACAACGAATAAGATTCATCTCATATTCAGTCTTATCCTCGAGGTAGCTAATTCCTCTCCCAGTATGTAAACCCACTGAATTGCTGTTTTTCCCTTGCTAGTCTGCACCCGTTACAGCAGAGGCGGAATTGTTGGTGTATCACAACCACATTCTATCGGAGACGCTGCGCCTCTTCCACAAGATCTCAACAGCGCAAGAGATTTTCGAAAACTCTCGATTTGCAGCCAATCTGCCCATCTTCTGCGATTATATAGTGGATAAGGTCTATCAGCACATATATCCTTATGGCGCACAGAAGGTGTCCAAGTTCATCGCCCGCCAAGTCAAGAATCTGCTTATTGAGGAGGACGTTGACTCTGGTAGGACTCTATGATAATTCTGTTTGTCTCCAATAACTGAAAACACCCAAACAACTAAAAAACAAATAAGGAAATAACAAGATCCGCAAAGCAGTGCTACCAGAGCTCTTCCGATCCCTCAATAGGATAACCCTCTATCTGGTCGGGTCATGCTCTCCGAACAAGCTTCCCACCCAATCCCCTTCGCCTACATCATCCTTATCCTCTTCAAGTTCCACACTACCCTTCGTGAACTTCGAACTGGGAACCTTTGGTTCCTTAGCCAATTTCACCTCCACCAGCTATGTGCCGCTCTCCAGCTCTCCCTCATCTTCACCTAACAAAAGCCATGGTATCGCGCTGCCCTCTCAATCTGCGTCGGCAGCAGATACCCTCCTGGGCGATATCGGGGAACCCTCCCAACCCCTCCTCAAAGAAGAGGAGGTGCTTCAGATACTGCATAAGATAATCAATCGCCAGCGCATCCACTTCGCCCCAGAAAACAACGACAAGGAATACCTATCCTGTCTGTGCTATCAGCTGGTTCCTTTCCTGTTGCATGATAATCAGCAAATCCGCGAGGCCACTATGAATGTAACCTACCACCTCTCCCTTCGTGTTTCATCCTTAGACTCATATAATTTCGCCCTCCAGCTATTTAAGTTGTTTATGATAACGAAACCAGAATTTATGCACGATCTCCTGTGCACCAATAAATTGCAAGGGGAGGTAATCGATCTGGAGACCAATGCCTTTGATACTCTTCTTCAAAAGGTACTACCTGAGTTTTTTTCCTCATATTTATCTCTCGTTTGTTGTTTCCCTCTTTATTAGGATTTCAATTCGTTCTCCTTTTGGGTGGGAGATTCAATTGAACTTATTCAAAAGGTATTCGAAGCAGCCTGTTATAAGGTAGGTTTCCCTGATATATCCGAACAAAATGAAATTGGTCTCCTTTCTAATCTCTCACACGCGCAAAGATATGGACTCAGAGGCAGCAGGCCGAAGCAAATAGCAAGGGAGAACAGATTAAACAACAGCGAGCGAGGAAAAGCACATTATTGCAGAAATTGGAGAAAAGCACGATAGCAGAAAGCCGCCAGATGGCCCAGATACAGGAGGTGTCCACCGCCATGCGCAGCCTGTTCATAGAAACAGAGAGGACGCGGTCTAGGCTGAAGGCCCTCGAAACGCATGACAGGCACCAGAGAATGCTGAAGCAGTGGCAGATCATCTGCTCTGAGCTCTCTGAGGAAAGAGGACCCGCTGGTCCCGATGAACCTTCAGTCTTTGCCAAATTCAAGCTCGATGAGACGGAAGGGTAACACAAAAAAAATTACAGCGCTCATGAATCCTTACCTCTCTATCTCTCTTCTTAGACCCTATCGTATGCGAAAGAAGCTCAAACGCAACCTAGAGTTTTACAACCATTACCCTTGCACAGAACCAGCTCCCGATGAAAAGGTACTGCAGTCCGCTCACCTGTTCATTGTTCTTATCTTCTTTATTAGCTGCAAGACCCGAAAGTACCCACCAGCGAAGATACGAAGGATTATTTGCAACAGAAAAACGAGTTTCCAGATATCGAACCTCTTGTGCCTCTTTCTTCTTCTTCAAGGTTAGCAGAGGGTTCCCTTCCTTTTCAAGACTTGAAGTGCCTCACGCAATATATTTTTCCCATATATTCAGAGGGAGCCCACGTATCTCCCCACAAAAATACTCTAAACGAGCACGGTCAAGGTCCTCCTCTAGACGAGAAGAATTATCCGATGACGGCAGTAATCGCAGTCCCTATGCATCGCCTGCCAGATCCCCTGCACTCTCGAGAGGTAACAATGCGCTACTTTTTACTCATCCTATATTAATGAAAAAATTCCTTTGGCCCAAATTAGCCACGCCCGAGTCTCCTGTTCCCATTGCCTCGTTTGAGGAAACAAAGCAGGAGGCTTCTACAGCACCAGCGGTAAGAGGCCACCCCTCAACCGCAACTCTATTTAACATCGGTATCTCGAACAATAGGAAATCCAGGAGATAGACGATGATCTGCTGTCTGAAGATGACTTCACTATCATTGACTCACAAAGCAGCGATAATCACAGAATACGGAAGCTGATTGGACCCAAAGACTATATTGCCCACGTGTATAATTGTAGCCGCATCGTTGGAATGGAATTATGCCGTAATTACTTTTCTCTCTCCCCCAAAATACAATCCATGGGCATATAATCTGATTATGACATTTTTCGTATAGGATGCCTCCTGTTGATATGCAAGAAAACCTTATATGTAATTGATCATTACTGTATATCCAGCCAAGGACAGATGACGGCTGTCATCAGCACTGACACCGAGCGTTCCCTCGGTGCCCCTTATATGCCCATCCCTGTGGATACTTACCCTGACCCCATCAAATGGTAAATTCTTTCTCCTCAAATGCTTAACATATTTATTCATAAAAATTATAATAATAAATAGGCCCTACTCTGAAGTAACGGAGGTTCTACGACGAAGATATTTATTACGCCCAGCAGCAATCGAGATATTCCTAAGCAATGGCACAAGCCTGTTTCTGGTCCTTGATATCAAGGAACGAGAGCGAGTATATAAGAATCTATGCATCAATACAGGGTATTGATATTTTCCATTTGAGCGAGGTGTGTCGCAAACTAACGTTTTTTATTTAGGCGGCATGGAGAAACAGGCGAACAATTAAGCGGTGCCAAAAATACAGGTATGCTCTCTATACCCTTTTGCTTAAGCGCTAATTCTGATCACTCCTCTTTTCCCTTTGTACATATATAGAAAATGAAGGTATACTTTTCCTGGCCACCTCAAAATCGCTGGTTTGCCCCCCTATATGAATGTGCTAACAACATAATCAATCAGAGGAGAAATGGATCCCATTCGGGGATACCTTTTGGCGGAAGACAACTGTATTGGCTAGATGGCAACAAGGAGAGATTTCAAACTTTCAGTATCTAATGGTACTGCATGCCACCAATTTGAAATCATTGAATAACTCACACCCTGTTATACACAGTATCTAAATACCTTAGCTGGGCGTTCATACAGCGACCTGTCTCAATATCCTTGCTTTCCTTGGTATGCAATAATTATAAAACAAAAGGGAATGCTAAACTCTGGTGGGAAACAAACTATAGGGTGCTATCGGATTACACGAGCCAGGTTCTGGACTTATCTAATCCGAAAGTGTACAGAGATTTATCAAGCCCCATGGGAGCACTCTCCGCTCAACGTGCAGCCAAATTCAGGGAAAGATATGAGAATTGGGATGCCGCCGAAGAGGGAGTGCCTAAGTGGCATTATGGTTAGTCTCTTTCTCCCCTTGTCCAATTTGTACCTACACCACTCTATTTTTAGGCACCCACTATTCTTCTGCTGGGATAGTTGGGTTGTTCTTAATCCGATTAGAGCCCTTTACCCAACACTTTGTCAAACTTCAGGTTAGTGGTTTGGTGGATGCCAAGAGCCATGTTTACTAATAGTAAAAAACTTTCCCAACAGAGCGGCAAGTTTGATATACCCGACAGATTGTTCCATAGCATCGAAGAAGCATGGCGCTCGGCATCCGGACAGGGCGACAACTATTCGCTCACAGATGTGCGAGAGCTCACACCCGAATTTTACTATCTGCCTGAGTTCTTGGAAAACAAAAACAGATTCGTGTTTGGTAAGCCTTCCTAGCCTTCTCTCTATCTCCTCAACGACGATTCTGATACATCTTGTGTAAATCGCAATAGGCGAAAAGCACACCGGCGAGAAGATAGGTGATATCATACTGCCGCCCTGGGCCAAAGGCGATCCAAGGAAATTCGTTTCTATCCTCCGTCAGGCTTTGGAGTCTGAATATGTATCTGCGCACTTACACGAATGGTTTGTTTTTAAAATTCTCCTCTTATGTTTATACCCTAAGTCACTCCCTAATGCCACATCAAAAAAAGGATCGACTTGGTGTTTGGATACAAGCAGCAAGGCGAACCTGCAGTCGATGCCCTGAATATCTTTTATTATCTAACCTACGAAGGCGCTGTCGGTATCCTTTTTTTCTCCTCTTCCTCCCCCTCCCTTCTCTCAAAATATCAATGCATTTCCGCCTTGACTCCTCCGTTTTGTAAGACCTCGATAGCATAAAAGATACCCTCGAACGAGAGGCCATTCTCTCGCAGATCAACAACTATGGCCAAACGCCAACACAACTTTTCACCAAGCCGCATCCCAAACGCAAGCAGCTATCGCCTCCACCGCCACCCGACCCAAGTTCTTGGAGCCCCATTTGTATCGTAGAAAGCGGGCCGGCCATAGGGAATATGCACCCCGGAAATAAGAAAGTCAGCCTTTGCCCAACAAAGCAAGTGAGTGACCCCCACCCTCCAAACACCCCTTTTCCTTCGTGCTCCTCGTTCCTGTTTACTTACACCAAAACTAACTTTTTTTCCCCTCCACAGGTATTTCTGCCTACCAAGTATAAAAAATTCGTCGGCTGGGGATTCCGCGACCGATCCCTTCGTCTGGCAGATCCTTCGGATGATAAGGTATACCGCACCTCAACTCTCAAATCAGAAATAACCTACTCTATTTGTAGCTCGTGACTGTGTGGGAGGATATACACCCCTGGGGGCAAATTAAAAAGGTGTGCGCTACTGAGGATGGTAAATTCCTTATCACGGGCGGATCGGACTGTGTAAGTGGACACCCCACCTCCATTTCTTCATCGTGCACTTCTCTATTGATTGGCCTCTCACACTCCATTGCTTTCCATCTGCGTCACAGATGATTACGGTATTCAAGGTGCTCAAAGAAGGAGGACAGTACCACCTCGAGCGAGCCAAACGACTTTATGGCCATAGTGGAGGCATATCCTGTTTGACATCCTCCCGCGTGTACAATGCCATGCTATCTGGATCCGAGGTTTGCTTCCTACTAATGGGCAATGCCATGCTAACATTTATGTCATCCTGCGCAGGACCGAACATGCATCTTGTGGGACCTCGACAAGTTAGGTTACGTGCGAACACTTGGGCCTCTTGACGCCGAAGTTTCTGCCATCGCCATTCACGATGGCACAGTACGTCCCCCCCTTTATCGTTGTAACAACAAAGTACTCACCAATTATTATTTGTAGGGCGATATCGTAACATGTGCGGGATCCCATATCAGACTATGGGATATCAACGGAAATCCTATAGCTCCTCCATCGCTTCCTGCATCAACACCACGACCTTCAGTCATGGCGGAGCGAATAACAGCCGTAATCATATCGCATGTATGTATTTAATTAGTGTGTCTCTCCTTCCCACAAGTTTTCCCTTCCCCGTTCACAGGTTCCCGGATTGGAATGGCATCCATCCTACACGATGTACATCACCGGACACCAGGATGGGTCGGTTCAACTGTGGCGACTGGATCAGGATTTGAAAGAGCTGGTGGTCATCCGCAAGCTGAGTATGCATTCCGCGCGCATTACCTGTCTAGCGGTTCCCGTAGGAGAGAAGGGACTATACAGCGGAGATGCAAGGGGCAGAGTGATTTTCTGGACCGACAACACCGACGCGGATGATAGTCCTCTCTCGGCGCGTAAAAGCAGTCGACTGAAGCAAATCGCATCACGGCGGCCCTCCATCTCTGAGGTCTCGCAAGAGGTTCGCGGAAAGATAAACAAATTGATGAAGACGACGTAAAGAATCCATTGCTCACTCCCTCCTGGCACGATCGCTATAGCAGCAATAGGATGGGATAGAGAAATAAGTTAAGGTAATAGAGATAATACCTGTTTGCAGTTTGAAATAAAAATTGTAAATGTGTGGCGGGCCTGTCTCTGATTGGGTGGCTAGCGAGAAAAAGGAAACTCTTCAAACGCGTGGTGGTAATGATGAAAAACAAAGTTTGAGCCGAAAGCAGGAAGAGGAAAGAGCACGAAAGAGTATCAGGGTTTTTTTTGGCGAACACATACCTCTACAACCACCAGTGGTCACGACCTTTATTTGACTTGGGGAGCAACACACACAAAGCATCTTTCTTCACTTCGCATCCGGAGCATCTGATTTATTGGACTCGTGGTTGCATTCTCGAGAATCAGCCGTTGGTTGATGGCCTGAGGCGGGTTCAATTTTGATGAAACCAGTTGTTGTAAGAGATGAACCAAGAAACGGGGGAAATTTATCGAATTTTGACGCGGAGGAGGATTTGATCTCCTTTAAGCCCGACTGGTTAAAGGGTAGTGAGGCGAGCAAAAGTAGGACTAATGATAAATGGCGCACGAACGGTACTACAGGTAAGGAGTGCTTGAAAATTTAAATTGCGTTTGTTTGTTAAATTATTTCTTTTATCAATGTTAGACGGAAGGCGGATACGAACGGAGCAAAGGGACTGGAACAAAGGATCATCTGCCTCAAGGGAGAGGAATTGGGATAGAGACAGAAGATCAAATTTTCCAGGCAGCAAGCCACCGGGAAAAGGACGTTTTATACCTCCTCCCATGTCTCGGTCTCAATCGGCGGGCTCCATTTTCCCCCCTAAGGAGCAAGTGTCCCAGAATGGCAAAGAACTTCCTCCCACGCGATTGTCGGCTGTCGCTGTGAAGAACGACGGCGCCTTTCAAACTAAGGACAGTGATTTTGTACGTATTCATTATTATTATGTGGTAACAATTTCTCCTTAATTAACTTCTTCTTCTTTCAGCCGACCCTTCAGCCTGCCGCTTCAGGCCAGCCTTCAAAGAAGGCTATGGATATGCAAAATGCTCGTTCTAGATTCTTGAAGAGTAAATCTACGACGGCATTATTCGATCAAAATACTCCAAGCAAGATCGAGGGCAACATTACCGCTTTGCTGGGTAAAGCAAAAACACTTGAAGACAACGACATCCCCGCCGGTTACGGGGAGCACCACAGCGCTGACCCAACAGCCACTCCAACAACAACAACGGCGAACGAAACGGCTGATGTAGATACCAACCACAACGCAACAGAGAACGACGTGCCTGCTTCACAGACAAAAGATAACAAATCCTTCCCCAAGCTGAAAAAGATACCCAGCTTCTCTGAGAAGCTAGTCGAAACCTTGGTGGCCAGCCAGGCTGCAGGTAGCATCATTCCCTCCCTCTCTCTCCTAATTCATTTCTTTTATTTACCTTTATTAATCCTTTTCAGCTAAAACGGAGACGAACCAGCCAAACAGGGAGGAGGTCGAACAAGCTCTCCTGCTGGTCCCTTCGAAGCCAGCCCCTCCTCGCCTCATTAAAAGTCGTTCGGATCGAGGGGTGAGTACTGAGTAAAGCCTATCTTATGGTTACTAATTCTCATAAATACACCAGCATCTGTTGGATCATGTCAGAAAACCTGCTACAGCCAAGACCTCCAAGGGACCAGATGGCGGTGGTATTGTGGCACCACCAAAATCCCAACCCGAGATAGTGCAACAACCAAAGCCTGTGGAAAGCATCGCAGCAAAACCAAAGAAGAAAACGCCCTCACCATCAATGTACAGAAAGGTAACTAGGATTGTTTGTTGTTGTTGTTTCTAAGAAACATCTAATTGAATCGATACAAAAAAAGGCAACATCAGAACCGCAGTTACTCCACTTGTGGAACAAGGAGTTGATGGCCAGAGCAGCGAGTGAAGCGGAAGACAGCAGCGCGCCAAAGAAGGAGGCCAAGAGCAGGGTGGTGGACAAACAGCTTGAGCTCAGGCAGCAGAGACGCAACCTCTTCCTCGAGCAGCTCCGCAAGCGAGAGGCGATAAAGAACGGAGAGCTCGTGGAAGGTGGCAGCAACGAGGGGGGAAACGGCGAGGGAGAGGGAGGGGGATGCCAAGGGGAGGCCAAGGGAGAGGAGGAAGGGGAGTGTACAGCGGTGGTACAGTTTTCGGAGGAGGCGGTGTTCAGCTTCATGAAGCAGCTGGGCTGGGAGGAGGAGGAAGAAGGCCTCGATCTCGATGAAGGGCTCACCGAGGAGGAAATGATGAGCGTCCACCTTGACTCCGTGCAGATCACCGAAGCGAGGGAGCGACGCAGGGAACAGATGGCACAGTCCCTTAGGCAGTGGCAACCCACCGCCACCAAGGGAACCGCCAAGGCCATGCACGGGGATACGAGCGACAGCTCAAGCAACTCGTGCTGATGGACGAGAGGGAGGATAATTGGGATGTGTTGTAAACTTGTGATTAGAATGGTTTTTGGTATTTATTATTTCTTGCTTTTAGTATTCCTTAGTTAAATACGTTATTGTAATAAATAGTTTTAAGAGTTCAGTATTTATTTTTCTATTTCTGCTTCAAGCGCATGCGCACGATGCCAGTCGGCTGCGAGATTTGTTTGAGGAAGAAGAAGTCGGCTCCTCGTGCGAGCAGCTCCTTGATGGGTGGCATGTCCTCCTTAGGTACATGGTGGAGCTCAAAGTATTCTGCCGCCTGCTCAAAGAAAACGGGTATGGCTGCGCGATGCTTCCCGTAAGACAGGATGACCTCCCCTGCAGCCTCTCCCTCGTTGACGGGGGTGCAGAGGGCGGCCATGGTGGAGAGCAGAATGGGCAGGATGTCCATGTCGTAGGTCAGGTCAGACCCCAGCACCGTGTGAAAGTTGTGCCCGAAGGGATTTCCTGTCCCCCAAAAGAGATCCACCACTTTCGGCCATCCCTCGCTCCCGTTCCTCCGCTGTTTCAGCAGATCCTCATTTTGCTTCAGGTTCAGATTGAGCAACGGCAATAACGATTTCTTGTCTGTTATTGTTACGTCCATCCCAAGCTAGAGGTAGAGAAAATATTGCTGTGAGTGCCTAGTTGTGTGCAGGTCAAACAAAGAAACATACTGATGCTGCAACAATACCCAACAGCCCGGTTCCGCTCCCTAGTGAGAAACTTGAGAGAGGTGCGGCACGGAAAATGGGAGTAAAGTACCCAGTTCGATGCATCTCTTTCCTTCCCACTGTTTCGGATCTGATTGATGATTCTTTTCTAGCCATCTGCAGATCTTTAAGCTTGAATCCCACAAATGAGTCCCCAGCTCGCCCACTCCCTTGTTAAAGGTATCGCTTAGGGTTGGTAGAAAAGTATACCAACCGTTGGATTTTGCGTAATTGCGATTTTAGCCCCATCTACGAAAGGATAGTGAACCAAAGGGGGAATATCCATTCCCCATCTATATGATGACTGAGATTTGCGCCAGTGCTTGTGTGTTACCTTCCGTAAGTATCGGACTCGGTATCGGTTTGCCCGTAGATTTCGCTCTCTGTGGCCTGTTCCATCTGTTCGTTTCTTTGTGCACCCGTTTTGCCTTGCTTGTTCTGCTTTTCGAGGAAGGAACACAGAGGACGATGCGAACAGGGAAGGCGCCACGTCCGCATGCTCCTTCAAGCAGACAGCCCCAATTACAGCCAACGGACTTGCACATCCTACAAGCGGAAGACAGCCTTTCCAAAGAGATGTATCAAACAGTCGGTTCGTCAGCACCGCGCTCCCATAACACAACGGCTTTGCCTGCCCAAACAGAAACACAACA
>Ga0209935_1005346_pt1 | contig 10963 bp, 15 predicted proteins | sample ThiBio_1000_plan_2_FD_183958 | JGI IMG/M metagenome (GOLD analysis project Ga0209935, IMG submission 183958) | Wastewater bioreactor microbial communities from Cape Town, South Africa - Thiocy_cont_1000_plan (SPAdes) | ecosystem: Engineered > Bioreactor > Thiocyanate-remediating >... | reverse complement strand
AGTGGTGGAAGAATCCCTCCCAGGTGCAACTCTATCAATTCATGGGAAAGGACAACATTCCCTTCCACACGGTGGTCTTCCCATCAAGCTTATTGGGAACCGGTGAGCAGTGGACCTTGCTTCACCACGTCAGCACTACCGAGTACCTGAACTACGAGAACAAGCTCGGTGAGAAGGTGAGCCTCGTTTTTTGTTTTTTTTTTGTGGCGAAAGTAAATACAAACATCATTATGACAGGACAAGTTTTCGAAGAGCAGGAAAACAGGAGTTTTCGGAGACGGCGCGAAGGGTACACACATCCCGCAAGAAGTGTGGCGTTACTATCTGTTGGCGTGCCGCCCCGAAACCTCGGATACGCTCTTCTCCTGGGATGATATGGCCACCAAGAACAACACCGAGCTGTTGGCCAACCTGGGCAACTTTTGCAACCGTTGCCTTGCGTTCACGCACGACCGTTTGGAAGGAACCGTCCCTGCCCACGAGCTCACCGAGGCCGATCATGCCACCATCGAAAAGGTTAACAAACAGGTAACACACAACACCAAGCCAAATTGCGTTAAAGTACTGAAATAATTTGTTTTTTTTCCTAGTTGGCACTTTACATCCAAGCACTGGATGAGGTGAGCTTGAAGGAAGGCTTGAGGATCGCCATCATCGACATATCCGCGGAGGGCAACGGCTATTTGCAGGAGCAGAAGCCGTGGGATCACCTCAAGGCAGGCGACAAGAAGAGATGCGACACCATCATCGCGCTGAGTCTCAATCTGGCGGTCTTGTTGGGAGTCATCCTGGAACCGTTCTTGCCTTCGTTCACCGAGAAGCTGTTGAGACAGTTGGATTACCACCACATCCCCATCCCGGACGTCTTCAGCCTCGATCTCATCCCCGCTGGGCACAAGATTGGCATCCCTAAGACACTCTTCCGTAAGCTGGAAGCGGAGGAAATTAAGGGCTGGAGAGAAGTCTTCGGTTAAGCTGGGAGTGCTGCGCTGTTTCTACGCAAACAATAAGAATAGAATTGCAACACGTTCGTGTTTGTTAAAGCCAAGCTTCAAGTCATGCGTAAGGAAATTTTTTTATGTGTGCTGGCGAAGTTTATGGCAGCAAGAAGGACCACGAAGCCCATTCTGGACTGGGCGCAACAGGAGATTGCAGGCTATCTACCTGAAGTAAAAGATGAAAAACTTCGCAAACAACTTCTACGCATGATTGAGAGCTTGAAGAAGAACCCCGGTGTTATAATCCCCGACAAGGCCCCTGAACCAATCTCCTTTACATTGCCGATCCCAGAGGGATGGATACCGGCTACCAGAAGGAATATCTCCTTCAGAAGCCAAGACGCTATTGAGCCACTTCGAGCGACTCGCAAGTGAACAGCCCATAGCAGTAAGACCCTCGTGGGAAGCTGATATGGATTGGTGGGAAGAGAAACAGAGACAAAAGAGAGAGAGGAATGCCGTCAGACGCAGAAGAAGGAGAAACGTTAAACAGAAGCGTGCCCAAAAAGATCTCGAAAGGAAAAGAAAAGAAAATGGGAAATGATGTTCTCAAAATTTCCTGTACCATTTCTCTTGGAATAAACAGGGATAGAGAAAGAGGTAAAAGAACTTCTCGTATTATATCTACAATGTAACTTCTTTCACATCATCTCCTGGGCCTTCTTTCTCACCTGCTCGGCGATAACCGCTCCAATTTCCTTCATAGCAAGGTCCCTCTCCTCGACAGACTCGCAATATATAGCATGTCCTCGAGTCTTCTGCTTCTCGTCCTTCTTCTTGCCCTTATCCTTGGACATCTTCTCGGTGATCTCGAAGGAATATACTCCATATGCTGGGTTCTGCACGTTGGTGGTATCCAGTATGCAATGGGCGAATGGCACCGTCGCACAAAACTTGAATGTCCTCCCCTTCTTGGCTATCGATGCTTGAGTCTTGGCATCGCTGTCCAGAGGGGTCATAGTCTGCAGCATCATATCGTTGAAGATGAAGTAGAAATAGGCTTTCTTGTCCGTCCGCTTCTTCCATTCGAGGAGCGCCGAGAGAGAACTCTTGCGCACAAAGTGTCTATCCGAACTCCAAAGCCCGTCTGGAAAATCATCTCGTAACTAATCCATTAAGAGATCAGCTAAGACGTGTCCAAAAACTCGAGTGCTTGAAAGTGTGAGGGTCAGGGTACCGCGTTCTTGGGTCGGATAGAGAATTCTATCTCTGATATCTTCTTGGTATTCTCATCAGCGCGTTTCTTCTCGTTAATGGATTTGTTACTCTCTTTTACTTTCTCATGCGCTTCCAGCAACAACGGGTAGTCTGGGTGAGCCTCGGGAGTCCATTTCCGTACGGCCTAACAAAGCAACCAAAGTTAGAGTCTACGAGAAGAAACATTATTCGCTACTTACATCAATAAGCATCTTTTAATTGACCAATTACAAAAGGAAGAAGAATCGAGAAAGTTAGTAAGTGGAGCTTGTTGTTTGATTGATATATACCTCATAACGTGGCAATCTCTGAATGGGTAAAATGAGGAAGAAGCTGATATCGGGGGTTGATGTGTCGGCACAAAATTTCTAGAGCGGAAAGGGTTTAGAATAGATTGATTGATAGGGATTGGCAGAGCTAAGGAGTACCTGAATGACCTTCTCCAAGGGAGGATAGGTATTCTTCTTGCGGAGGGTATCGAGATTTCTCACAATCTCCTCGTAATTGTTTACATAATCGCCATACATCTTCAGCATCGGAGCCAATCGCTTGAATATACTGCCCACCAGCACCACCTCCCCTTCTGGTCGGCTGAGTTTCTCCCGCAACTCCTCTCTTTGATGTTTTGTTAGTCGACAAAAAATAAGGAGGTAAGGGACACCCATACAATATCTTCTTGGTAAGCTCGCATACAATCCCCAGTTGCTGAAACGCGCCTGCGACGTTGATGATCTTGAAGGTTTCGATGCCCCAGCTGCCCATCCTCTGCAGAGGGTCGATGAAGTAATACACGAGGGTCTTCATCTGTGTGAAATAAACTGTCTCGCTGTCCATCAGCTCCTTCAGGGCCCGCATCCGGTTCTTCTCGCTGACGTCATCACCGGAAGGATAGAAAGACCTTTCGAAAAGAGGGGAGCCACCCTCCCCCATAGAGTCTTCTGTTGTTTTGGTGCTGTTCTGAGGTGGCGCCTGTTGTTGTCCATCACTCTCTCCACCCCCACCAACACCACCCTCACTCGCACCGCCAGGGTTTTTGCTGTTGGGTGTCAACAGCTTCGAAGAGTTTTGCATGGAGAGGTGTCGCATTTTTTGGGCGGTGAGGATGGGAGTGATGATAGGAGGGGGTGATGCGAGGGACAATTCTGGGACAGGCACGGGAGCACTTGTTGTTGAGGACGGTCGAAGTGTCGCTGACTTGACCAGGTCCAACCTCTTCTCTCGCATGGACACAACGGGGGAGATCATCGGAGGTGTGGAGAGGGTGGGTGGGGCTTGTGGTGATCCTCCCGCCCGCATAGTTGCGTGAGTGAAAAGGGGTGAAGCCGAACCGGAGTGAGGGCGAGAGAGTGCGGGAGGTGCGTCCAGGTTGGGTGCGGAGGATGAGAGGCCTGTAGAAAAAGAAATCATAGATGTAGATTTGAAAGCTTTGGCTGAGGGGATCGACATTGGCGGCGAGGTGGTTGTTGTGGGTGCAGTTATACCAACTGCGGTGGGTGGGGGTACTGAGGTGGGGAGTGGAGAGGTGGTTGTTGCGGGAGAGAGAGGAGGTGACGGAGGGAGGGCTGGCGGTTGCGCGCTTGAGAGCGAGGGGGATTTCATTGGAGGTGGAGAGGCGAGGGCTTGCGACAGCGCGCTCACGTTGGGTGTCTTGGTAGGTTGCGAGGAGAAGGAGAGGTCGAGAGCATGTACAGGGATTGTAGGTACAATGGATGGTGATGAGGATAGTGCGGTGGGTGCGGGTACTGAGGTGGGGGGTGGAGTGATGGTTGTTGCGGGCGAGAGAGGCGGTGCAGAGTTTGTGAGGGTGTGTTGATCGCTTGTTGGTGTTGTTGTTGGGACTGGTTGGCGGCTAACTTCTTCTTTTAGCCTCACTGAAGTTTGCGGAGGGACCGAGGTAGTTTGGGCCAGTCGCGTCACAGGTGGATTCGTTGGTACCTGTAAGTCGTTCCGAAAGGAAGCAGGGATGGTCTTTGAAAGAAAGTTGTCATAGTACGTCGCAGAGGGATCCTCTTCTCGAAACGGGAGTTCTGGTGCTGCGCGCACTGGCGATCGAGGCGGCGGTGTTGGCGGTTCATCATCTTCTGCGCAAGAAATGTTAATGGTGGGAGGACCAAAGATACTCACCATTGTTGGTACTTGCAAGGTTTAAAAGCAGTGTAGGTGGTGGCGGAATGCTAGGAGTTGGATCAAGCGAGGCAGGGATGTCAGACTGGACTTCCTCTGATCGCGCTGCCGGAATTGAAGGAAGATCCTCTCGCGCTGGAACTGCAGGAGGAGGCATTTCCCATTGTGGCATAAACGAAGAAGTGTCCCACGATGCAGAGGCACTGCAAACCTTTTCCAGAGTTACATCCTGCGTTTCTACCTTAGATTGCAAATCTAATTGAAAGATTTATCATAAAATACGCAACTCATGTGACTATATCTTTTCAGTACCTCGCAAAACTGCTGCAGAGAAAAGCCCCTGGAGGATACTCTGAATCGTGCGCGCAAAAGCTTCGTGTGAGCCTTGTACCTCTGTCCATGTTCGTTTCGGAAAAGAAAATAAGCAAGAATCGACAAGAAAGCTTCACTAAGGATACCTTGAGCAAGTGTTTTGTGCCGTCGAAGGGTGAGAGTGTTCCTCGCACTTGGCTGGCTTCGCGGAGTCCCGTTTGGAGTCGCATCGTGAATCATTGCCAGCTCAACTACTTGGCTAACAAACCAAGCGATCTCATCCTTCTGAACTTGAAGCAGGATATCGGCGGAGTGTTTCGGCCCTCCCTTTTGGGCCACCTGATTCGCCAAGCTGCCCAGAATTTCTTGTTCAAGGACCTTCACCCTGTCCACCAAACCACGCAGATGTTCAGCATCGGAAGACATCGCGACGGTGCCTGTACTCACTGCTGTTCCATCAAGAACTGATGTATGACGCTCCTGTCCGGAGATGTTGGTTGCAACTTTTCGAACTTGAAGAGGTGCTGCGCAGTACTTTCCCTATTTGATCGCAAGGGAACGAAACTCCGTCACAAGAACGAAAAACGAGAAATCGCGAGGAGAGACAGAGAAGGGCGGGAAAATTTCTGCGAACAGTGTGACTGAGATGGAGCCGCCAGCAACGCCAGAGGAAGAAGAAACAACAACTGTTTCTGAAGCAACAACTCCTTCCACCCCAACCGCCACAACACCCGCAGCACCAGCAGTCCCGGACTCACCAACAGGTCCTGCATCAAGCACGCCAGCAAAGAGAAAAGCCCCCGCGACTCCTCAGACACCTCCCTTGAACATCAACTTTCGGCTCAAAAGTATTCTGGAAGGCCACACTCAAGGCGTATGCAGCGTTAAATTCTCGCCCAACCTGAAATGGTTAGCCAGCTGTTGTAAGTATTTTGTATTGTTGCCTCAATCAAGAATGTCAGAACTAACTCAGCACAGCTGCGGATGCAACTGTTAGGATCTGGAATCTTAATGGGCAACTGCACAAAATTTTAGAAGATAAAACAAATGGCCACACAAAGGTAATCTTTACTGAATCCTGACCGCACGACACTAATTCTGGCTAGGGAATTTCGGATGTTGTCTGGTCATTCGACTCTCAATCTTTATCAACCTGCTCTGACGACAAAACAGTTAAAGTTTGGGAATTGGAATCGGTATTTTTAACTTTGTTAAAATACACTTTCTCACTCATCGCTTTAGGGTACAGTAACACAGACTTTGACTGGACACTCTGGCTTGATTGTGTGTTTGGATGCTCATCCCAAACAGCCACAGTTAATCAGTGGTGGTGATGATACCAAAATAATTGTTTGGAACACTACACAAGGTTTCTTCTGCTTTTTAAATCTCTTCTGTGCTGAATTGGATTCACACCCAGGGAAAGTATTGAAAATAATACAGGCACATCAAGAATCGGTCAGTTCAGTAGCATACAATAGGGAGGGAACTATCTTTGTGTCTGGCAGCTATGATGGCACTTGGTAAGTTGAGAACCCATTACACCAGATCAATCTGATTTTTCCTGCCCAGCAAACTTTGGAACGCAGAGAGCTGTGAGTTAGTAAAGGTATTAGCAAATCATCCGGAAATACCAGTGTACGTGCATTTTATAGATTATATGCGATAATATCACTGATTGTATATGCATATTATCAACAGGTCTTGTGCCCGGTTTGCACCAAATGGTAAAATCATTCTAGTAGCTATGATGGATAGCTCTGTCAAACTGTACACAGACGATGGGAATTTACTGAGGTAACAAAACCTTTAACCCCTTTAGCCTCCGCTAATTCATTTGAACCAAATGAAGGAGTTACCAAGGGCACAAGAACGTAGACTATTGTTTATTCGCAACGATGTTCGTGCGAGCGGTAGCTAAATTGGTAATAAGCGGATCCGAGGACGGATCGGTGTTTGTATGGAACCTTCAGAACAAACAAATTTTGCAAACAATCGAAAATGCCCACTCCTGTACGCCTCCTCTTGCCTCTCTAGTTCAAGAATATGATAGCCTTACCTCTCTTTACATAACGTAGCGGTTGTGTTGGCATTGGACGCGCATCCTCGATTGAACGTGATAGCTACGGGCGGAATGGACAACGTTGTGAAGCTCTGGATGCTCAATAACTCGTAAAAAATACACCTATTTATTTTTGATTGATGTTCTTTTGTTGCCCCAACCGAAATTACTACAGTGGCGCGAATTTGGGTTCCTTCTTGCGTCTCTTCGAAGAAGAGCCAGGACGGTAAGCGCACGGCCACCTAGGCGTGTGCGCACATGCGCTCACAGAAAGGAGGCGTGGGGTTGCAGCGCACTAGACTGTTGTGGGTCCTTTTCGGGGCGGCTATCACCTGCATAGCTCTCCTCCTCCACTACTTTCCTCATCATGCAAGACACGAATTATCTCCTCTCGACGTCACTACGCACGCAAACCGGCGCTCTTCCTACCAATGTAAACTCTATCCCGACTACCTACAAGTGTGCGAGTACTCCCTGCTGTGCTTCGATGGTCGCCAAGTGGTCCTGGTCGACGACGCCATCGAGACTCCCATCCCGTTTCCGCACAAGGACCCGCAGTTAGAGTCTGTGAATTGGGAACCCAAACCAGCGCCTCCTCGGGCACCTTCTGCAACCATCCCGCTCCCTTGGGAGACCAAAACTACAGGCTATTACATCCCTTCATCTGATATAGATTGGACGGGCGAAGGAGGAAAGAGAGTGACCGTAGAGTTCCTTGAAGGGAGCATGTGGTTGCTCTTTCCTGAGACACCAGGCACTGCCCACTTGTGGCACTCGCTGGTTACTATGATGCCCTTGTGGACTCTTCAGTTCGCCAATACCACGCGGCTGTCCGGCGATAGAGCCCTGCCTCCTATCGACGATATGATCATCTATGAATCGAACGCCAAGAAGAAAGCCATCAATTACCTGATGCTCCGTGCGCTCACGCAGCCTCACACACGCGTGCGTTTCCATCAGGACATCATGGTAGGCGGGGTACCTCTAGCCGATGAAACCAAGAGCAAGACGGAACCCTCCTACTCGCGTGGATCTCCCTTAAAATTCCCTTCCTTTCTTGCGAATCGGCACTTGGTGTGCGCGAAGAGAGGCGTCATTCCCGCGTACAAGTACGAGCTGTTTTCAGGACCGGCGGAGGCTTTCACTTTCCGCCAGGCGGTCTACTCTCTGGTCGGTATCTCGTTCGATCCGAAAGCGAATGTACCCAACAAGGTGGTGATCGTTGATAGAGTAGATCACATACGTGCATTCAATAATCCAAACGAGATCCTGCGCATTGTCCAACGATTGAATCTCCCCTTTCAATACGTTGCCAATCCTGCAAATTTGACGGCCGAGGATCAAGTGAGACTCTTCTTCGATGCGGGTTTATCAATTCATCCTCATGGCGCGAGTATCACGAACACGATGTTCCAACGACCCAAGACTGCGGTGATCGAGGTGTTCACCTATCATCACCACCAGGCAGCGTTTGCTCAATTGGCAAATGCCGCGCGACTCCTCTACTTCCCGTTGCACACTTATGTGAAAGGTGATCTCGTCTTGTACTCGTCCGTCGAGCAGGAAATGGTTTGTCGCAATTCCACCGTCTTCGAGATGGGGCGCCACACCGAATGTTTGTATCCCTCCATTCGATCGGATGTAGACTTCCCAAGTGATTTGCTGGAACTTACCATTGTATCCGCCATGAGGGCAATAGGGCATCCTATCCTGCCTTCAGCTCAGACATTGCAGTGGCTGGCCAAAAGCACAAACCTCGAACCCTCTGCTGTCCCAACAAGCTGAAAAATTTTTCCCGCCAGAACTCTTCGGTCCGAAGACTTGTCTTCGTGTTACACCTGGCAATGCGAGAATGGTGATGAGCCAGCTGGACATCCACGAAGATGAACGTCAGTGCTCAAGAGACGTCCAACAACACGATTTATTTATTTATTTAAATTCAAGAATTGAATTCATTTCTTTTACACGACTTGCGATGTGTGGTTGAAGCGCTGCCTAGCAGGCTAGCTTGAATTTCTGTCTATGTCTTCGCTTTTCTTTTTCACTTAATTCTCGAACAGCATCCGTAGTCTAGGGGTATGATTCTCGCCTGCCACGCGGGAGGCCCGGGTTCAACTCCCGGCGGATGCACTTTTTTGTTTTTCTTTTCTCGTTCTGTTGATTTTTTTGCAAATCAAGAAATTATTTATTCATCTTTGCCGTCAGCGTGCACTGTTCTTACACTACTTCATCATGCACTACTGGTAGCTATTGGTCCCTTCCGCGTCTGCCGGGTGTTTCCTTTCCACTCAGCATTCCCCCAGCCGTTTGTGGGAGGCTTATTGTTATCATGGTACTTGGGCGGGTGCTTTGGTTCTTTCCAGTCATCGATAGAGCCCCAGATATGCATCCACTTCGGCGTTGTCGTCGTTTTCTCCTTCTTTGGGTGCGCTTCAGTCGTCTTCAGTTTGGCTTTGTCCTCCTCCCCTTCCCGTTCCTGTCTGTCTCCTCTTTCTGGATATCTGTGGTTCCACCTCTGGCCGTCCACTGCTAATACCAGCACCAGAGCTAAGAGGAGAACAACAGGCACCGCTTGCGTTCCCATCTTCAGTACAAGACACAAATGACAGACTAATCTCGCGGAGCCATTTGTACACTCTGTCTTTGTGGATGTCCGACATTCGCATTTGCCACTAGATCACTTTCCGCCCATGCCAAGTACATCAGATATCTCGCACATATCTGGCTTGGAATTCGTGTACTTCTGCAATTCCTTTATTGCGAAGCGAGAGTGCTCTAGGACCAGGCTATCTTCTGTCCGAAACTACACCTGAATATCGACTACCGCAAGGTACAGTCGGAAAGAATAAGGCAACAAACTTACTAACTAAAGAGAAGAGGTATTTGCGGTTTCGTGTAATTGTCGCCACACTCATCATTCGCAAAATGGTCAGGCGCAAAGAGGAAGGGTTGCGGTATCGGGCGTTAGCGGTACTAGTGTTTGTCCTGGCTGTAGAATTTGCGACCTCGTCGCCGACCTTTCCCAACCCCACCCAACAAAAAGAGGCTCCCGGGCCAGTATGCGTCGCGAGTGGTATACGACAGGATTGTTGTGCCGATGGCGGCTGTTCCGATAGTCAGTGCCTCCGAAAGGGCTGCTGCTGGGACCCTCTCAACCCTGCGCCTTCCATCCAGGAATCCCCTTTCCCTTGGTGTTTCCTCCCCAACCCACCCATTCCCGGTAAGACTACATAGCGGAGATAATTCGCCACCATCACGTCCGCTACCACGCACACCATCTTCCGATTTTTAGGATTTAACTAACGGTTTACGCTAGGATACAAAATTAGCGGGATCGTGACAACTCCGTATGGATTAGAGGCCAATTTGACATTGTTACAGGGAGACAGCCCGTTTGGGGCCGATATCACTCCCCTCCAAATGAGTGTATATATGGAAACTGAGGTACATATCTCTCTACTATCGTTTCTCTGCTCTCTCGCCAACCTAACGATCTCACAGACCAGATTGAGAGTAAAAATATTCGACCCAAAAAATAAGAGATGGGAGGTGCCGGGAGTGATCGTAGGCGGAGGAACACCGCGAGAGGACATGAGGGCTCCAGAGAAACCGCAGTATCAATTCAGCTACACTACCTCTCCCTTCGGATTCGCAGTGCAGCGAGTCTCTGACGGAACTGTCTTATTCAACACCACCACCAAGGGCACCAGCTTCAACGGCCTCATCTTTGAGGACCAGTACCTCGAAATTAGCACCCAGCTACCCAACAACCCCAATATTTATGGTAATTATTCAATTTTATTATTATTATTTGTATTTATTTATTTATCTCACACGTTTATTATAATAATAGGCTTGGGCGAACATGTACATTCCTTCAGGCTTACTCCACATCAGTACTACACTATTTTCGCGGCAGGTAAGATTGTTACTTTTCTCTCCGTTTTTAGGACAAATTTTTCTCACCAATAATATGTATACTTGATGCAGATCATGGAGGTACCCCCGTGGATATCAATTTGTATGGATCGCACGCATTCTATATGGATATGCGTTCAAGCGGTAACGCACACGGTGTGTTCCTATTGAACAGCAACGGCATGGATCTGTTCTTGGGCGACAACACCCTGACCTACCGACCCATCGGCGGAATCTTGGATTTTTATTTCTTCCTGGGTCCTACCCCAAGCCAAGTGATCCAACAATACACCGACCTTATTGGCAAACCTTATATGGTATTCTCTCTCTCTCTCTCTCTCTCTCTCTCTCT
>Ga0209935_1005345_pt1 | contig 10964 bp, 20 predicted proteins | sample ThiBio_1000_plan_2_FD_183958 | JGI IMG/M metagenome (GOLD analysis project Ga0209935, IMG submission 183958) | Wastewater bioreactor microbial communities from Cape Town, South Africa - Thiocy_cont_1000_plan (SPAdes) | ecosystem: Engineered > Bioreactor > Thiocyanate-remediating >... | reverse complement strand
GCACCAAGGAAGACCAGCCGCTCGTCAGTGGCTGCCAGACGCTCGCCGAGGTGCGACGAGCGCTGCTCGTGAGCTTTCTCTTCGTGCTGCTGCTCGCGTGGGGCTGCCACGCCTACGTCGCAAGGGGTGCTCTCATACATCCGCTCGACGGCGGAGGCCTCGACACGCTCACCAAGCCCGACCAAGATCTCGCGTTCCCCGAGGCATCGTACGTCGAGCAACTCGTACTGCCCGACAACCAGTTCATCAACAAGCGGCTAGACAAGACGCTCGAGTTGCCCGGCGGCGGTGGTGGTGGCGGTGGTGCCGATCACCCCAAGGCACTACGGCCACTGGCACAACGGCATTACCCCACCGAGCGTGCCGCGGCCGCGCATGACGACCTTCTCGAGGATGAAGAGTTGCCTCTCGACATTGCGGACGACGAAGCATAGCTCTCAATTCGCATCTCACGCGAGAGAGAGAGAGAGAGCAAGCGTATGCTCTGCTTCGGTGGCCCATCTCAGTCCAAACCCACCAACCGACCCACCCAGCCACTCCCTATCTATCTATTCGCCATACGCGCAACAGCACACGCGAGTTCAGTGTATTCTATCTCCAACAACAACGAGAACTTTTCCAGCACCAGAATGCGAATTTTCACTCTGACTTTTCACTCGCTCATGAGCCATCCCTTCATAAGCTGTTGAACGCGGCGCTAGATGCTCTCTTCTCTCCGCTCGCTCGCTCGCGCTCCTGCATTCGCTGCTGCCATTCTACCGACCAGCAGCCGCTGTGGCAGAGGAACAACGAGAAGCCAGAGGATCAACGAGTCACCCATATCGGTGAGAGAGCGTGAGACATGCGTTCGGTGTTGCTGGTGCTGCTGGTCACACTCGCGGCTGCTTTGGCTGCCACGCCGCAACCGCCCAACTGGCCCGCCTTCCGCAGCACGATCGATATGGTGGTGGCGATCGGTTCGTCGATGCCGGCCGTGGCACCCAATGCCACCATGCTCTATGATGCCTCGCTGCCTGCCACAGCCTTGTACGAGCGCCAAACGCTTGGCTGGAGCCAATGCTGCTCGAGGCGTTTCCCTAACCGCGGATCCGGCGCTGCTGCTCGCTCGCAGCCGCAACGCCGTGGTCGACTGGGTGGGCTACGCACTGCGCGACAACATCTTTGACATCCCGGGTCGCCGCTTCGTGACCACCAACACCATCTGCCGCGACCTACCAGTCGGTGGCTGGGAGGATTTCTGGGCGTGGCTCACGCTGCCAACCACTCAATTCGTCGGTACGAGCTGTCACGAGCTGTCACACGATGCGAGCCACGGCGCAAGCTTGCACTCACTCGCGCCATCGCCTGCAGGCACCGAGAGCGTCAACGGCCAGCAGTGTAACATATGGCGAGGCGCCGTGCCCAAAGGCTCGTACACCAACACGATGATGCTCTCGGCCAACGTAAACACCAACTGGCCCGTGCTGTGGAATGCCACGGTCACGGACGCCAAGGGCCGGACGGCAGCAATCGTGTCAGTGCGCTTCCACAGCGACTTTGCTCCCGCCCATCCGCCCAAGCGATTGGTACTGCCTCCCGACCGCTGCTTCGGTCCCGGATTCCTGTGTACGTATCGATCGTTCGTTCGTTCGATCGTGCATCAGCAGCATGAGGAGGCTTATTCGTGTTGGCTGACCGATACCTGCACAGGTCCCGGAGCTGGAGTGCAGACAATGCCGATGGTGCGCTTGCACGATGAGGTACACCCCCTGCCTCTTTGACGCCTGCCAGCCCCTTCCCCCGCTGACCTCGATCCCCCGTAGAACTACTACGGCTTGCAGAACCGAAACACTGCCGATATGCTGGGCGAGGCTGCCTACGCTTGTCGCACAATTTGTACGTGTCTGCTGGCTGGCTGGCTGGCTGGCTGGCTTTCGATGAGGCAGCTGCTGACGAGCATCGGACTTGACCTTGATGTTGGCAGTGAGCGGAACCGACATTGGCAGCCGGCTGTTCTCGTTCTACGAGGTGCAAGTCAACACGAGCTGGGGTCGTGTACGTGACGGTGGCTGTGTGCCTGTCTCTGTCTCGCTCTGCTGATCCAGCTCGTTGTGCAGTATTCCAAGTGTGACAATAACGTGTGCGTCGGTGCCACGTCGTACTCGGTCGGTCGTGAGGCGGCGTATGGCGCCAGGATTCCTCCAGGACAATGCCTCAACAATGACGGATACGGTACGCACCAATGGCTGCTCGATACCACACGCACACAATCAACGCTCGGCTTCTCGTCTGCTTACTTGGGTCTCGCGCGCAGGCACGTGGTACTCGTTGAACAAGGCCGCCAACTGCCCCGACGACCAGCCGATCGGTACCAATGGCTGTGCTTGGAAGCTGCTGTCTCGTGTCAAGACCATCAATGCCACGTGTGCACTCGACCAGCATCTACTGCAAGCATGCCAGAGTGCCGGGCCGCCGTACACCAACGCCGTCCTTGCGCTCGAGAAGGCCTTCGACAGTTGCCCCGCCGTCAATCCTCCGACGCTATCCAGTCCTCCATCATCCCGACCGGCGCCTGTCAAGGCAGAAGACAAGGCAACGGCGTGGAAGAAGGCGCGAGCCTTGTTCACGTCGTTCTTGGACGCGGCACAGCTGTTGGCACGCAGAGATTGAGGCTGCTTGTGCGAATGAACCTCCAACGTCGTGTTCTGTTCAGGGCACGAAGTCGGCCATATAGAGTTACAACAAGCGCCATGGCAAGTGTACGCACACACACGCAGAGAGCTATTGCTGCTTGCGCTTTTGCGAATAGATCCACAAGCCTTGCGCAGTAGCAATGACTCCCGATCCAACGATTGCCACCGGAAGTACAAGGAACATCACAACGAAGGCGCCCATCAACAGCGGATCGTCCTGAACAAACAACCGATCGACCGATCGAACGGACATTCGTTAGTGGTGGTGGTGGTAGTGGACGCAGCCATCGCCGTGGTTGTTGTAACTCGGTTGGTGCGATACGAATGTCGTACCCAATAGAATGAGAACGACAGGACGCCCGCAGGCGCGTATTGGAATCGTTCATCGACGCACACGCGACCGTCGTTGCACGGCGACACGCGTACAAAGTTGATCTTGGACGAATGGCAGATGGCGCACACGCCAGTGATACACGTGCCCTCCCATTCGACGTGTCGAGGCGTGTTGTCGTCATTGTACCTAGCGCCAACCATCACCGCATATCGACGCCATTGCATTCATATGAGTCGGGGCGTTCTTCGTGTTGGTGCTCGAGCATCATCACCGAGGCCGCAAGTCGTACTCGACCATGCCACAGAACATTGTATCATTGACGCCCTTGTAGGTATCTCGCCATTTGTTGTCGAGGCCCTGTATACCCATTGGTACTCACCGATGTGAGCCATACGATGACATCGACACAGCAGGCGTCATGTCGAGCAGCGTACAGCATTGCATTCACGTCCGACGATCGAGGTCTCGTACTCTCGACAGCTCGCATACGCGCTCTACAACGATCAATAAATCAATCAATCAATCAATCGATCAATCAACCAACCTCTCACGTCGAATGAGTATGGTCCACGCATCGAGATGGTTCTCGCGCGCGTGCCATCGACACATACATCGGTCGGATCACTGACGCAATACTCACTCGGCTCGCAATCACATGTGCCAAGGAACGAGAACCGATCAGGATTGCACTGACGGCATTGATGATTGATGCAGTAGGGATGCCCCACGACTCCTTGACAGTCGTTCGGAGACGCGCAGGCCTCGAGCGCAGATACCAGCGAGATCGACATTACGAGCATCGCCAACGCGACCATCGACAAGCACCCGCTTGATCGTGGTCTCGTCGTTCGTGTCATTGTTCTGGGTGATCGATCGATCTATCAAAGATATGGGTAACGTGTTTAAGGGTTATCTCGACGTGATGATGAGAAAGATGATGAATGGGTTCGATGATGAATGGGTTCGATGACGTGCGAGGCAGCAGGGCAACAACCAACTACAACATCAACGACGGAACAGCGACCTCGCTCTCCAATCCAACCAAGCAAGCGAACCAAGCCATCATCCGAGAGTCCTACAACTCAGTCAGGGCCTCACCAGCACATAAGAACGAGCCGCTCTCCAAGACACGATCCTCGCGACATTCCCGCCCATCGAGCATTCGACGATTACCTGGAACGCCGGCAGCCTCGAGCTCATTAGCCTCGCTCGCTGCCCGGCTGTGCCACACCGCTCCCTCCTTGGCCAGCTAACCCACCGCTCCCCATCCACCCTCCAATCCACCCCTCCCAACCCAGCAACAGCAGTGATTCGTGATGTTCACCGGCAAGGTCTTGGCGGTCGTGTTCGTCGCCGGCGTGGCGGTCGGCGTCGCGGGCGAGAAGAACTACCAGTGGTCGAGCAAGAGCGCTGGCGTCGTGCCCAGGGCCGTGAGCGACACGGCCTCCGACGTATCGAAGAAGATACGCGACTGGACGGGAGCCAAGTAGAGGGCCGCGCTACGCTCGCGAGCCCCTCGGTAGCTCGCGCTATCCGTTGCGCTACCTCGATGCTGTCTGTCTGTCTGTCTAACCCTTGCCTCGCTGGCCTCGTTGTCGTTGTTGCTCTTGTTGTACAAACTATATCTAACGAGCTACTCGTGCGCTATCCTTCGCTCTATCTCGCACTGTGGTTGTTGCGAGAGCGAGTATGCTACGTATAAACCCGAGTAGCTCGTCGATCTCTCTCGATTCTCTCTCTCTTGGCGAAAGGGCGGTTCAGTGAGATAGTCGCCATATGGTATGACACAGCCACCAACGGCGCAGCATCCTTCACACGCACAAGCACACGCGAGACACACATACACATAGCACCAGCCAGCATTCGCGAACGCACGCATGATAGCAGCAGCAGCCTACATGAAGGCGTCGTACTCGCCATCGACCATGTCCTCCTCGAGCTCGTCGTCTTTACGTCGCTTTACAGCGCCTACACACACACACACATACACCATGGACGCGGCACAACCCTCACGATCAGCACTCGATCGATGCACGCCATCGAGGCATCGAGCGAGGTTCGTGCGCACCCTTCTTCTTCTTGGGCCGGGACTTCTCGGCCGTCACCTTCTCGGTCGCGAGCGCGTTCAAGGTTCGAACGACCTCCTTGACCTCATCGCTCGAAGCTGACGTGAGCAGTTGTCGTACGAGCTCCTTGACGAAGATCTGGTAGTGCGGGTTCTCCTGGAGTTTGCAAGATCATCGCAGCAGCAACAGCAGCAGCAGCAATGAGCTCACGAGGCCTCGGCGAGCTCGATCGATATCGCTCGGTTGCGGGCGCGGGGGGACGCGAACGTACAGCTGCCGAGGCGGTCTTGGAGACGATCATGGTCGTGAGCTTGGTGAAGTCCTTCTGCAGCTTGAGCGGGAGGTTCTCGAAGGTCTCGACCGTGTCGGCGGCGGTCGTGCGTTCGCCCGAGTCGCTGAAGAGATCGACCGCGGCGTCGAAGTCGGCCGCCAGCTCGCGCTGCTGGTTGAGTAGTTTCGTCGCGCCGCTGTCGACGTCGACCACCACTGGCTCCGCCTATCCGAGGATCGACGATCGACCGGTGTGTCGGTGTGTGTGTGTGTGTGTGTTGCCGTATCCGAGGGCACACGATATGCAGCGCCATCGAGTCGAGCGAGCCACACGCAGAGATACATCAATATCGATCGATCGATCGAGCACACACACTCACTCACACGTACGACAGCCTTGGCAGCGGACTTCTTGATCTTCTTGGGGTCCTTGGGCTTGGCGATCTGCTTGGCCTGCTTCTCGAGGTTGCGAGGTGCCGGCGTCTTGGTGACCGGCTTCTGGTCGTCGTCATCGTCCTCCTCCTCGTCGTCCCACTGAGGCTTGGAAGCCGCTGGCGCTGCGGCCGCTGTGCCACCGCCGAGTACCACCGGAGCGTCGACCAACTGCTCCCAGTCGTCATCCTCCACGTCCTCTGTTGTACCACGAGAAGCCTCGTGTCAGCACGGCAACGAACCAATCGCACACGCACACACGAGCTCACAGCATCAGATGATGACGATGACGCTGACGTGAACGCACCCCATGAGTCAGCCATACTGTGCTCGCTCGTATATCAAAACTGTGTGAACTCGTTCGAGATTGCTACGTCGAATATGTGATCAGAGGAACGCCGCGTGATGGTGCGCTTATCGTCACAAGGAGAAGAGCACGCAATACGACGTGAGAGAGAGCGAGTGTGTGTGTGTGTGAGCCGCAGCAACGAAGCAAAGAGAAGGAGCGCGACTCGCTGCTCACCTCTCAAGCGTCAAGACCGACACCGACACGAGCTTGTTGTTGTAGCACTCGAACAAATTGTTGTGGTGTTTATCAACGATCAATTACAAGCGTAGGCGTACAATTACATTGTTGGATGGAAGGTAGCGCAGGAGTACCGGGGCTGGAAGGAGAGAGAGAGACAGTGATGCCCGAGAGAGTCGCTCTCTCTCAGACGACAAACGAGAATGACAAGAACTGCAAGACGAGGACAACAGATACACGCACACACAGACACACACACACACACACAGACGACACAGACGACACACAAGATAGATAGAGAGAGAGAGAGAGAGAGAACAATTGCACTGGCACTTCAGCGACTCAGCGACCCAGCGATCTGCACCGCGATAACTGAGGGTAGTCGCGCACGGTCGGTTGTTGTTAGTCCTCAGGGATGATGCGCCGTTGCTTCATGCGCTTGGCGCTCTGAGGCTTTCGCGGACCAAGTGCCACGCGCGTCGGGCTTGCCTCGGGCGCGTCGAGCGCAACACGAGGCGAAAGGCCGTTGGCCTCTCGTGGCGACACGGACAAGCGCGGGCTCATTTGATCCTGCGGCGTCGACTCGCCGCTGCGAGGCGAGAGCGGCTCTCCGGTTCCGCGGGAGTCTTGGCCGATCGGAGAGCTGTTGGGCGACGAAGATGGCGTTTCGGTGCCATCGGCCGGCTCGCGAGCCGAGCGCTTGCGCGGCGTGCGCAAGTCCGAGTCGGACGACGAGATGTTGGAGCGCGTGCTGTGCGAGCCGCGCCTCTTCTTCTTCTTCTTGTGTCGACGCTTCGAGCTCGATGCCGGTTCGCCGTCGGCGCCGTTGCCACGCGGTGAAAGCGTCGCCGACGTGGAGGAAGCTGCATTGGCGGCTGCCGTGCCATCGGGAGGCGAGCCCGCCTCACCCTTGGGCGTCGTGGCCGTGGTGCTGATGGCTGGCGTCGACGAGGACGATGAGGTCGAGGTCGAAGTCGAGGTCGAGGTGGTGGAGGTTGCCTCGGCCGAGGTACGGATGTTGCGCTCGCGCACTACTTGGTCAAAGACCGGGCTCGAGTACTTGAATGACACGAATCTTTTGTCGATCTTCTTTCCCGTTGGATTGACAGCGAATTCCTGCGCGAACACACGAGCGACGTAGTGAATATCAACGACAACGACAACGCCAACGACAACGACAACGACAACGACAACGACAACGACAACGTACGGGTTCGAGCTCAGAGAAGAACGTAAAGTCTGCATCCTCGTCGTCCTCGTACGTCATAAAGTTGGTCGTGTCGTTTTCGGAACTGATCACTGGTACGATGGGAGGCTCTCGATGACGTAACACTGCACGAACATGACAAGCCTCGGTTAGCACTTGTGATTGTTGTTGTTGTGTCTGCGCCAACGCCAACGGCAACGCCCAAACCAAACAAACAAACAAACATACGGCCCCAATGGATTCCCGCAAAGAACGGATGCTTCTTAATGTCCTGTGCTCCATGCTTGCTGCCGAATCGCTTCTTGGGGTCCAGTCGCAATAGCCGCCGAATCAAATCCTTGACCAACGAGCTCGCCTGTGGAACCGAGAGATCGATGCTTGTCAGCACACTCTCTCACGCACACGAGCGAGGCGGCCGCCATGTGAAACGTACAGGGAGGGGAGGGAAGGTATAATCACAACCGAGGATCTTGGTGAAGACCTCGTGATTCGTTTTGCCTTGGAACGGCGGGAAGCCATACTACACAGTAATGAATGATTCGACGGGCAAGGTCGTGAGTATGATTACGCGACAAGAGATGTGAAGTTGTGTGTCGAGCGTGTTGCTGGCGAACGCGCTTGCGAAAGACATACCAACATATCATACATCAGCACTCCGAGTGCCCACCAATCAGCCATCGCGTCGTAACCTGTGCACTGAAGCACTTCAGGCGCAAGATAATGTACAGAGCCCACGAGAGAGTTGGTGCGAACAACCTCTCCTGGATCGACCTCGACCTCGACTTTTGTCTGTTGATCGCAGTATCGAGGAAAAGCGATGCATGGAAGAGGAAGGAGAAGGTGGTGGTTAGATGATCAGTAAACGGGCCGTTGGCTGCAAGGGAGCTACGAGGCATACCTTGCCAAGAATCGAACGGCGTTGTGTTGTCTTGAGTTGCATCTGGTATCCTTCGCTTTGCTTCGAGAGTCCAAAGTCCGCCATGCGAATGTGACCATCGAGGTGAAGCAGAATGTTCTCGGGCTTCAAGTCTGCGAGAGAGAGAGAGAGAGAGTCAGCAGAGTTGCCAGTGAATCATGGTGGTGCTGTAGTGTGGCGCACCTCGATAGATGTAGCCCTTGGAGTGGATGTACTCGAGCACCAAAATTACTTCCGACGCATAGAACTTGACTTGCTCCTCTGCGCACCGATAACGCACGAGATCAGCATCATGACGCGAAGGAGACGAGCGCAACGAATACGATACAGCTGCAGCAGTACCAGCGCGACGTACCGGTAAGACGACCATCGGGCTGCTTCTTAATGGCAGTAAAGAGCTCGCCGCCCGGGCAGAACTCCATCACCATGAACAAGCGCTCGGCGCTGTGGAACGAATAAAATAATCGCGTGATGAACGGGTGTTGGCTCGTGGCGAGGAAGCGATGCTCGGTGAGGATCGAATCGGTCGTCTGTGCAGCCGCAATTCAACGCGATCAAATGAGAGAGACAAAGAGGGAGAGGTTCGGATGAGAATCATTGATGGTACACGGATGGCAATCGTGGTATGCGAGCCGAGCAGCGAGGTAGCAGCAGCAGCAGCATGACGAGGCCAGCAGCACACACGCGTACCTTTTCGTTTTGTATGATCTGTTGCTTCTTGAAGACCTTCATGGCGTAGAAGCGGTCGGTATCCTTCAGACGCACGAGATACACCTTGCCCTGCGAGCCGACGCCGAGAAGCTTGATGATCTCAAAGTTGTCGGCGCCGATCACGCACGGGTCGTCGATGCCATTCGAAGTCGACGAGCTCGAGAGCGCCATGGACGAGGGAGAGGTCGAAGTCGACGACGACGACGAGGAAGAAGAGGAGGAAGAGGAGGAAGCTGTCGTGTTGCTCATGCTCGCATCGGAAGGAGGCGCTCGGGTTCGATCGATGCGCTGCTGCTACCGCTTGCTACTTGATACGCGGCTGGCGTCGAGGTGGCGGACGACGACCACGATCAGACGAGAGCCGAATAGGGAACGAGGCGCGTGTGTGTACGTAGTGCTCGAGAGCAGAAGCACAGAGGCAGCAGGAGTGGGGGCGGGTGTTTGCAGTCGCGTGTGGCGTGGAGGGGCACACACACACGACGACACACGCTCGCTCGCTCGAGATAGAGACGGACGGTTGTCGATCGAGGCTGCCCTTTCACACTATGCGCCTATCACACACTCCCACAAGCGGCAGAGTAACACCAGCAAGCGTGACCAATCGTCGAGAGAGACACACGAGCGAGAGAGGGCGCGCGCGAGAGAGAGCAAGCGGGCCGAAACGAGCCGAGAGAGCAAGCACACACACGAGCAAGAAGAGAGGAGAGAGCAAAGAGTAGAGAGAGCGGCAGAGGAACGAAAGAGAGCAGCAGCAACAGCAGAGAGAAGAGATCGTTGCTCTCGCGCTCCTGCGTCAATGTGCCTAGCGAGCTCTGCCGGCTCCTTAACATCTACGAGTGCCCCGGCATTAAGGGGTAGCCGTGCCCCGGTCGACCGAATCGTCTGCCGCCTTTTCGTGTGGGCAAAAAGTCGATCGCTGATGGCGGTAGGCGCTGGTGGATACGCGTTCTCGCGCACTCGCACACAGGCGAACCATCGGCTGTTGTTTACTCGGCAGGGCGTTGCTGGAAGGGTGGATACAAAAATCGTGGGCACACGTCCACCACAACGCACCCACAGGAGCTTGGTGCTGGTTGTAAGACACAAGGAGCAGAGGAGAAGCAGGAAATGAGGAAAGCAGTGTGGTACGAATATGCATAAGCATGGATAGATGGCGCGTGTGTGGCGCGCAGCCGAGCTTGATCTTGGCTCGGTCTTGTTGTGCTGTGTGAAGGCTTCGTGAACTAGTGTGCTCGGGCGCTCTCACTGCGTATGAGAGTCGGTTCGAGGATCGAGGCGGCGCGGTGCAGTCTCGGTCTCGAGCTCGAGCCCTTTTTACGACGAGAACTTGCCGGCCGCGACAGCGGCAGCCGTCGCCTCAGGCGACAGGACGCTGTCCTCGAAGAGCACCGACAACGGGATGCCGGGCGTCGTCAAAAAGTCGATCAGCACCTGCGTGTAGGACTTGTGGGCGTAGAGCGTGTTGTAGAACTCGGGCGCGATTTGGCGCAGCTCCGGCAGCCGATTCCACGGAATGGTCGGGAAGTCGTGGTGCTCGACGTGCATGCCGAGGTTGAGGCACAACAGCGACACGGGTGTGTAGACCGAGTAGGTCGGTTGGTCTGCCACGAGTTGGCGAGTGAGATAGATTCATCACGGGATGAATGCGAACAAGGGTACGAGCGAGCAGAGAGATTGAGAGAGATTGAATTGAGATTGAGATTGAGATTGAGATGCGCGTACCCTTCCTGACAAAGTAGTGCTCCTGCACCTGACGCATGCCGAGCGGATGGAGGCCATTGCACCACCAAGCCGACATGGCAACATAGAGCCACGCGTAGAGTCCGGCGT
>Ga0209935_1005344_pt1 | contig 10964 bp, 12 predicted proteins | sample ThiBio_1000_plan_2_FD_183958 | JGI IMG/M metagenome (GOLD analysis project Ga0209935, IMG submission 183958) | Wastewater bioreactor microbial communities from Cape Town, South Africa - Thiocy_cont_1000_plan (SPAdes) | ecosystem: Engineered > Bioreactor > Thiocyanate-remediating >... | reverse complement strand
TTTGCCTGGGCTCGTTCGATCGCGCGGCGCACCATACGATCGAGTTGATTCGGTTCGGAGGACGCACGGGCAACTTTGCCAACATTGTGTTTGAGTGCAGCGAGCAGAACAATGCCACGCTCGCAGCACACAACCGTCGACGCGCCGTGACGTACAACGGAGACTACAAGGACCAATGCGCCTCGACGCGAATGTCGGGCACGAACTTTGCGGTGCTTTTCAACGGTTGCAACGCCAACTTCCCGTCGGTGACGTTTTGGATCTCGTTGTCGTTCTTCTGCTTCGTGATCCTCGTGGCGATCATCGTCATGATCATGTACGTATTCGTGCCACCGTTCTCTCGCCTCATTCGAGGACGAGATGGCGTGCGCCGCTCGATGCTGCGAGTGGCCACCAAGCAAGCATCGCGCCAGTCCTCGACGGCGAGCACCGGCTTGGGCAGCTTCGCCAGCCTACAATCCGAGCAGGATGACCTTGAGAGCGCCGCTCCGGCACTCTAATAATGCCTTCTCGCCCATACTCCTTCGTGTCCCACGCGAGAGGAGATCTCCTTCTTGTTATCGTTATTGTTATTGTTATTGGTAGTTTCGTTTTCGTGTACATTGAAGTAAAGCGGAGTTGGTTATTGTTACTTGTGGTGCGCTATTGTTAGCCCGCCATTGCCTCGCTGCCTTCGCACTCTCTCTCTCTCTTTCTCTCTCTCTCTCCTTCTCTCTCTCTCTCTCTCTCGTTCTCTTGCAATGGCAGACCAGGCTCCTCCCTCCGAGTCTACACCGTCGTCGTATGCGTCGCTGGGCTCGTATGCGAACTTTGATGCCTTTGCGTTGAGTACTCGTCAAACCACGGTCGCGAGTATCGAGCATGCGGTACGCTGTGTTGGCTGTGGCTCGCGCCCTCGCTCGTCTGCGTCTGACCGGGTTCCTCCTCCGCCAGCGCCATCTCGATGCCGCTGACAGCCTGTACATCAACGACGCCGGCTTCAGTACGTAGATATCGGTAGATGCGCTCGTCGGCAGTCTCACTCACTCACGTACTTTACTCGCTGTGTCGCAGCCGGCTACTCTGGCCCTTCGATCTGGTCGATGCGGCCGGCGTTCGAGCTCGAGGCGCAGATGGAAGCTGGCATCACGGTGCAGCGCTACGTCGGCAGCGGCGTGTCACACGAGGCTCGCCTGATGCTCTCGCCCGACCGCCGCTCGATCGTGTGCGTGCGTACGACGTCCAAGAAGGCCAGCGACTCGGCCGTGCGCACGATTCGTCGCGCCATGTCGGCAGCGCAGAGCGCCACGTCGTCGGCGAACGCGAACGCCATCAGCACGCAGTCCAAGGTCGTGGCGTTCCTGGTCGACGTGACCGAGCTCACCAAGGGCCAGGCCGGCAAGGTACACGGCATGGCGGCCTCTGAAGTGTACGCGTTGGCGCTGGCCGCTCGCTCGCTCATTCGCTGGCGCGTTGTAGGGCTTCATCGGCTGCACCAACACCGAGGCGGCGCCGTTGTCGTTCTCGATCGCGTTCGGCTTCTTGCACACGCTCGATGTCGTGCTGCAGAACGTGGCCGAGTGGGACTTGTGGTTCAATGGCTTGGTGCACCTGGTGCGCATCGCCAAGGGCGAGGATCCTGAAGTCGCGTACGCCTACTGCTACTGTCGTTGCTCGCGATGGCCGTCGCTCACGGTGCGCGCTCGCGTGCTCGCAGCTTCATTCGGCGCCACTGGATCGCCGTGCCGGGTGAGAGCTTCAACACCGACGAGGTCATCAAGCTCCTGGTGCAGATGAACGTCAAGCCACCGCGCAAGTACGTCAAGAAGTGCTTGGCGCTCGTGGACGCCAACCGCAACGGCAAGCTCGACCTCGACGAGTTCGTCACGCTCGTGCGAATGCTGCGTGCTCGCGAGGAGATCGAGCGCGTGTACAACTCGTACCGCTCGGGCTCGCCGGCCGCCATGCGCCTCGCCGACTTCCAGTCGTTCCTCGAGACCGAGCAGTTGGTACGCGAGTACTCGCTGTCCTGCGCTACCTCGCTCGGCCGCTCACTCGCTCGATCACACACACACAGGAAAAGCTGACGCTCGAGGAGGCCACGGAGCTCCTCGGCGCGCATCGCATCTCGGCCGATGGTTCGATCACGCTCGCGGCCTTTGAGGAGTTCCTCAACCAGGCTGCGAACTCGCCGCTCGACCGCACCAAGACTCATGTGCGTCTCCTCGCGCGACTGTCGACGCTCGCGGCCGCGCCTTGCTCACATTGATGTGTTTGCGAGCAGGCCGTGTACCAGGACATGACGCAGCCGCTGCCGAACTACTTTATCTACTCGTCGCACAACACGTATCTCGAGGGCAACCAACTGACTGGCATCTCGACCACCGACATGTACAAGCGAGTGCTCTTGTGGGGTTGCCGCTGCGTCGAGTGTACGTTTCCGCGCCTCGCCGTGATCCGATCGATTGATTGACTGATCGATGGGCTGGCGCGCTTGTAGTGGACTGCTGGAATGGCTCGAATGGCGAACCGATCATCTACCATGGCGGCACGCTGACGTCGCAAGTGTTGTTCGTCGATGTGTGTGAGACCATCAAGAAGTTCGCGTTCGTGGCGTCTGAGTACGTGTACCGAGCTGCTGTCATCTGCTTGTGCCTCCCGCACTCACACACTCTCGTGCTTGCGCAGCTATCCGGTGATCTTGTCACTCGAGAACCATTGCGATATCGCACATCAACGCCGCATGGCTGAGATCATGGTGCAGGTCTTTGGAGGTACGATGAGTTTGCGCCGCGATCGCTAGGGAGAGCGCGTATGGCTGACCGAATCGCGTGCTGGACAGACTTACTCGCGCCACCGCCGCAGGACTCGGATGCGGTGCCGAGCCCCAGCTCACTCCGCTGGAAGATCTTGATCAAGGGCTCGACGTCGCGCGAGCCTGACTCGACTGCGTCGCTCGACGAGCTTGAAGATGCCGACGACCCGCCGCCAACTCCGCCCTTGAGCGCGAGCGGAAACGCGACGCCGACTCCGACTGCCAAGCACGCCGTGGCGCCGGAGCTCAGTCGCCTGGTGTACATCAAGAGCAAGGGCTTCAAGTCGGTCGACGACCACCTGACGACCGCCAAGCCATGGGAGGTGACATCGTTCAGCGAGCGCACGGCCATGAAGAAGCTGAGTGACGCCGAGCACACGGCCATCAACAACAAGCTGCTGAGCCGCATCTACCCCAAGGGCTTGCGCATCACGTCCAACAACTACCAGCCGCAGCCGAGCTGGAATCGCGGCAGCCAGTTGGTTCGTGCATCGTCTGGTTCCCAGGTTCCTGTGAGGTTGCGATCTAACGCGCGCTGCTGTGCCACTCAGGTTGCGCTCAACCTCCAAACGCCGGGCAAGCCGACCTACTTGAACGAGGGCAAGTTCCTCGACAACGGTGGAGCTGGCTGGGTCTTGAAGCCGCCTGTGCTATGCTGCGGTGCCGTCGACCTCGCCAAGTTCCGCGCTACCCAAAAGTGCTTCTTGACTATCGATGTACGTCGCCGAATCGTCGTTCGTTCGTTCGTTCGTTCGTTCGTTCGTTCGTTCGTTCGTTCGTTCGTTCGTTCGTTCGTTCATTCATTCATACATTCATTCGCTCGCTCACTGGTTGCATATGCGTAGATTTTGAGTGCTCGGCAGCTGCCCAAGAACCGCAAGCTCAACGAGAAGGAATGCGTCGACCCGTACGTCCGTATCGACATCTCGGGCGCGCCAATCGACACCGTTTCGCACAAGACCAAGCACATTATGGACAATGGCTTCAACCCGGCGTGGAACGCCAAGTTCGAGTTCACGATCCACTGCAAGGAGATGGCGATTCTGGCCGTGTACGTGTGCGACTCGGACGGCACCTTCAAGGACACGAAGCTCGGCTACTACACGGCGCCAGTATCGTGCTTGCGCCCGGGCTATCGCATCCTCCACCTGCGCGACCCGCAAGCGCTCGGCATGCGCTCGTTGCCCATGTGCACGCTGCTGTGCCGCTTCACGATCACGTCCTCGTAGACTACCCAGTGGTGCGCAAACCACTTGTCGTTGGTCGTTTGTCGTTGTTAGCTCATACATTTACTGCCAGAGTAAAAGTAGAAACAGAAGAGTGCCGATACACGATCTTGGCCAAGAGCGTGATTGATTGCGAGAGAGAGTGAGAGTGAGTGAGGAGTGTGACAAGGAGCTTACGAGCGAGTACGCTTGCTCTGCCCATCAGAGTGCGAGCGCTTAATGACATCGTCCCAGCTCTGGCCGGTGCTGAGAGGCTTCTTGATGCCGCGATAGGCGGCAATCTGTTGCTGCACGAACTCAAGGATCTTGGCATAGTTGAAGAAGCCGACCAGCAGCAGCACGCCAAAGATGAGCGGGAAGACCGAGGTCGGCGCGACGTTGGTCGGCGGCGGCCGCAGCTTGGCGTCGAAGCGGAGCGCGACGTGCGATTGGCGCTGGGCGTCGGGCTCGGGAACCGCGACATCACGCAGCGTGTAGTCGTACTGACGCGTGCTCAACGTCGAGCGGACGCGAACAAAGTACGAGTCCTTCGGCACGTTGGTGAACTCGAAGAAGTGCGCGTACTTGTTGAGCGCCAGTTCCTTCACGACCTTGTCGGGTTGTTCGTATGAACGCAACTCGACCTACAGCAAGGCAAACGGGTGAGTGAGTGAGAGAGGGAGTGATTGCATGACTGAGAGAGAGAGACAGAGAGAGAGAGCTACCGTCAAGGAAGAATAGAACTCTGGCTCGGTATCGAGCGTGCCCGAGATGTCAAAGGCATTCGAGTGCTTGAAGAGTACAAAGTCGATGCCGCGCGTGTCGGTCGTGCCGGTGGCAATGAGGTGCGACGCCGGCAGCGTGCGTTCGATGCGCTCCGAGGCCTTGAGCTGAATGGTGTATTGCGCGTTGGGTCGCAGGCCGCGCAGACGGTAGTTGCCGGCGTTATCGGTCTGCGTCTCCTCGGTGTGCGCGCCGCCAAGGAGCACGGCCTCGACGACGGCGGTCTTTTCGGGCTCGCCGGTGAGCGAGCGCACGCGGCCGAAGCAGCTGTAGCCGGTGCGCGTGGCGACAAAGTCGATGCGCTTGGTGGTGCCCTCGACGACGTCGAACGCCACGTTGCGCGGCTCGAACTCGTACTCCTTGAGCACCGGGCGCACAAAGTACGCGCCCGGAAAGAGGCCGTCGAACTCGACGAGGCCGCTCTCGAGGTTCGTCGTGTCCTTGCCCTTGTAGGAGTTGGCGCCGCTCAAGAGCGCCAGCACGCCGCCGAGCGGCTCGCCGTTGATGGTGACGGCGATTTGCACGCGGCCGAGGCGCACCGAGCGGAAGGTCGTGGGAATCGCGTCCTGGTCGTCCTCGACCGTAAAGTGGAAGCCGGCCTTGTAGGCGTCGGTGAGGTACTTGACGTCGTCGTACAGCGGACCGGCGCGGAAGCGGCCGTCGCTCGAGGTCGTCGTGCGCACGACAATGTCGTCTTCGTCGTGCGATGCCTTCGAGCCCTTGCTCGCGCTCGACTCGGCGTACCGCACCGTGATCTGCACGTCGGCGATCGGCGGAATGACGTTGCCGTCGAGGAAGAGGCCCGGACGTGCCTGGAAGCTCGTGAGCTCGCTGCTGCTGCATTCGGCCTTGTTGATGGTGACGTGCGCCGTGCGCGGATAGAACAGCAGCTGACCGTCGGTCTCGGGTCGCAGCGTGATGCTCTCGCCGAGCTTGCCCCACGCAACAAAGTCGTACACTCCCTCGCCAGACGCCTGCTCGCGTGCGTCGCCGTCACGACGACGATGCGCGGTCTCGATGACGCTCGCGGCCGCATTGGCACTCAACACATGCACGCGCAAGCTCTCGGGCAGCGAGTGCGCATGCGAGACGGCGATCGAGCCGCGCGTCTGGTAGTGCGAGACGACGAGCGACACGGGCGCCGGCGCGGCCGTGTCGAAGGCGTAGCTCGTGTGCTCGAAGCGATAGCACGACTTGGGCACGAGCGTGTAGGTACCGGGCGCCTCGAGGCACAGGTGCGACGAGCCCTTGGGCACTTGGATGACGCGAGTGGCGGCGGCCGACGACGAGAGCTCGGCGTCGGTGGCATGCGACGACGTGAGCGCGAGTACGAAGCCCGTCTGCACGAAGGCGAGGTCGCCGAGGTCCTCGCTGCGCACCTCGAGCTTGAACGACGGCTGCTTCCAGCACCAGTTGGTGCTCGAGATCTGCAGCTCGTAGCGGCCCGGCAGCACGTCGCGGAAGACGAACGTGTGGTGGTGCTCGTTGGCGCCACCCTTGGCGGCGGCGGCCTCGAGCGTCGCCGTGAGCTTGGGCGTCTTTTGGTCCTGCGGCGCCAGCACGACGGTGATCGAGCCGTCGCACGGCGACACGATGCACGACACGCGGCCCGAGACCTTGACGCGCGACTGCACAAAGTGCACGTCGAGTATCGGCGCCGTGTCGACGTGGATGAACTGACTCGGCGGCATGAGCAGCAGGCCGTTGCGCTCCTCGTGCGCCTTGATCACGGGCTTGACGATGTAGTCGCCTGGCGGCACGTGGAAGCAGAAGGCGCCGTGCGCCTTGGTGTGCGCCGTGTGCAGAGGCGCCGCGGCCTCGTCGGCACCCTTGTGCGCGTACAGCTCGACCGAGCGCGTGGCATCGACCGACACGCCCGGCGGCGGACGATCGATCACGATGCTGCCACACAGGTCGAGCGACTTGAGCACAATGTCGGGCAGCTGCGCACAGTTGCGCGGCGTGATGCTCAGCGCCACGAGATCCTCAAAGTGATAGTGCGCACGTCGCGCCTCGATCGTGTACGTCGCCGACGCCATGGTCTCGAGACGATACGAGCCGTCGGCGGCCGTCGTCGTCTCGTACACCTTGCGTCGCTCGCCGCCGCCGCTGCCGTCCTGGTACACGGTCACCACCACGCCGTCGACGCCGACCTCGCCCTTGGCGCCGGCGTGTTGCACCACGCGACCACGCGCCGAGAAGCCCGTCACGCGAAAGACCTCGGCGATCGCCACGCTCGAGCCCTTGACATCGAACACGAGCGACGCCGGATGCAGATCGAACGTCGTGTGCTCGTCGCGATACAGCGGCAGCAATCGATACGTGCCGCACTTGACGTTCGAGAACGAGAACACGCCATTGTCGCCCGAGACCATCGTGTCCACCTGCTCACCTTCCTCACCATCCTCATCTACATTCAAGCCATCCATTCAAGCCCCCATCAATCAATCTATCTATCCATCTATCCAACCAGTCAGGCGAGGAGCACGGTCATACCGATAAAGTAGAGATGGAACTCGACGTTCGGCGCTGGTTCGCCTTGCGCCGACGTGATGCGGCCCGATACATCAAAGCCCGTCACGACCAATGACGACTCGGGCGGTATGTCGACGTTGCCCCACTCGACGGTCACTGGCGTCGACTCCTGCATGCACACACGGCATCGACTCACATTCAATTCAGTCTGGTCGCGTGTGCCTGCCTGCCTGCCGCACGAACCTTGGCGAAGCTCCAACCGGCTCGCTGTGCCGTGATCAAGTACGTGTCGGGTGCGACGTTGTTGAACACGAACGAGCCCGTGTCGCTCGAGCTCGTGGTGGCGACCGCCGCACCACGGGCGGCGCCGTCGCTGCCGGCACGGAACAGCTGCAGCACGACGCCCGGCGCTCCGGGGTTCTCGCACTCGTTGCTGTTGATGGCGCCGGCGTACACCGAACCGCGCACCGAGAAGCCCGTGTATTGGAAGTTGATGTCGTTGCCCAGGTTGCATTGACCGTCCTCTCCGATCTCGACGCGTACGTCCGATGGATCTAGCGCCGACAACGCGACCGTCAGCGATCGACCGACAGCGCGAGAGATCGACAGAGAGATCGAGACGTACCGACGTGCCAACCAGCAGGGCCATTGACAACCATACGGAAGACTCCGTTGCGCTCGTAGACCGGCATAAAGTAGTAGCCATTGGGCGCGCACTCAGCCTTCTCCTTGAGCACGCCGTCGAGCGTGTACAGCTCGATGGTCGTGAACGAGAGATCCAGCCGCTCGCTCAGCTTCCTGCTCCATCATCGAGCCACGTCGTCGTGAGTCAATGCCCTTCCTCCTCGAGCCGTGGAGCGCAATAGCAGCTGGCCGTACTTGCTCAAGGCACTCGATAGGCCGACGAAGCCACCACAGCCCGAGAACTCGGCGTCGTCGAACTGCGCGTTGGCGGGCGAGAGCAACACGCTCACGAGCGCCACCAGCGCGATCGCCGCCAGCCACTGCCGCATATCTCACTCACTAGCGATCGCGCACCACGTTGCAAGTTCAACTACAACTACAACAGTGCACTTGGCCTTGTTCTCTCTGCTCGTGGTATCGGACAGCGAGAGCGAGAGCGAGATCGACGTGGCAGCGAGCGAGCAACGAGAAGAAGAACGAAGAACAGCTGCCGCTACTGCTTCTTCATTATCGGTCGATATCAGCGATATCAGCCAGCCAGCCAGCCAGCCAGCCAGCCTACTAGACTGCAGCATCGCGTGGTCGAGCTACGTATTCAATCGCGTTGCACACTAGCACCATGCCATCAGTGTCGGCGTCCCACAGATTGGCCGCCGCTCCCGGCACGAAGAAGTTGAGCGACACGACGCGCAGCATCTGCTGCGTCGGTGCGCTGGCCTGCTCCTCGTCGGCCGGCATCCAGCTCTCGGCCACGAGCGGCGCGCCGCTCTCCCACTCGGCGATCACGCGGCCGTGCATGTGCTCGGTGCGGTTCGGCGTGCACTCCTCGTTGTAGATGAACGACATGCCGGCGAACTGCGCCACGTCGGCCAGCAGCTCGTGGCCCGGCACCAGCAGCTTGCCGAGTGCGTCGCGCTGTCCCGTGCGCAGGCCCTGCCGCGTGAGCGGATTGACGGCATCGAGCTCGCCGAGTCCGATGCCGTCGAGATCGCACACCACGAGACCACCGTGAGAACACACGTAGCGGTACAGCACGCTGCCGAGCTCCTCTCGCTGAGCGATGCGTGGGTTCGGATTGAGGTCGACCCACAGCACGACGGCTGCGTACTGGCTCACGGTCTCCCATGTCAGTGACGCGTCGGCAACGTTGAAGGTCGCCACAGTACCGAGTGCTTGGATGCGTGGCACGCCGCTCAGGTCGCTTTGGAGCTGAGCGAGCTGCTGCGCATTCGACGACACGAGCAGCACGCCTGATCGTGGCGGTACCGACGCTGCGTATCCCGAATGTGATGCCGATGCCGATGATACATGTACAGCTCCTTGTGATTGCTGATTCAAAGTGACTGATGTCGTTGTCGAGGCGCCAACATGAGCTGGCAGTGTCGGCGGCGGTGGGATGCGTTGTATGGTCGAGAACGGTAGCGTGAATGCGCGCGTGTCGCGGTTGGCCGTGAGCAGGTAGGTGTACAGCTCGCACAGCTCGGCGGCACTCAGTAGGCCGCTCGGCTGAACCTCATCGGCCAGCATCTGTGCCGTCAGCAGCGGGAATCGAATCAAGTACTTGAGCGACTCGAACGAGCGCGGTGGCTCGCGAGGCACCTCGCTCTCTGCCCATGCGACGCACGCTCGGAAGAGCTCGATCTCGGGCGGCGCAAAGTACGGGTGCTCGAGCAGTCGCACGAGGTTCTTGGTCGAGAGGCTCTGGAACGAACGCGTGTTGACGAGTGCTTGCGCGTTGTGGCACGCATACAGCAGCGCGTCTTCAAGCAGCTGCAGTAGAGGCGCGGTCATCGATGCCGACGACGATGACGCGGAGTCGGTCGACAACAATGGGCGCGGCAAGTGCTCGGCTTGCACGAGTACCAGCTCCAGGTGGTTCAGCAGCTCGCACACTCGCTCGATGCTCAAGAACGACGTCGCGATGAGCGCGAGACATTGCTCGAATGCCGCCGGCAGCTCGAAGCCGATGCAGCGAACCAGGAACTCAAAGACTGCCTCACGCACGTCAGTTCGAGAGACACACGAGCGAGCATGGCGTCGAGAGCTTGGCATCGAGCTCGGCATGCTACGTACTCCAATCACTCTCGATAGCAAAGCTCGATGGCTCGGGCAGCGCGTCGGTGTACAGCCATCGGAACAGCGCTCGTGCCGTGCGCTCGTGCATCGGCTCGAGCTCGAGCACCGTCACTGCGTCGGCCTCGCCCATGCCGCCGCATGGTGATGGAGAGTTTGTTTGAGGAGGACGACGAGCGTGTACGATGAGTTGATGCAGCACGCTGCTGCGCGCCGAGAGGATCAGCGAGTGCGCCGGAATGGCGATGACACACGCCGCGGCGGCGGCGGTCGAGCTCGCGCTCGAGGTCGGCACTCGGACCTCGACATCGCTGAGCGTAGTGTTGAAGAGCAGCTGCGCACCGATACTCACAAAGCTCCTCGCCATGGAGATGGTGAGAGAGGTGCGATCGAAGCAACGGATGAGGTCCGCATGGGGTGAGGGAGCGATGGCAATGACGAGCGACAGGCGCCGCGCCGTGTCGATGGCGCTGTCGACCTCGACCTCGACCTCGACCTCGGCTGCTGTTGTGTCGTTGCGCCGCCGCTGCTGCATCATCGTCGTCGTCGTCGTCGTCGTCGTTGTTGGGGAGCGTCTACTACTTCCTCGTTGATTGCGTGAGAGGTGTTCTCGTGCGGCCGGTCATCCACGTCACTGACACGCGCTCCAAGAGCCTTGGTGCTCCCACGTAGCAGCCATCGTGCGAGATGGAGAGCTTTCCGCTGCCTGCCAACGCTGGAGACGACGTTGCTCTCGCTGGTGCCGCTGGCGTGGCAGCCACCTCGACCTCGACCTCGACCTCGACCTCGTCTTCGATCAGTGTAGACGCTACACCACCAACAACCACACCAACACCAACACCAGCGCCATCGCTCGTCCAGACTCCTGGCATTCCGATCGTGCCCACCGATGCTGCTGATGCGAGCTCGAGCTCGACTTCGACCATCCACACGCACCACTACGCTTCGCT
>Ga0209935_1005343_pt1 | contig 10969 bp, 14 predicted proteins | sample ThiBio_1000_plan_2_FD_183958 | JGI IMG/M metagenome (GOLD analysis project Ga0209935, IMG submission 183958) | Wastewater bioreactor microbial communities from Cape Town, South Africa - Thiocy_cont_1000_plan (SPAdes) | ecosystem: Engineered > Bioreactor > Thiocyanate-remediating >... | reverse complement strand
TGGGCGTTGCAGTGGCTGTGGGAGTAGGTGTTGGAGTGGGCGTTGGGGTTGGGTTGGGGTGGGTGTTGGAGTGGGTGTTGGTGTTGGTGTCGGTGTAGGGCAAGTAAAATTTTCGTATGCGGGCACGGTAACATTTTCCCCGTAGGTATCAGACATGGCAAAAAACATAAGAGTGGCACCAGCTTTCGAATCAACGGAGAGACCGAAATATCCATATCGGCCAGGTGAATCGAGTCGGATGCCATAAACCACAGTGAAGGGCGTGATAGTTGAAAATTGGTCCGCAAAAGGAGATTTCTTACTGAAGAAGCGAAAAATGCCTGTTGGAATGGAATCGAGCGGCCCTCCGTTGTACAAAACGGTGCCCTCCGGCAGTTCTTGTAGATTGGGTCCTCCAGAAATATGGAGTATTCCGCCAGATTCCGAAGCAAGTGAACGGCCAATTGCCCCCATATAAACTTGTTCCGAAATGGAGGTCCTGCCATGGAAAACTGAGTTGTAGACGGAGAGTACTAGCCCAGCCGGGGTGAGAATGGATCCCGCTTGGTGAAATGAGTTGCCACTAGGGATTATTAAATCGCCACTTACCACTTTGTTGGGTGTTCTGCAATACAGAGTCGCTACCGCCATGGGAATTCCCGCCAGCAGCATCACCAACAGGATGTCCCTCAGCAGCAGCGACCTTGCTTGCATGTTGCTCCTCCCAACTTTTTTTGGTTTCCTTCAAGGCAGCGCGTGGACAATGTAAAACATTTCTAGAAATGGAACAGGTGGTTTCCTCAAAAGGGAAAATAGTGAGCACGCATAAATATCTTCTTTGTATTGCAGCTACACCAAATCAGGAAGGCGATCTCATCTTTTGATAATCAAACAAACTGTTTTTTGCTGAGAGCCAATTTTGTGACAAATTAGGAAATATGGGATATGGGTAAGATAAAAAAAGGAAGAAAAAGGAAACTCTTCAAAAAAGGAGTGACAGCAGCCGCTCGAGATTTCATGTGCTCTACCAACTGAGCTACACCGCAGTCCCAACATCAAGTTAGTGAGGCCCGGGGTTCTACGGTGGGAGGACTCGAACCTCCGACCACATCGTCTACAGCGATAGCGAAGTACGAGCACGCTATGGTGCACTCCACTACTTTATTTCACTTTCCTTACCATACCCCAAACTTTGGCAATATTTCCTTTCTTTCGTTTAGTTTTCTTCTCTTTTCGGGCCTTTGTTGACTCCAAGGGAAAACATGGATTGTTGCTTTTAATATATTTTGCTCCTAGAAGGCAATAAATTTATTGCGTCAATTCCCAGAAAGAGGCCAATTCGTCGGAGTAGCCCTCCAAGTCATCCATATTCACCTCCGCTTGCGCTGAGAGGGTCATGAATTGTAAGAAGTTGGATGTATCAACCTTTGGCTTGATATACAACTTCTTTTCTTTGACCTTCTTGCCTTTCCTTGCGTCCTTCTGTTTTAAGTAAAACAAAATAGGTAAGATTCTTTGTTGAGAGTGAAGTCATATTTTTACCGCTTGATATTTAGAGATAAGCTTGTCGAAGGGATGTTGTTGGGGTGTTGTCATGGGCGGGTTGAAAACTCCGGTGGTAGGATAATCAAATTTGGTGTATAGCACCTCTGCTGCATGCGCATGTTGTTGAGGCACTGCCACACCGACTATCGCTGTCCTTTGCTATTTATGAAGAAATTGAAAAAGAAAGAGGGTTATTTCAAGAAAGAAAGAGTGAAACTTACCTTTTCGAAGAATTTGAGGAAGTCGGCCACGTAGTTGTTTAAATAAGGATGGTAGTGATGCTGCAAATAGAAGGTTAATAAGAAGGAAAGGAAAGGGGGTATAGGGTACCTTGAGAAGTGCGAATTCCCAAAGAGTTGAAGCAAGCGCGTTGCAATGCTCGGGGTCATTCAATTCGGGCATGAATACACCGGAGCCATCATGATCGTTGTCAAGTAGTTGCTGGACTTTCGGGTGTTTCTGAGAAAATAAATAAGTAAATGTTTGATTATGGTAACAAGATAGGACAGGACTACTGCTACTCACATTAAGAATGTCTGTCATGATTGAGAGAAGCCCAAGAGTAGCATTAGCGGGGAGTTGCAGTGTGAGGGCTGCAACACGCTTCACAAACGCAGCTACTCTGTTTGCCGACAGCTGATGATATTAATTAGACAAAAAGGGCAAAATAACAGAAATCTAGTTACCTGTTTCTTATCTCGCGATATCAAGTTGAGGCATCGAAGGAGGGATAACAAGATAGAAGGGTTCTCAACGGCATGAGGTGGCACCTCCAACAACACCTCATACAAACGCGTGTATAATTCCTTCAAGTCGACATAGACGATTGTGTCGGCAGTCACATTTATCTGCCCGGTATTGAGAGTCTGAGTGCCACCTGTTGTGTTTCCGCGAATATTAGCAAACAGACTTAATAGGAATGTAAAAATGTTACCTTTTTGAGCAAGTTCTAAGGCCGACACAGCGCATTGGAGGCGAACTGGTACAGATAATTGGGTAGAGAAGTCTTGGCCGCCAATCAAGTCGCGCAATGCAGAAACAATATCGGCTGTTGAGAGAAGAGAACGAGAGAAGAGAACGAGAGAGAGAGAGAGAGAGAGAGAGAGAGAGAGAGAGAGAGAGAGAGAGAGAGAGAGAGAGAGAGAGAGAGAGAGAGAGAGAGAGAGAGTTAGAAGTGTTGACTTGAGAGGTAGGTAAGGGGAGGATGCATTACTCAAGAAATCAGAGTTGATGAAGTGGGTATATCTAGCCAATCCTTCAAGCACGGCGGGAAGGAGAGGCGATTTCACGGCTTTCTTGAGAATCCTAAAATAGGTGATGAACGCAGTACGAAGAATTTCAGTTTGCTACAAAAAAGGGGAGTGTGATTAGAGTCAAACTTAAATAGGAAAAAATGTTATCACATACCACTCGCTTTTTTTCTTCTTTAGTTTGCTCCGCCTCAGCCTCTTTCATTTCTTGCTCAATTTCTCGCATTTCCTTGTACGCCTAAAATAAAAAAATGAGATATGAATATTCTACAATTGAAAAAAGGAGAAAGCGACTTACGCGATATTGTCCCTTTGACATTCTGTTCTTTTCCTTTTTAGAGAGTTGTTTCACGGGTTCCAAAGTAACGTCTCCTTCCTTCAATTCGTCCAAAAATTTGATCTTCAAAAATGTGGCCAATACCTATTTGGTAATTTATCATTGGTTAGATCATTTGTTGTATTGGGGGGGTGAAAAAGGGGGGGTAGCCAATGGGAGTTTACCTCGTTGTGCACGTTGAAGCTCTTTGCTTTAACAAACTGGCCAATGAGCTTCACTGTCTGCAGGGTGGTGGATCCGCGAGTGTCGTTATCAAAGACAGCCTCAATTGCCCCACAACACACCGCCCTCAATTTCTCATCATCGGCGTTCATGAGGGGTACAATGAGGGACACTATGTTCCAACTGAAGTTGAAGTGCGATGCAGTGCGCAGCAACTCGCCGAGACACTTCACAGCTATCACCCACTCCTCCTTCACGTCCTTGTCTATGTGTTCATCAACGTTCATGTTGAAAGTCTCTCCCTTGTTCTTTTTTCGGAGAATCGTTTTTTTCTGTCGTTTGACTTTCTGTCGATGAACTCGATAACCTATAATATTTTTAATATAGCAGATTAACAATTCAAAGAATTTTTGTGAAACACTGAAGAAGAGGAGGAGGGTGGGAAGAAGTGGGGTACTTTTTAAGATGGCATCAAGCATCTGCAAAAACTGCTGATACGAATTCAGCAAGAGCGCTTCGCGGTCTCGCAATTGTTTTTGATCCTTGGACACCTATTTTTTTTCATCATATCACGCTTTCTTAGAAAAATGCTTTTGTTTGAGGGGGAGGAGGGGTAAGTTTGGATTAACCTTCATCTGTTTTTCCTTTTCGGTAGGCAGACGAATTCGATATCCAGGAATGATATCCTTGAAAATCGCCAAGAGGGACAGGAATGCATATTTGCGAACAGTGAATATTTCATCGCGGCACATTTCAAGTACTTCTTTCAACTCGACAATCTGTTGAGAGGTAAACAAGGTAAGTTTTTGAAATCCTATTGGTTGCCTAGTTTGTGGGGGGAGGGGGGGAAGGAGGAAAGAAGAAGGAAGGGGATCTCACGTGAGTATCTGCATCAGAGAGAATCAAAGAGCCAATAGCAGCCATCTTGCCCTTCATTTCTTCGATGTGCGCCTGCTCCTTATGTAGCTTCTTCAGCGTCGCTACATTGGCACCTACTTCTTCGTCTTCTTCATCCTCTTCTTTGAAATCCATATCCTCAACATCATACTCATCTACCATCTCTCCTTCATCCTCCTCATCCTCATCGTCCTCTTCTTCTTCATCGCTACCTTTTTCTTCCCCTTCTTCTACTTCGTCGCCATTCATGTCTTCCTCCTTAACGTCAACTTCCTCCTCATCCTCTTCATCATTATCATGGCCGATTCCTGTTGCCTCCCCTTCCTCTTCCTCTGATTCTTCTTCCTCCTTAACTTCAACATCCTGCTCGTTAAAGATTAGCTTAGATTAGATTTCGCCAATTTACTATGAAATTAATCAGAACGCACCATTTTAGCAAGTCGCTCCGCCTTCTCGCGAAGCTTCCTGGCTTGTGCGGATTCAGGTTTTTTGTTCTCTTCGTCATCTTTTTGTACTTGGCCCTCGACATCCTTAGTGGGCAATTTCTCAAGACGACTTGTTTCGACGGATTCCTCCTCCGCCTGCGTATCTCTTCGTGGTCGTTTCTCGTAATCGGCTGGTTTGTTCAATTCTTTTTTCATCTTCTTCTTCTCTTCTCTGCGCAGCTTTTGTTTGTTGAATGTGCTGAATATGGTCGAGTCAAATCAAATTCAGGAGTGATTAAAGATTCTAGATTACCTTTTCTCGAGTTGTTGAACTGGGAGTGTATCGAGGAAGGTCATAGCGTCCTGATTTTCAGAAAAGAAGCGGAGATCCTCCTCCGTCACTTCTACTTCCTCTTCAACAGGAGGCGCCGCGGCTTGCTCGGGTTGAGATTTTCCCTTGGGTTTGCTTTTGATGGTGGTTTTCTTCGCTCGGGCATCATTCACCTTTTCTCGCTGAAGATAGATGTGAATAAGAAATGGTCACTGCTGAGGGTATATTATTACATGTTCTCGCTTCTTCCTGTTCTGGCTTAATGAAGTCCGTTTATCAGATGAATCGCCGCCCAAAGATCCCGATCTCTTCCTCTTTCTTCCGCGCGATTCAAACTCCTTCTCGGTGGGAAGCGGCCTAGGAGGTGGCTGTCCCTTATGCTTCTTGCGCTTATGTTTAGGCAACTCGTTCCTTGGCTTGCGTCCCATTGTGTCTGTGTTGTCGCGAGTTTGATCGTTCCAAGAAACTGAAGAAAAAAGGAGGCAGCTTGTCGACAGCAAGGCAAAGAGGTTCCGAGAAGGAGAAGAGCTCGTGATATAATAATTGTCAACAAACAACTGGCAGTTGCTTCAAGTTGCCTTCTACGACAATCACAAACATGAATAGCGACGAAGAGTATAGCGCTGGGGAAGAGGAATACGACATTGGAAGTGATGATGGAGAGAATTATGGCGATGACGATGATATCTTCAGTATTTATTCCGTTTGGCTTGAAATAATGTTCTAATTGAATTGGATTTGTTTTAGGTGAAACACCCAAGGCCAGCAAGGATGATGATAAAGGGCGAGGCGCTAATCCCACTGGCGATACTGAATTCGAAATCTTTACGCGCGAACGCCTGCAAAATTCCTTGGATAACATGGTCGAGGAAGTAACTGGGCTGTTGGATGTTGACGGCAGTATGGCGCTCTCTCTACTTGTTAAATATAAATGGGACAAAGAAGCTCTACTTGAATCGTACTTTGCAGGCGAATCGCAAACTCCAGGAGAGCAAAAACGATTCAAGGTGAATTACGATTTATCCTTTAATGAACATTTGAACTCATCAAACTCTCTTTAGCCTGATGCCTCCGCTGAGATTGAATGCGCCATTTGCATGACAGAAACGCCGACTGCTGAGACGTACACTTTGCAATCTTGCGGCCATACCTACTGTAATGATTGTTGGGGATACTTTGTGAAAACCAAGGTAAGCCCCTATTTTTGTTACCCTCCTCTTGATTTCGTTGTCATCACATTAATCTGATCTTGAAAAATAGTTGGAGGAAGGTGCCAAAAGTGTCCTATCCACCTGTCCCTATCCCAAATGTCCAACTCTTTGTCCTCGAGAAGCCTTTAGGAAATATTTGAATCCCCTCGACTTGGAGAAATATGACAAGTATGTGCTGGACAGTGTGGTCACCCTTTGTTCCAAATACAAGTGGTATGTGTGTTGTTGTCTCCACCCCCTCCCTTTCACAACAAGCTAACCTCACATTGTAGGTGTCCTAGTCCAGGTTGTGAGTGTTGTGTAAAGCAGAAAGGTAGTGTAAAGAGAGCTGTAGAGTGTTCGTGTGGATTTAGGTGAGTTTAAAGTTTGCCTTGTTATTTTGCTTATATTAGGATATTTTCTATTTGCATATATATAGGTATTGCTTCAAATGTAATGATCATGAAATTGGCGATCATTTGCCTTCCGATTGTGTGGAAGTCGAAGAATGGCTCAAGAAAGCTGCGGATGAAAGCGAGAACATGAACTGGTTAATGGCCAATACGAAAAAGTATCCTTCCCTCCCAATCAACTTCACTTCTTTTACTTATCATCCTCACTACCCCTAGATGTCCAAAGTGTAGATCTCATATTGAAAAGAACGGCGGATGCATGGTATTACCTTTTTTTCTTTTTCTTTTTACTAAAATTTAGCTTACCTTGGCTATTCTTTCTTAAAGCATATGACTTGTGGGTCCTGTCGGTATGAATTCTGTTGGCTATGTAGAGGAGATTGGCGAGGTAAAGCCTCATTTGTTTTATTAGAGATTTAGCTTAACAAAGCTATTTTTAGGCCACAGATCGTGTAATAAGAGCACTGATGTAGAGAGTGAAGTAGGAAGCCCCCTCTTCTTTGCCTTTTTCATTTTTGCTCCCTTTTATTGAAAAATTTGATTTTCCAGGAACGCCGCGCAGCAGATGCAAAGACGGAATTGGAGCATTACCTATTCTTCTACCACCGATATGAAAGCCATAGAAATGCGATGAAAATTGCCGACCAACAGCGACGAACCGCTAAACTCCGCGCCGAAGCCCTCATGGTGAACTTTGAAGTCAGACACCAAGACGTCACTTTCTTGATGCATGCCACAGAACAACTCCTCAAAAACAGGTGTTCTCTCTCTCTCTCTCTCTCTCTCTCTCTCTCTCTCTCTCTCTCTCTTTTTCTCTCTCTCTCTCTCTCTCTCTCTCTCTCTCTCTCTCTCTCTCTCTCTCTTTCTCTCTCTCTCTCTTTCTCTCTCTCTCTCTCTCTCTCTCTCCTCTCTTTTGCTGATGCATTTTCCTTCAACACAATAGAAACATATTGCAATATAGCTATGTATATGCATACTACCTTTCAAAGAGACGCGTTAGAGCCACAGAGAAAAATCTGTTTGAATACCTTCAAACCGATCTTGAACATCACACAGGTATGCATACCTATGCTTTTTATGGGAGGGTATTCAAGTCATTTCCTTTACACAGATGAATTGAGTGCGTTGTATGAGCGAGAACTTGAGAGGATAGACAGTTTGAGTGTGTTCACTAAATGGAAAGAAGACGTAACCAACTATACCCGCGTGTGTAAGGTACCTGTCTTTGTCCTCTAGCTCCCCTCTTTATTTTAACCCTTTGCCCTTTCCTAGAAATTTTTAGATTCGTTTATTGAAGGGGTAGTGGATAAGACGCTGACCCATACGGAAGGTGAAGAGATGTCGGAGGATGAGCGCTACTTTATTGTGCAATTAGAGCAACTTGCTGCCATGGGATTCCCCGACCGCAGCTTGACCCTGCCGCTGATCGTTCAATTCGACGGCAACATCGAAGCCGTGATGAACTCCCTCTTTGGATGAAGAGAGCCTCTTTTGCATTCATTGATCGGTTCATTGGTACACATGTTGAATTTGTTATGGGTGGTGTGAATGAAATAATAAGTTATTATTCTCTCTAGAACTAACTCGTTTGATTACTTGCACTGAATACAAATAATTGTTGGCCCAGCTCCTCCAACCTACTCCTGTACTCCAAGTTTTCATACAGCCTAGCGGGAACCGTCTTCATTCCATTGATAGCTCCCCATAAGGCAAACGCGACACTAATTGTTTGTTGAAGGAGGGTCATTTGAATGTGTACACTGTAGCAAATTGTAGAAAGAGATTCGTACTGTCCAGTGCTGTCCGAATCTCCTCCATGCAGTACTCCCCTCAACACAAGTTCTTCCCAGCTGTTCCCGGCACCCAACAAAGCTATGTTTCGATGAATTCATGTTCAAATTACCAAGAAAAAAGGGAGGGGAGGGTAAGCCTACCATCGTAAGCAATAATCACACAATCATGGCCTATTAATAATTGTTAGAATTTTAGCGTTGAATGAATAAAACCTGGTTACCTGAGGATCCGCCCCAACCATCAAAAGATAAGCTTTTATAAAATGCGTCCCTTTCAACGACTCCATATGGTGAAGGGAAAGTAGGTTGGATGCTTGCATCATTGTCCTTGTCAACTGACTCATCGAAAAGAATTCCTCGAACCGATAAATATTTTTGCCAGCTTGTTTCAAAGTAAGTCCATCCATCTCCATAGTGCTCCCAATCCCGTCCATTTTGTTTAACAAATTCTTTTGCTCTCGGCAGTATATCTAACAATCCCTTTCCCCATCCTATGCCAGACCGGGTGTGTGAGAGTGAGTGTGTGCGAGAGAAAGAAAGAGAGATAAAAAGAGAAAGAGAGAAAGAGAGAGAGCGAACAAAGGGTTGTAGTAACGTACGAATAAGAGGCACTCCTTCAACGGCAAAAGCTGCAAAAAGGGCAGCAGCCAACGCGCCAAGAAAGCCAACAGGATTATTACTGTTTCAGGGGGGGGAAGTTACGAGTTAAGGGAGTGAATATAAGGTACCACATACTGTGTCATTCGCCCGCTCTCAATTGCTGTTTCAATCAATTGATTTCTATTGGCTTCGCCAGGAAATCTCAAACCTATTTAGAGTCACAAAATGTGAACTAATGGGAAGCTGAGGGATAGGGAACATACCTATACACATGGCTCGCATTGCTGCTCCACAACCTCCTCCTTTGGGATCGAAAGGTACTGCATTCCAACGCACAGGAGTCACTCTGGTTCCCTCATAAGGGACAATTCCTTTGAATTGAAGCGGAATGCGTTTAATCAATTTGATTCAGAAAAATCCTGAGCTAATACCTTGCATGAGCATTAGAGCGCACATGGTTCGCTCGCCAGGTGCCCTGCCGTCCATATCGTCGCCACATTTAATATATCTTTGTGCAATCATCTCGTGCAATTCAGCAAAACTGCGAAAAATTAATGGAATTTATGTAGCGCATGATGTCTTACCTCTTCCATTCATCAACCAATGCCTCAGCTGTGGCGATATGCATGACTGTGTCGTCTGATACTTTCCAACCTTTCTTGTTTAATCTTTAAAAATACGTGTCAACTGCAAAATATTTTGTCGATTCTTGCGCATTACCTTATTTCTTGCAAGCCTCCAAGGCCTTTCAATTCGCTATGGATCTTCCCTCCGTCTTTGGTAAACTACATGCGAGATGTAAAGCGACGTTGCACTATATTTCAAAAACGTACCTCCCATTTGCCATTCCTGTAACCGAGCGCATCACCTACGCCCCCAAGAACCTATGTGAAGTATCTTAAACTATCGCCTCGATGCTAGCGCCTATGATATACCATTGCGGCGATGTACCGGTCCCAGGTTGTTGCCTTTTCTTCTTGCATTTTGTTTGTTTGGCGCCTTATTGCTTCCAAGAAAAAGCTACCCGTTATTCTGGCTTGACGATGAAGAAGGCGCGTCTAGGGTACTTGTGGAGGCTAGTACCCTTTCTTCGCGGTGTCGGCTGGGAACTACGCTCTGTAAAACAAAAGTTCACTGCAACCACCTTGTGCGTATATATTCTTTACTGTTGGTATGCGTCAAAAATTAACGGATGAGAAAGTACAGGCGACGATATCATGAAGATACAATGCATGGCGATGTATATACCTTCCCTGCCGAGTGGGAAAAACATGAAGCCATCTGGATGAGCTGGCCTATTGAGAAGGAATCCGTTACTGGAAAATCATCCACTCCAGTGTTTGCGGAAATGATAGCACAGCTACTCCCCCATGTAAAGGTATCCCTCTGTGTAAATGACAACAACCAAAGGGAGGAAGCTTTGCATCTTTTGGCTTCAAAACAACTTGCATCATCAACAATTGCGAATCTGAATTGCCGATTCGTTCCGCACTACGACAATTGGATCAGAGATTTCGGTCCCATCTTCTTAGCGAACACAACGAGGACTGCTGCGAAGCTGGCTGTCTTCGATTGGAATGAGTGGGGCTATCAGGATTACCTGGATAGCATAGATTTTGGAACAGAAGCCAAAGGCTATGGTAAATAATATTACGATTTTTTGTTATCAAGGGATGATCTAATCTAATTATTTTGTAGATAGTGCGGGTGTAGCGGAACGAGTGGCGAAGCTGTTAAGACTGCCATATTATCGTACAGGATTTGTATCAGAAGGAGGCAATAGAGAATTCAATGGACAAGTGACACTCATGGTACCCCCCTTGACATAGTCTCGCTTGAGAAGGCTGTTGACAACAACCACAACATCAAAGGTGTGCGAAGAAGCTGAGCTGTCAAGAAACCCAACTTTATCGAAAAAGGAAGTATCAGATCGATTGATGAAGGTATTCAATCTCAAGAAGATCATCTGGTTGAAACGAGGACTCGATCCACACTTGACCACTGCAACTGCAAGTGAGTATGAAAGATATGCACCCCTTCCTACTAC
>Ga0209935_1005342_pt1 | contig 10976 bp, 16 predicted proteins | sample ThiBio_1000_plan_2_FD_183958 | JGI IMG/M metagenome (GOLD analysis project Ga0209935, IMG submission 183958) | Wastewater bioreactor microbial communities from Cape Town, South Africa - Thiocy_cont_1000_plan (SPAdes) | ecosystem: Engineered > Bioreactor > Thiocyanate-remediating >... | reverse complement strand
CTAGACGGTAGGAGATTTCTTTGAACAATGTCTGCGTCCTCTTCGAAGGGATGCAGCAATTCGTGTAATAAAGGCCATTGCAAAGAAAGAAAGTAAAAGCTTAAGCTAACCAAAGCGGAATTCCCTGAGCTCCATGCCATCGGAGAGTATCCGTAACGGGCTATTGTATCCCCCAGGGGAAGGTCAGATATCAGTATTACCTACCATCCTGCGAAGGATATCGTCACATTCAAGTCACGCCCGGCTTTTTAAGCAGAGGAGAGATGCCCTCAACAGTAAAAGCTCAAACTGTTGGCCTAGAGCAATACAACAATATTTGGAATTAGGTTTTCTCTTCAGCATTTCTGAGTGAGAATCACGGTGCACCAGAATCACTGCTTGTGACCCTAAGGAAAGAAGGCTTTCGAATGGGATTCCACGAGGAACAGGACGGAAAATTGCACTCGTAGACCACCTCCTTCTTTAGCTCGTTTTCGGATAGTCTACATAACATTTGCTACAGTGACAAAATATAAGGTAGGTTTCTTTCAAGAGATCTATTACAATAATATTGAGTTACATGGTATCCTCCTTCCTTCCATTTAAAAGCCGGTTCGGTTGTCCCAGTTAACAACGAGAAGAAGAATCACTTCGCCTATGGCAGGGAAGATCGCTGCCACAAGTAGAATCCAGCCAGTCGAGGGTCGCCTGTTATCGACCAATCATGATTAGCAAGCAACGATAACAAGAGAGGGGAAGGCGAAGGTAAAACAAACCAGGATAACTCCAGATTAAGATATTGGAATGACTGACTCCCAGAGAAGCTCTCACAAATTCCGAGTTCGGTCCCGATGTTGCACGAGAAGAGGCCATACATTCCGCCGGTATCTTGCATCCGTTCTACGTCGTTACGAAGCAGAAAGGGATGCGGCAAAAAGATTAATACTGCGAGAACGATCAATAGAAGCGCGGAAAGCACCAGGCAACACGCAATGTACGGTATTCTGCGATTTGTTTAGATGCCGTTGATGATTTTGGATTGAACTCTACCTGGATTGATTCTCAGTGCCCCGTATAGTGGTATATAATACAGCTATTTGGGCAATTCCAGCAGCAAGTTGCCCGATCACAGAAAAGCTTGTAAGTAGAACGCACAGCACATACAAAGGAAATAACCCGGAATCATTTTCCCACGAATATCGTGTCGTGCCTCCGGGCGTATCTTGTATTGTGTATCCTTTTGTTGAAGGAAGGTTTGTTCCAGATCTGAGACTTGTGTGTATGCATCATACCTCCCCAGTCCCATGTGACAGAGCGCTGACCTGCCGAGTAAGTGACAGTGTATTCGTACCTATCGATTTATTGAATGCGCAGCGCGGGATGCGAGAAGCGATTCGTACCATTTGGTTCCCAGAGAAGCGCTCGATAATGCCAGAACGATGATGGTAGAGCAGAGTGCTAGACCTGAGCATATAGGTTTATACACTCTCCTTCGTGCCAACGGCACTAAAGCCGCGCGAGCCCGTCGCCAGACCGCACTTCGCATCGGCCAGAAAAATTAATTGTCTCCCACGGAGTTAGTGATACAACTCCGCCGGACAACAGAAACAGGAGGCAAACTGAGAGAGAAGAGAAAACGGTACGCACGAGGAACAACCCGTTTCTTTTGACTAACAAGGTTTCTCCAACCAACAAACAACAAGATGAAGAAAGGACTGTTTGCGAAAAGCAAGACCTTCAAGCCGAGAAAGCAGCACGCGAAGGGAACCAAAAGGTATGAACTCCACAAGAAGGCCAAGGTGACCCTCGGGAGCGGCGATCTCCGTCAAGCTGTTCAACTCCCTGCAGGCGAGGAATTGAACGAATGGTTGGCGGTAAACACTGTGGTGAGTACCCTACATCAAACAGCACAAATCAAACTCACGCCTACCGAACAACCACAGGACTTTTTCAACCAAGTAAATTTGTTGTATGGCAGCATTACGGTGTTTTGTACCGCTACAACTTGTCCTGTAAGCAATTCATTTCTTTTTGGTTTGTTCTCAGCCTGATATTTGTACAAAAATCAGAAAATGGGCGCTGGGCCAACGTATGAATATCTCTGGGCTGATGAAAAGCAAAAGAAGCCTGTTGCTGTGTCTGCTCCTGAATATGTTGGTCTTTTGATGGATTGGATTCAGTCGAAGATTGATGACGAGGAAGTATTTCCTGCGAGGGTGGATGTGCCATTCCCTCGAACCTTTGTTGCTGAGGTATGTACTTACAAGAAAACGCGAAGACGACCACGAACCGCACAATATTATTATTAATAACACACGCAATTCCGCCCAGACAAAGAACCTGATTTGATAAAATCTCTTTTATAGGTCAAGAATATCTTCAAGCGAATGTTCAGAGTGTATGCCCATATCTATTACCACCACTTTGCCAAGATTCAGGAACTTGGTGAAGAGGCGCATCTGAACACCTGCTTTAAGCACTTCTATTACTTCGTGCAGGAGTTTGACCTCGTGGAGAGGAAAGAAATGGCACCCCTTGAGGACTTGATCAAATCTTTGACGGGAAGCTAAAGAAGCCAAGAGAGACGAGAGCTAAATCGCGATTGTACTTCTACTACTGCTTGCATGCTGGGGAGGGGTTTCTTTTTGTGGTGCCTTGTGTGCTTGATCTTTGCTTTTTTGTGTTACTTTACCCTCTTCCCGTCCTGAGAACAAATAACACCTTTCCTCTTTTTTTTCGTGTGCCTCCGCGTAAATGTCGCGTCTGGTCTCGGTTGTTGAAGTAGCGAAGCACAACCGCCAGGATGATTGTTGGGTACTGTGTCTTGCACAGTGTGTCGTCTTACACTCTCATCTTCCTTCTCACAAAGGTTATCATTCATGGTAAAGTGTTTGATCTGACCAAATTCCTCGCCGAGCATCCGGGAGGCGAAGGCGTAATTCTCAAATACGCTGGGAGAGACGCGACCGCTGCCTTCGATCCCATTCACCCAAAGGACATCCTCACCACCCTACCTCCCGGGCATTACGTGGGTGATGTAGATCCCAGCACAGGTAAAATTAAACTCGACCGTTAATGTCTGAACAAAAAATTCTCTTCAGTATCCAAAGTATCAGAAGCTCAAGAAGTAGCGGTAGTACCTTCGAAAGCACAAAGAGCACCTTCTCTTGAAGAAATGCTGAATGTTTATGATTTTGAAGCGGTGGCACAAAGGGTAATGAAAAAGGAGGCTTGGGATTATTACTCATCTGGTGGTAAGGCGAATTGATCATTATGCGACTTAAACAAATTTGTAGCTGATGATGAAATCACGCTGCGGGAGAACCACGCGTCATTTCAGCGCTATTGGCTTCGTCCCAGAGTGCTAGTTAATGTGGCAAACATCAACACCAAGTGCACACTTTTAAGTACATCGTACCGACTTCTCGATCTTTAGGTCTAACTCCTTTTGAAGGTCATCCCTCAAGCATGCCGATCTATATCTCGCCCTGCGCGTTGGGAAAACTGGGCCATCCGGAAGGCGAGGTGGTATTAACCCGCGCCGCGCATACATATGGAGTAGTCCAGGTGCTGCCTACGCTGGCATCTTGCTCTCTCGAGGTTTGTAGCGGCTAAGGGAGAAGTAGGATATGTAAGCTTATGCCTGGCAATAACAGGAAATGACATCTGCCAGAGGGGATGGGCAGGTTCAGTTCTTTCAGCTCTATGTCAACAGCAACAGGACCATCACAGAGACCCTTGTGAGGAACGCTGAGAAGCGAGGTTGTAAGGTATGACACTTCATAGATGATATACCTAGGGGTCCCTTACACTCTTGCACTCCTAGGCACTGTTTATAACAGTTGACGCTCCAAGTCTCGGGCGGAGAGAAAAAGACATGAGGAACAAAGTGCACTCCAATCCCGCAAGTATACAGAAGGCTACCAACCAGAAAAAGGAAGGGGACAAGCAAGCCCAAGGCATGGCGAAAGCGTTGTCATCCTTCATCGACCCGGCCTTGTCATGGGCCGACATCGCCTGGTTCCGATCGATCACAAAGATGCCGATCGTATTGAAAGGTATACAAACGGCCGAGGATGCCCTTCTTGCGGTGCATCACGGGGTCGAAGGCATTGTGGTATCCAACCATGGTGGAAGACAACTTGACTTTGCGCGGTCAGGTATCGACATGTTGCAGGAGGTGATGGAGGCTCTAAAAGAGCATCAAGTAGAGGACAGACTTGAGGTATGTAACTATTCCTTTCTCAACAATATAATAATTCTTACTTTTCATCTTTTAGGTATACGTGGATGGTGGCATTCGCAGAGGCACCGATATCTTCAAGGCCCTGGCGCTAGGCGCCAAGGCTGTTGGGGTGGGCCGCCCTACCCTGTATGCAATGTCCTCTTTTGGACAGGAAGGTGTGGAGAGGGTACTCCAGCTACTACATGAGGAATTGATCCTCACTATGCGACTGATGGGGACTCCCAGCATCAAGGACATCAAACCCAATATGGTGTGCAGCCGCAATTTTGTTGTCGCCCCGCGGGACTATTTAAGCGAGGAGGTCTATGTGCCTCTTCAACACCCCGCAAAGTTGTAGTTGATATATATACGGATCCTCTATCTGTTACCACTACATGCCTTGTGTCTTTGGTATCTGCATAGAGGATACCAATAAAGCTGTTGCTGTAACTATTGCTAGATAGACCTTGCCCATGTTACACGCGAAATTGATTTCCTCCAAGATTCATGGTGGTGTTACCATCTGCCTTTGACTGATTTTGGAAATCCAGGTGCCCAGCATGCCCCGATTGAAACCTGTCCTGCCTAGCTGTCCCTGATACCAAACCAAATAGCGAAATTGATCGTACATGCTTGTGTTATTTACAAAGCTGTGAGAGTTCCAGGAACAAACTACCATGAGTAGATCTCGAGGGATTTTTCTTCCCCCTTCCTTCCTCCTTCTCCCTCGTCTTCTACAAACCTGGCTTCTGTTTAAAAATTCAAAAGAGCAGAGAAGCAAGGTCCTTGGGTGTCACGATTAACAAAGCTGAACTGGATATCGTAGCCTTCAAGGTCATGGTCTTTGCCACAAGGAGGGTGAACAGGCAAATTTCAAGATGAGAAGACCTTTGTTGGTTGGCTTCCCTCTGCAGGAGTGCAGCATCTGGTAGTGAATACGGTGAGAAGGATCCAGGGCAATGGCCTGTCTCATTGCTGAAGTTGTTTCGCATAGACTGATCTGGGCAATCCCATAACTCGAACTCGTACGCCAAAATGAACTACTGGGTGGCACTGTGAAAGAGGTGGGTCTTTTCCCACCATCACATCAGCCGGGAGTTGGGCCAGAAAACTCCTGGCAGCTGTTGAAGGTGATGAGCTTTCCACCACCAAACTGGTGCTCATAACGCTCCATTTCTTCATCATTGAACTTTACCATGCCAAGAGGGCATCCCGCACCCACAGCAGAGCAGCAGCCACCTTGCACCAACTGAAAAATTATGTAGCATACACATGCTTGAGATATCTATCTTAGATTCGGACAATCTACCCTCGGTTGTTTTTATTGTCTATACACCAAAGGGAATGTTATGTGTTTTTAACTTCTCTACCACGAGTGAGGTCGGACCACAGCCATCTCCCATGTTACAAAGGAGCTTCGTGAAGACGTAGAACCCAGAGAAGTGCCGTTTGGGTACTTGAGGAACTTACCGGAGTTACCCCCACTTGAAGGCAAGCAGTTCGGGATAGGACTGGTAAGCGCTCCCAGGCAGCATTCCTCGTTCCTTAGAAGCGTTGCTGTGTGGGATGGTGGGCGAGCGGACAGCTTCTTGGAAACTCAGCAATCAGTTGCGTACTTTGAGGAGACTTTTGCGGGATATGATGCAAATAAACAAAATTCGGTTTGTTGACTTCGTACACTTTATTTAACATTATTGCTCCCTACTAGTTAAAGACATTTTCCACCGCCGGATTCTTGACATAAAACAACAGCTCTCCGCAAGCGCACACAAGCCGCGGCTCCCGCAACAACCCCACCCTCCTACACACACCATGAAACCTTCTATATTTTTGCTCTGCCTCTTAGTCTTTGCCTTCATCATAGAAAGCCAAGCCTACTACCGACTTCCTCGAATGGGCGAGACCACAGAAGAATATCAACAAAGCGTGGAGGAATACCGAGTGGCCTTGAGGAAGTGGAAGCAAGATAGGGAATTAGCTTCTCGGCCCGTAAGGAAACCTCTTGCCCGATCTTCTGACCACTGGGGAGACGATGATGACCACGATAACGGAAACGGAAACGGCCACGGTAATGGCAACGGCAATGGGAACGGCCACGGCAATGGCAACGGCAACGGTCACGGCGATACCACCGCTTGTAGCCAGGAGTTGATGGCCGAGCGTGTGATGATGTATGTTGTTGCACAACCGGTATCTCCCCTTGGTTGGACAAGCTTCTTCCAGCTCCTCGATCCCAACGTAATCCTCGGCTCCAACTTGATTGATGCTCCTGCCGGAGTAGGAAAAACCGCGGTGGAGAACATCTTGTTGGGCATCAACACTCAATACCAAAATGTCTCCGCCATCCTCTCCGAGCCGGCTAACACCTTCGGCCACAACAAGGTCACCTCCCTGTTCAGCAAGGCGCAAGGGAGCATCCGAGTTGGTGTGCAGTACAATATTACAATCTACCAGGAGATTACCTTCTCCAACGCCCCGGAGTGCCTCGTTACCAGCATCTTCGAGTTCGCTGATTCAGGCAAAACCGCCGAGACCCTTTCGCTTGAATTCTCCTCCGATCCCGCCGCTCTCACCTGCGAACGCATGAAGTGGGTTTGCGGAAATCACATGCCCAACTTCGGCACCCAGCACAACAACTGCATGCTCCTCTGGAAAGGCGCGCCGAACTGCATCAAAAGCGATGGCGCCTTCATGGATGACCTCAGCCTCATCACTCCCTCGAGGACCCTCACCTGCGCCAACACAATCTTGAGCACCATCCAGAACGCCGGATCCGCACTCCCTGCCGCTGAGGTCCAGTTCCTGTGCTCTTTGCTTGGTGCTCCCATCCCCGGAGTTCCTGGATGCTGGTCGGCCACCTCATCGTCTGGCTAAAAACCTCCCATTCTGTATTTCTATCCTCCGCTGAAACATATCTACGGCGGGCACCTACCTCTAAGATTTTGAGACGCGTGCGCGCTGTGCTGTAACACTACTCTCACTCTCACCTTTCTTGTACTAATAAAACCTGTAAGTAGCTCAACCTTAGGCTATGTCGACATTTAATAAAACATCAAATAAATTGAAACCCCCAACCCACAAGCACAAAGACAAAAAGGAACACAGCAAGAATGACCACCCTCCCCGGAAACTCTGACTCCGAGAAACTCTCTCATCTCTCTGAGAAAACCTACAAAGAACAATGCATTTGGTTCTTGAACGCTTTCTGGCCTCAGGTTTCCTTTCCTTTTCTCCCTTTCTTCACAAATGGTTTTCTTGTTCTGATCACTTGTTTTCCCACAGTTTGGAGGAGAAGCTGAAAAGGTTTGGGTCTACAAGGTTTGTTCTTCTCAACCCCCTTGTGACCTCCTTTCAAACCAAGAAGTTCTGAATCGAGTATTTTCACTTTAATAATTTCACAACACAGCATACCTTTGATGAACTTGATCACGACAAGAAAGCAGAAGGTTGTGCTCTCGACGAACTCCAAGCTCACCGATTTTTGGAACGACACAACGAAACTCTGACAGTTCACGCAATGAGAGAACGTCTTCGTGCAACAGGAGCGATTGGAGCTCAAGTTCGTCTTGTTCCTCTGATCCATGTTTTGCTTTTCAAATACAACGCTGATTGGCACCACTTGGTAAGTGCATCTCACATATTTTCGCTCTTTAATCGTTATCATAATTTATCTCAACCTGATTCAACCGCCAGATCTCAATTTCCGTTTCTAATTTCATTTCATTCAAGGTGAATGCACCTCAAGGAAACAAAGAAGAGGTTGCCAAGGCAGAAGCATTGTTGGCTGAAGTGCAAGCAGCCTTTCAAGAATCTGAAGAACGAGATCAAGAAGCTGCTGCCGCTTTGAGGGAATCGCAAGCGAGGGAGAAGGAAGCTAAGCGAGCGGAAGACGAAGCAGTTCGCAGGGAAGCAGCAGCGAGGGAACAAGAAGCTCCTTTCAAAGCAGCACAAGAAGAAGTGGATGCTGCTCTTGCTGAAGTCAAGGCTCAGGAGGACTTCAGAAACAATCGCACTGAAGAGGTAACAACTTTCTCTCTCTCTCTCTCTCTCTCTCTCTCTCTCTCTCTCTCACTCTCACTCTCTCTCTCTCACACACACACACACACACACACACACACAATTTGTTCTCACCAATTCAAATTTGATGTTCAGTTGAAGAGGAAGAGCACTGAAGGAGGTAAATCTTCCTATTACAACTGCTAGCTCATCTGATGATTCTCTTATGTATAGGTGTTGTTCAACAAAACAAGGCCAAGAATGAACTTGCTCAACATCTTGCTGAAGATCCTCTTCCTCTCCGCAAAGCCAAGATCACCCTTGAAGCAGCATTGAAGAAAGCTGAGAAAGCAAGAGCACCTTTTGAGGCAGCCACCAAAGAAGCTGAAGCTGCAAGAGCCGAGGCGGCAAAGGCACTCCGCAAATCACAAAGTGCCAAAGCAGCAGCTGAAGCAGCCTTGGATGAAGCTCGGAGGAGATTGGAGGAAGCTGAAGCTTATCTTGAGGAAGCGAAGAAGAGATTGCCTGAAGGTCAGATTTGGTGGTTGGAGCGTGAATTGCAAGAGAGGAGGAAATATTTGCCAAAGGCAAAAGGAGGAGTTGAGAGAAAGTGAATCATTTTTTCCTTCAGGATGGCTGAGGTGTATTATCCATCCAAATATGTACGAATAAAAGAGCACTACCAAGCCAACACGGGCATTCTTGCGGGAAGAAAATCAGTCTCTATCTCTTTGGCGCCAAAAAACAAATGAATTTGTCAGTTGCCCAACAAACAATGGAACATAAGGCAGAAGGGAAGAGAAAGAGACCGGGAAAACATGAGGCAGAGGAAGCCAACAAAGCGGTTTGCGAGGAAGAAGAGGAGGAAAAGCCGCAACCTGTGAAGAAGCCCAACAAGGCGGTTTGTGAGGACGAAGAGGAGGAAAAGCCACAACTGAAGAAGCACAAAAAAGCGGCCAGTGAAGAGGATGAAGAAGGTACTGTATCTTGTCCTTGTGTTTATTTCCGACCGCAACACCACAAAGACAATAAATCTCACCACAAGCCTAGAGGAAAAGCAGGCAGACGAAGAGGAAGAGGAAGATATGGAAGGCGCTGAAGCGGAATTTGCGGCACACCAGGAAGGCACCAAGAAGAATTCCGAGGTGGCGGGCAAGAACTTCTTGAAAGAGACCGGATTGTTCAAGTGGACGAACACAGCCTCTGGGAAGCAATTCATCATTCGAGCAAAGAAGTGGAAAGACCGCAACGAAGGGTTCTCTGACCTCGATGAAAAGGAATTTGATTGGCCGCGTGCCTTCGTGGGGATGGAATCCAAACCGGTCATGGCTGCAGTCTGGTTGGTCGACGGACCTACAATCCAACTGGTAGGTATGTGGACCTTCTCGCCTGGCGGGGATGAAACTGGCTTCGAATACCTGGAGAGTGCTGAAGAGGACATGCATGCCCTGCTGGAGCAAGGGGACAATGGCGAAGGGCCGATCCCTGACGATGACCCTTGCAGTGAATCCCTATCCATTTCCTCCGGCGACGATGTGGTCAAGCGCTTCTATTGTCCTGCCCTGGAGGATCTCATCAAAATTGAATGAACAAGAAGGTGGGGGGGGGGACAGGAGAAGTCAGTAGCTAATAGTAGAAAATAAGACATCTCTTTTATTGGCACCTTGTTGATCGAAGACGTCTTTAAGCCGATGTTGGTTTGTTCCACACGCGAGTATCCATGATGACACTCTCTTTGATCTCTTTGCCATTTTCATTACACCAAGTGATGTCGAGTACTCGAACAGTGAGCGATTGATTGGGTTGTAGATGAACCCACTCACGGTGCACCGCTGCCCCTTTGCCTTCCCCATCGTTCATGTCAACTGGCATGGTTCGAGTTTCTCCAGTCTTGGAGTCCACCAGGCTGAGATTTCCTACCTCAACATTCAAATCGATCAGGAGATATTCGGTAATAGTAGATCTGGGATGATTCACTGGGCTGACGCGTTGGGACTGGCGATAGATCTGTTCACATTTCTTGCCTGTCACCAGATCTGTTCCGATTAATATCATTTTCAACTGTCCATGATATCCAGTTCTTGAATCTAGTTTGGGGGAAGTGAGTGAATTGGTTGAGTAGTCTGGGACATACAGTGAATATCGATGACTTTACAGGGGCGTTCCTTGATGATTGCGAAGGCTACACAAAAGAGGCGAGTAAGCTTCGCAATAACAAGGGAATCGAACGACTCATACCTCCTTTCTTTACCGTCCAAGTTGCACCGGGAGTTTTTCTTGTAGTACGGGCTTCTTCTATGCGTTTAAACATATTGATTTGGTCTTGCCGTGCCTTCTTGAAAACGTCCTTCCAATTTCCGCAATGACCTGATGAATTCATGTGATTAGTGGATCAAGATGACCATAATCTCAATAGAAGAATATTAATCTTACCTTCCTCGATTCCCCAAAGAGCACACAAGGGTTTCCACAATGCGTTGTCATCGGCCAAGTTTCGGTACAAGGAATTCAAGAGAGACACATTGCACAAATCTTTTGGCCCCAAGAGCGACAAGATCAACAACACTATTTCGATGGGCAAGTGATCTGCATTTCAACAAATTAGCGGTGAGAAAAAAGACCTTATATTGAAATGTTTGAATCACGGATTGAACATGTACCTGTAAGGTTGTCATGGGGTTTTTCGCTTTGATTTGTATCCACATCTACTTGAGGATCAGCTGTTGTTTCTTCATTACATTGTGACGGAGCAATTGAGGCCATTTACAGCAGATTT
>Ga0209935_1005341_pt1 | contig 10977 bp, 18 predicted proteins | sample ThiBio_1000_plan_2_FD_183958 | JGI IMG/M metagenome (GOLD analysis project Ga0209935, IMG submission 183958) | Wastewater bioreactor microbial communities from Cape Town, South Africa - Thiocy_cont_1000_plan (SPAdes) | ecosystem: Engineered > Bioreactor > Thiocyanate-remediating >... | reverse complement strand
TTCCGTCGAGCATCGAGATGCTCGCCAATCTTCGATACCTGTACGCAGCTGTGGACCGTGTTCGTTGCTCATGAAGAGAGTAGACACGATAGAATCTTCTCTCTCTCTCTCTTTCTCTCTCTCTCTCACTCACTCTGCTGTGGGGGTTGTTTTTGGCAGCGCCTTGTTCTCGAATCAACTCACGGGAACCATTCCATCGACCATTGGAACTCTCACCAATCTTCAGTACCTGTACGATGCTACCTCAATCTCGACTGCCAATCGCGGTGATGATTCTACCCTCTCACTCAATATCAATCTCTCTCTCTCTCTCTCTCTCTCTCTCTCCGTTGATCGCTCATTCATCGATTTGATTGCTTGATTGCAGGCTCTTGTCGAACAATCAACTCTCGGGAACCATTCCATCGACCATTGGGTCGCTCACCAATCTTCAACAGCTGTACGATCACGACCGCGACCTCTCGAACAAACTCTTTGGCAGTTTCTCTCGTCAATGCATCTGATTCCATCGTGTGACGACAGATACTTGGGCTCGAATCAACTCTCAGGAACCATTCCATCGACCATTGGGTCTCTCAACAATCTCACACAGCTGTACGATCACCACCGCAACCTCTCGAACAAACTCTTTGGCAGTTTCTCTCGTCAATGCATCTGATTCCATCGTGTGACGGCAGATTTTTGGGCTCGAATCAACTCTCAGGAACCATTCCATCGACCATTGGATCGCTCATCAATCTCACACAGCTGTACGATCACCACCGCAACCTCTCGAACAAACTCTTTGGCAGTTTCTCTCGTCAATGCATCTGATTCCATCGTGTGACGACAGTGCACTAGCGTACAATCAACTCACGGGAACCATTCCGTCGACCATTGGATCGCTCACCAATCTTCAAGTGCTGTAAGAGAGGAGGATATCTCAAGTGTTCACCGAGAGATTCAACCATTGTTTTCTCGCTCACTCATTGATATGGACGATTCAATGCACAGTTACTTGGCTGCAAATCAGCTCTCTGGAACCATTCGAGCGAGCATTGGGTCTCTCATCGGTCTTCAATACCTGTACGGCAACCATCTCAGCGTAGCACCATGGTTGACCCCAGTCGAAGATAGTATATTCTATACTCCGAAATCGAAAACCCGCATTGATTTACTTGCTCCGGTTGCGCGCTGATAGGTCCTTGTACTCGAATCAACTCTCAGGAACCATTCCATCAAGCATTGAATCTCTCACCAATCTGACTACTCTGTACGTTGATATTGCATCATAACTCGGGATTTCTCATGCTAATTGAGCTTGCCTTGGTAGATACTTGGAGAACAATCAACTGGTCAGTCCGTTTCCTGCATTCTTGCAGACAATGCCCAGTATTGGCTCGATCAATCTACAGAACAACCACTTTGTATGTGTCAGTAGTGTGAGTCCCCAGACAGCGATTGCTAGTGTGTAAATTTCTAACTTGATGTCGTTCGTCCACCAGTTGTGCCCACTTCCAACGTGGTGTGATGCAATGCCCACCGGAAATGGCCTCTGTACTCCTTGTGGTTCGTTGGTTTGTTCGTTTCATTTATCACGTGCTGAGATTCTTACCAGCCTCATCTGCCCCACTATGTGTCTCGCGTGTAGCTATTGCGCCATCAATCACCACTCAACCAACATCGGTACTCGTGGCGCCAGGAGGCTCAGCCACATTCACAGTCGCGGCTTCAGGAACACCAACGCCCGCTGTGCAATGGCAAGTGAGTGTCGATGGAGGAATAGGCTATTCCCCAATCCCAGGAGCCACCTCGCTTTCGTACACGGTGATGTCGGCGATGCTGTCAAGTCCCAGCTGGCAGTATCAAGCAGTGCTCAGCAACTTTGTGAGCTCAATCACGTCGAATGCTTCCACGTTGGTGGTCAGTGGCGCAATGTACCAATCCTCTCCTGCAGTTGGATCTCAAGTGGTTGTATTTGCACCAAGGAGCAACAGTGCCACTGCTCAAGTTGTGGTGACCAACAGTGGCAGTATCACCACTCTCACTGTCACACCGAATGCACTGTTGCCTGGATCATGGATCTCGCTCTCTGGATTTCCTCTCTCACTCAGTGCTGGTGCAAGCTCGAACATCATCATCAAGTGCACCACTCCTTCGTTGCCGAGCACGCCACAATGGAACGAGACAATCTCGTTGACGACCAACGATCCTGCGAGGGTCGTTGTACACTACTCGATCGTTTGCGACTCAGTCGGACCTGTGTACAGCTCCAACCCATCACCGGGAGCGTCGCTCAGCTTTGGTGTCGTCACCAACTCGAGTTCGATCGGACTCACGATTTCGAATCTCGGATTGGAGCTTCTCACCTCTCAGCCAAACACCTTGTCATCATCGTGGTTCTCACTCTCGACACCTGGAACAGTATCCGTGGTGCCTGGACAATCTTCAACCATTGCCATCACTTGTCAACCTCCTGTTGCTGCCGTTCCTCCGTACTCTCAAACAAGCACTTTGAGTTACACCACCAACGAGGCACCAGGCAGTATGAGCTCGTACTCGTACAGCCTCACGTGCTCCAAACCAGCTCCCAATATGTTTGTCACTCCTGCATCAGGATCAACGATTTCATTCTCGAGAGTCGCTTTGGTGCTCAACCAGATGATATCGATCTCGAACAATGGCGCTGGGCCATTGATGGTCTTTCAATCACTACCGTTCTTGATGAACTCATGGTTCTCGATCTCGTCAGGATCGCTGCCGATCTCGAGCTTGAATCAAGGCTCACCTCCATCGATCATCACGATCGTGTGCACGCCACCGACAGGATCGAGTCCATCGACACCATTCGTCGACACTCTCGTCCTGTCGACCAATGATCCAACTCAATCGAGTGTGTACTTCAGATTGAGCTGCACTGTTGCTCCATTGTACTCGTCGACACCAGTCCCTTTGGCGACCATTTCGTTCAGTGCCAGGCCTCTAATGGCCACAAACCAGACGATATCGATCTCGAACAATGGATCGGCTCCATTGATGGTGTCTCAATCAGGATTGTTCTCGATGAACTCATGGTTCTCGATCTCGTCAGGATCTCTGCCGATCATGAGCTTGAATCGAGGATCAGGATCGATCTTGGTTACACTTACGTGCGATCCTCCAACGATGTCAAACGCTTCATGGTCAGACACGCTGCAACTCACAACCAACGATCCAACGCAATCGAGTGTGAGCTACTCGCTCGTATGCTCGGCTGTTCCATCGCCGATCTTCTCGTCGCCGAGTTCAAGCACCATCGACTTTGGAAGCGTGACATCGACAGCGGCAGTGACGATGATGGTGTCGAACGGAGGCACAGGAATGCTGCAAGCGATGCAATCGTCGAGCTTCATGAGCGACTCGTGGTTCAGTGTGCAATCGGGCCTTCCGATATCGGGACTCTCTTTCGCAGCAGGATCTGTGAGCATCTCGATCAAGTGCACTCCTCCGATCGGCGCACCACAATCGTTCAACGACTCGCTGGTGCTCTTGACCAATGATGTGTCTCAAGCATCAGTGACGTTCAGGTTGATTTGCTCGTCTGCTTCGAGCTTCACATCAACGCCGAGCGTGTCATCGACCATCACGTTCAACAATGTGCAGACGTCCAACTCCAATGCACTCAATGTGACGAACCTCGGAGTCGGAACATTGAACGTTGCGCAAGTCGGCTCGTTTCGTGTGAACTCGTGGTTCTCGCTGACGCCAGCAGTGCTGCCAATCACCGAACAGACGAACGGCCTGATGCACCAGACGACGATATGGGTGGAGTGCACACCACCGCCAGGAGCTTCGGCAGCGTACTCGGACATTCTGCAGCTGAGCACCAACGATCCGACACAAGCGACGGTCAGCTACTCGCTCTTGTGCACTCCTGCGCCGTTGATGAGCTTGGCACCGACAGGAGGAGCAACGATCGTGTTCAATGCGATCACAAGCTCGGGCACCAACACGATTCAAGTGAGCAACACGGGACCTGCTTCGCTGAGTGTCTCTCAATCACCACCATTCTCGATGGGATCATGGTTCTCGATCTCTTCAGGATCTCTTCCGATCTCGAGCTTGAATCAAGGCAACTCATCGATCATCACGATCGTGTGTACGCCACCGACAGGATCGAGTCCATCGACACCATTCGTCGACACTCTCACGCTGCAATCAAACGATCCATACCAAGCATCGACGACGTACCGGCTCTCGTGCTCATCGGCATCGCAACTCTCAACGTCGCCATCAGTTGGAAGTGGAATAACGTTCGGCAGTGTCACGAGCACAAGCGCGAAGACGATCTCAGTGTCGAATTCCGGATCAGCGCCACTGAGCGTGTATCAATCTGCATCGTTTGCATCAGGCTCATGGTTCTCGATCTCGTCAGGATCTCTTCCAATCATGAACTTGAATCGAGGATCAGGATCGTTGTCGATCACGATCGTGTGCACGCCACCGACAGGATCGAGTCCATCGACACCATTCATCGATACTCTCGCTCTGTCGACCAATGATCCAGCTCAATCGAGTGTGAGCTTCATATTGAGCTGCACTGCAGCTCCATCAATGACATTGACGCCATCAGCATCATCGACGATCTCGTTTGGATCAGTGTCATCGACATCGACCATGACGATATCGATCTCGAACAATGGCGCTGCACCACTGAGTGTCTCTCAATCAGCATCTCTTGCATCAGGCTCATGGTTCTCGATCTCTTCAGGATCGCTGCCAATCATGAACTTGAATCGAGGATCAGGATCATCGATCATCTCGATCGTGTGCACGCCACCGACAGGATCAAGTGCATCGATGCCGTTCATCGATACTCTCGCTCTGTCGACCAACGATCCAAGCCAATCGAGTGTGAACTTCACATTGAGCTGCACTGCAGCTCCATCAATGACATTGACACCATCGGCATCATCGACGATCTCGTTCGGATCAGTGTCATCGACATCGACCATGACGATATCGATCTCGAACAATGGCGCTGGATCATTGATGGTCTCTCAATCGAATGGATTCTCGATGGGATCATGGTTCTCGATCTCTTCAGGATCGCTGCCAATCATGAGCTTGAATCAAGGCAACTCAACGGTCATCACGTTGGCGTGTACAGTACCGCTGGCGGCCCAAGGACCATTCATCGACACTCTCGCTCTGTCGACCAACGATCCCGCTCAATCGAGTGTGAGCTTCACATTGGGCTGCACGCCATACTTCTCATCGAATCCTGCTCCAGGATCTTTGGTCTCGATCCAAGCACCAGCGTACATTCCCTCGAATGGCGCAGTGACGATCACCAACTTTGACGACTCATTGCCGTTGCCGATAGCAGCGTTTCTCTCTGCAACCAACACCGCCACTCTCTCGAGTGGTGTGCTTGCCTTGAGTCCGAGCGGGCAATCGAGCATCACGGCAGGAGGTTCACTGAGTCTCACAGTCTCGTGCACACCTTCCAACGACACAGCACAATATCAAGCGACGTTGGTGGTGATGACAGGCTCATCGTCGATGATGATGACGAACGTCTCTTATTCGATCGTGTGCAATGCTCGAGCGCTCGTGATCGTTGATGTTGGAGCTCCTTCGTTCGGGCAAGTGAGTGGTGGCATATCGGTCCAACGACATCTTACAGTGAGAAATCAAGCATCGGTGGCGGTGTCTCTCTCGTTGTCGGGCATCATCGATGGAATGATTTCGAGAAGGAGGAGCAGCAGCACGCGTGAGACTCTCGACAACTCGTGGATGTTGTATTCGGATGTGGCAATGGTCTCTCTGACACCAAGCTCGATCACTCTCCAACCAGCTGGCTCAGGAGAGCCTGTGCGAGTGCTGCTGTCATTGATTCCACTTCGACCATTTGCGCACACTCTTGTGCTTCAGTTCGCGACACCTTTCACACAATCACCTGTGAGAGTGGCACAACTCGACTGGTTCGGAATCGCTCCTTTGATTGAGTTCGAGAGCAACAACAATAACAACAGCACGCTCATCGATCTGGGATCAGTTGCAGTCGGAGCCTCAAAGATCGAAGGAGGATTGTTGTCGAACATTGGCAACTCAGTGCTGGATCTGAGAGGCTTGTTGGTCGACAGCTCGTCGTCGTCATGGTTGTCGGTGGTGTCGTCTCTGCCTCATCATTTGCTTCCCGGCGAGCTGTTGACCATCACGGTAGAGTGTATGCCCGCGAGCACGGGAGCATTTTCGACGACACTCACACTGTCGTCGAGCTCTCCTGTGTTGCCGGAGCTTCCGATCTCGGTGACTTGCATCGGAACGGCATCGTGTCACGATGGATATCGCAATCAAGGCGAGGTCGACATTGATTGCGGAGGTCCATGCGAGCCATGCATTGTTCCTCCACCACTGCCAGTAGACACTCCAGCCGACTCTTCGCCGCCACCACCACCACCACCACCACCACCACCAGCACCAGTCTCTCCTGAACCACCGAGGGACAGCCACACCAACGACACTGAGAGCGGCACCATTCAAGAGCCTCCACCGCCAGTGTATCAACCGACTCTCGACACAGGTATCACCTTGACGATTGCGACTCCAGTGGTCCAGCCACTCGCAACCAATGGCTCGAGCACGACGGTCACTGTGACATCGCCTTCTGGCAGCTCGGCGTCAGTGACTCTGAGCTCAGGAGAGGCCACAACTTTGGTGGTCGCACCAGTGAGCGCATCGGAGCTCCAGTCGGCAGCACGGCTCTCGAATGTCCGAGTGGGCTCGTTGGCGATCGATGTGACACTCTCCAACGGCACATCACAGCTGTCGTCTCCAGCTCAATTGTGCTTCTCGATCAATCGAGGCACGAGCTATCACTCGGCGTGTCTCGGTTACATCGACTCGAGCGGTCGTTGGCAATGCGAGGACAAGTGTCTCTCGATGAGCAACTCGACACACATCTGTGGCTCGACGAGCCACTTTACGAACTTTGCAGTGCTGTTGTCAGGAGGAGGCGGCAGACAGTGCAATCCGTACATCACTGGATCGTGGAGAGGCGACCTCGGATTGGTAGCTTCTGTGGCGGGCTTCTTCATTTTGATGTGTTGCGTGATTCTCGTTGTTGGATGCTCGTCTCCAGGCCGAAAGCTGCTCGCTGGTCGAGAGGGCAGGCGAGTGATGGCACTACTGCGCCGATCAGCGTCCAAACCCACCGACCAGGAGGTCGAAGGATTTGACTAGAGACCGCGGATTGAATTATTCGGTGGCGCCTGCAGGCATGCTCGATCGCCTTTTAGCGTGTGCACTTTCCTTTGTACTATTGTTTTGAATGAATAACATCGTTATACAATAGAAACAGCGGAGAGGAGAGGTTAGCATTCGGCACGATCACGTAACCTTTGCGCGCCGTTGAGCCCGAGTACAACATGTCCACCCAGACGAACTACACCCGCACCTTGGCGTTGGTGCAGCAGGGGCATCGACGTGAACGCAAACATTGGATGCGACCCGCAGCCCGACATTCTCGCTCGTCGTAGCGCCATACACGTGGAGATGTTCTCTTGCAACAAGGTCCCATATATTTGCTTAATGTGTACGTACACATGCTGGGACTCGCGACACTACAAGTTCTTGGGCTTGTCGTCGGCTTCGGGCATGAGCGGTTTTGTTTCCTCGAGGATTTGCTCTTCGGTGACGGAGCCACGCTTGTGGCTTTGATGCGAATCGAGTAGCGTCTCTCGTGGAGCACCGCACAGGGCAAACAGCATCAAGACGATAACGGGGCTGGTACACAACAGCCACACGGCATTATCGGTCTTGAGTGCCACGAAGAAGGTGGCCGTCGCCACCAGCGGCGTGGTGCTCAGTGCCAAGGTCATGACGGTCAGCAAGCGCGTTCCAAACAGGTCTTGATTCGGGCCGTGCTCGTTGCGTCGATACAAGATGTACAACCACACCGAGAGTTGCAGTATGCCCGTGATGATGAGACCAAAGCACAGCGCCCCAATGTACTCGACGGAGCTCTCAGTGCGCAGAAAGGTCGCCATCAGCTCGGCAAAGAACGGCAACGAAGAAACGAGCATCAAGAACGAGTAGTTGATCCACCAAAGGACGTTGTCTACCTCCTTCTTGATGGCCTTGAAGATCTCGTGGTGCATGTACCACATGACGCCAAGTAGCTACGCAAGCAAGCAAGCAAGCGAGCAATGCGCGCGCGCAAGTAAGCAACCAAGCGTCTCACAGTGAATAATCGACTGGTGCGACTCTGGCACATGCCATAAATGAAAGTACTTGCGAAAAGTACTGCTGCCACATGCCAGCGAGTGCGTTGAATAGATTAAAGCCCTCATCGTCGACCTCGGGTGCTCGAAGGTTGGCAGCCACCAGCGTCACCGAGATGGCAAAGATACCATCACTAAAGGCTTCGAGGCGCTCCTTTTGTATAAGTGCATAGTGGTTGCTAATATCGAAAGGGCGCACAGTCGCACTGACGTAAGATTACCAAACTCACTATCATTCTCTCGCTCTCTCATCTATCGAAAGATGTGCAAGCAACATACATGATAGTGGCTTCTTGCTCATGCGACTTGCTTCCAATTCGCTCGGTGCTCAGACTTGCATCATGCGTCAGGTTGTTGGCACTCGGCGACTGCGCATGCTCCTCCTTTTCCTCTGGGCCGAGCTCGTTCCGGTACTCGGGCAGGAGGCGATTACGAAATAGACGCATGATGGCGAACAGCACCGGTACGAGCACGTAACCAAAGATCGCGTACGAGGGCTGGATGAATGAGAGTACCACGACCGTGACGCAGCCACTGGTCGAGATTGCAAAGTAGGTGAAGCTGACAAGTAGCATGCGCCGACTCGAGCCAGGCGCAGAGTTTGCGTCGCTCGAAAAGTGCAGGTACAGCACCAAGCCGTACTGCGCCAGGCCGGCCATAAAGGTCAGGAAGGCGTGCACGGTCCACGGTACCCAGCCGCCCTCTTCGACCGTGAGGTACGAGTCGAACTCGTACGTCATGATGAGCGCGCACGCGAACGGGTAACCCGTCAGCCAGAAGAGATAGAAGGTGTTGAGCGCCACCACGACGCCAGTGGCTCGCTGGAGATACACAACATTGTGAGAAGAGCAGCAATGAGACAAGATCGAGATATGTACGTACCTTAATGTGGTAGAACAGCTGTGTGTGTGTCACCGCGTAGTAGCGATACGATTAGAGTAAGAAATACGCACTCACACACTCACACACACACACACACACACACACACACACACACACACACACACACACACACACACACACACACACACACACACACACACACACACACACACACACACACACACACACACACTCTCACACTCACTCGCTCACTCTCAGACACACGTGCCTGTGAGTGGTTGCGTATCAACATGCCCAGCATAAAGTACGTGGCCCAAAAGGCAAGGTAGTTGATGGACAGCCTGTATACGTCAGACCTGGAGGTAGAGCCCTCATCGGCTGCCATCTCCTTGAGCCGCTCCATCAGCGGTAGGATCAACAACGTGGCGACGATGGAGAACACCCCCACCTGCAGCAGATTGCAAGAGAGCCAGCCACACACGCGCGCATAGAGCGAGGCATTCGCCGTCGGCTAGATCAGTTAGATTGTGCAGACAGTAGAGGCACCAGAACAATAGCAACACGCGAGAAGCAGACGCACGGTGTACAACTCCAAACGCTTGGTCTCTTCATCTGTCTCCTCGACTGAGTCAGGCGAGGTGCGCAGTTGCTTCAGGACAGCCGCCGGTACGATCATCTTGATGTGAGATATGGAGGGTGCTGCATCAAGCGGCGAAGGCGAAGGAGGAGCGGAATATATCGCTTGCTGTAGGAATGCCACCAACACGTGTAGCAAGCAACCCAAGCTCCCGTTTGCTTTGGCCACAGGCGCTGCCCTTCGCGGCGAGTTCCTTCCGCTTTGTATGGCTGTGTCGCTCACGCCAGTGCTCATCGCTGCCCGTCAAGCTCTCCACCGAAAACGTAGCGTATTACACCACATCTGAGAAGGGTACGTGGCGAGACGGGGCGGTGGCGCAATGGCGCGATGGCGCGTTAGCGTTAGCGAGATGGCGCGATGGCGCGTTAGCGAGATGGCGAGATGGCGCGATGGCGCGATGGCGCGATGGCGCGATGGCGAGATGGCGCGATGGCGCGTTAGCGGGATGGCGAGATGGCGAGATGGCGCGATGGCACGGTGGCGAGATGGCGCGATGGCGCGTTAGCGGGATGGCGAGATGGCGCGATGGCGAGATGGCGAGATGGCGCGATGGCGCGATGGCGAGATGGCACGGTGGCGAGATGGCACGATGGCGAGATGGCGAGATGGCGAGATGACACCATGTCACTATGGAGATGGCGTGATGGCACGGTGGCGCGATGGCGGTGGCGCGATGGCGCGGTGGCGCGATGGCACGGTGGCGCGATGGCGAAATGGCACTATGGAGATGGCGAAATGGCACGGTGGCGCGATGGCACGGTGGCGCGATGGCGAAATGGCACTATGGAGGTGGCGTGATGGCGCGATGGCGCGATGGCGCGATGGCACGGTGGCGCGATGGCGAAATGGCACTATGGAGATGGCGAAATGGCACGGTGGCGCGGTGGTGCGGTGGCACGATGGTGAGATGGTGAGATGGTGAGATGGTGAGATGGCGAGATGGTGAGATGGCGAGATGGTGAGATGGCGTGATGGCGCGATGGTGAGATGGTGAGATGGCGAGATGGTGAGATGGCGAGATGGCACGATGGCGCGATGGCACGGTGGCGCGATGGCGAAATGGCGCGATAGCGTGATGGTGAGATAGTGAGATGGCGAGATGGCGCGGTGGCGCGATGGCGCGATGGCGCGGTGGCGCGATAGCGTGATGGTGAGATAGTGAGATGGCGAGATGGGGACAGCGAGAAGACGATGGCGAGATGGCGAGCATGGCGATCGCAGCGGAACGTGCTCTACTCAAGGATAGCTCTC
>Ga0209935_1005339_pt1 | contig 10982 bp, 7 predicted proteins | sample ThiBio_1000_plan_2_FD_183958 | JGI IMG/M metagenome (GOLD analysis project Ga0209935, IMG submission 183958) | Wastewater bioreactor microbial communities from Cape Town, South Africa - Thiocy_cont_1000_plan (SPAdes) | ecosystem: Engineered > Bioreactor > Thiocyanate-remediating >... | reverse complement strand
TGCGAGGATAGCTTGGCGCATCCCGAGTTATACTGGTGCTAAGTTTGGCAGTTATGGTCATCTGGCCACCAAGAGAGAAACCAAATGGACGGGAGCTCTCAAAGAGGTTTGAGGTAGCAGAAGAAAGATTGACTCTGATTCACTTGTGTAGACCAAACCGATATACGTCAGCGATATCGAAGAGGCGGAAAAGAGGGCCGCGGAGCATGAATACGAGATGGAGAGGAAAGCAGCTCTTCCAAAGCGTATGTGTGATTTCTGCAAGTGTATTGATCTGATACAAAGTATCCAAAACAGCCGGAGAGGATCCTGAGCAAGCCAATAAGATTTTGCAAAGGAGACTCTTAGAAGAGCAAACTAGGAGACAAGAAGCTGAGGAGCAACTTGCTGTCTTGAAAGGTGAAAAGAAAGGCATCAGCGTAGCCTATAGCCCCTCAGGAGCTTCGGCTGAAGTTCAGAAGGAGGTAGAGAAGCTGAGGTAAGGAGAATCCCCCCGCTCTCTAAACCTGTATTCAACTTCTTTTTTATAGAAAATTACTAGAGGAAGAGAGAAGGGATAAAGAGAACGAAGTCAACAGCTGGAAGAGGAAACTGGAGAAAGAAAGAGAAGCTGCGAAACAACTCAAGAGCGGCAAGGGCAGCGAAAAGGAAACAGCTGAGAAACGCCTTGAGAAGCTACAGAAGAAGAGGAAAGCGCGGGAAGCCCAGGAGAAGGAACTGCGCGAAAAGGAAGAGGAGATAAGGAAAGAGTTGCAGAAGGAGTTTGAGAAGAAAGAGGCCGCATTGAAGGCGATGCTAGTCGAAACGAACAAGGAGCTCGAAAGTGAGAAGACACTACGCGGTGACCAACAAAAGTATTGGAAGATTCGGTCGGGCGATCTGTCCAGCGAGCCTTTGGATGAGGAGGTGGCCAAGTTGGAGCAGAAATTGGAAGAGGAGAGGAAAGAGAAAGCCAGTATCCTCAATCAATTGAGGCAGGAAAAGGAACAGACCAATAGGAAAGACCAGGAGATCAAGAGGCTCGAGCGCGCAGCAGACAGTTCTAAGAAAGAAATAGCGGAATTGACCCTCGCAGTCGATAAACATAAAGTCGACGTGAAGGGCATCAAGGACAGCGCTGCCAGACATGAAGCCGAAGCTGCGAGACTCAAGAGAATTGTGAAGGAGCAGGAGAGAGAGCTATTGGAGAAGGAAAAGGAAGTGAAGACGCTGCGAGAGGCAGCCAAGGGTTCACCCCAGCTACCACAACCACTTTCGGCAGTAGGGAAAAAGGAGAAAGGCAAGGAGAAAGAAATGGATGGGGACAACGAGATAGTTGATAGCGAAATTGCATCCTTGAAGCAGAGCAGAAGACTGACGAGGCTGGTATCGAAGGCAGCCATGTCGAAGGCATTCCTTACAGGATGGGACGATGACGGTACTAACACCTCTCATGCTATCTTTTTGGCACGTCGCGCATTGCAGTTACTAATAGTTAATTTTGTATAGATAAATTGGACAAGGAGGCAATTGAGGGGATGAACCATACAATCACCAAGATATTGTATTCCTCTGCGTCGGTGTCCAGAGAGGACATAGTCCCTTTCTTTGGTATTTTCCAATCCGATTATGGCAGAAGGCAGCTTGCCTTCACACTCAAGACTGCGCTCGATAAGGTTTCTTCCTCCTTCGTCCCTCCTTTCTCCTAAATTTCTTCGTTTCTTGTAGATCCCTTCGGCCTGTTTGTCTGTGGATGCTTACAACCTGATGGTAGAACTGTTAAGCAAGGTCATGGAATGTATGAGCGCTTCGACTGTAAAGGATTTCATCACAACGAGGGTAATTATGCAAGCGGCTCTGCGTCTCTGCATGAAAGATAGTACAGGTTAGTGCCTCCTTTCCTTAACCACTCCTCCCGTGTACTGATTCTAATGGCAAACTCTTTTAGACAAGACTATATTGGTTCAACAAAAGCTGAAGCAATTCACCATCTGGCGAAATGTTGATTATTGGGTAAGAAACTATGTATCTATCAATCTTGCACTGCTCACCTTATTTGTGAAATAATTAGGAAGAGATTTTCTGGGACACTCTGGCATCCCAACATAAGGACACCCAAGGCGAAGATGATGACGTCGATGCTGCCTTGGTAATTTGAGCAAATCGAATAGGGAAACATTTAGTAACGCTTTTTATAGGTGTATGGCGTAGCTAAGACGCTGGCCATCAGCATGTCCTCATGGGATGTGCCGCTTCCAACTATCAGGTCCTTTGTTGCATCGGTCTGCGATACCAACAAGCTGCCCATCAACATCAAGAATCACCTTTTGGTATGAACAATAATTAAACTATTAGCGCTGACCCAACATTTGTTGAAGGATGCATTGGACACCGAGCTGCAGACACCCCGGGGTGGATCCTTCATCTCCAAGCTGACTATGAAGAAAAAGAAAACCGATACGGAGAAAGAGCGCCGTGAGTTGAGGAAGCTGTTCGAGGAAACAGAAACCACGAAAGGCAGCAAGAAATACGTAGCCAGCCCGGGAGGGCGGGTCAGAGCGACTATCCTCCTTCCCGAAAATATGAACGAACGGCCGATCTGTGAATTTGGTGTGTATAAAAATGGGATGTAAATATTTACTCAACATCCCAAAAATCAGGTGAAAATTGTAAGAGCACCGACCCGCTGCACTTCCTTAATCATCAACATACCGTCCCCGAGTCACCTCCCGTGATTGTTTCCGGAAACGATTCGCCGTCGTCTTCATCAGACGCAAAAGGAATTGAGTTGTCCCCCACCGAAGAGGAAAAGGGCGGGTGGCGTAGATCCCGCAATGTAGGCAGTGGGAAGGAGGATCCCCGCCGCAAAACCGTCGCCTCTCCCTCTCAGGCTATCTCGCCCGAAAGGCAGCGTTCACCCACCGACGCTGCTGCTCTGAAGGGTAACAAATCTCCAGCCACCCAAAACAAGTAAGAACAAGAGAGGTGGGTGTGTATGTGTTTTTTATTTCTGTTATTTATCTCTATATGTTATTTTGTTAATATCCTATGCTACGCCGTTCTTTCTCTCTTCACCTGTTCGTTGTCTCTTGTTGGGATTTAAATAACCCTCTCGTCTTCTTTGGTGTCCTTGTCCATCGTCACCCTCCTCTTCTATTGGGGATAGCTCTTGTTGCCCTTGTTGCATCTTCATCATCCGCTTCTCATGTTTGCGTTGTGCGTGTTCGGCAATTGCTGCGATATATGGTGCCTTGGTTATTCTCTTTCCAGGCCCTGGGAGCACCGTCAAGCCCCTCCTGTGACAATAGTTATCAAGATGGTTGATAGTCATCGAACTCAGCCGACGATGATTTCCGGTAAGCACTGCTTCTTCAATGGTTGCTTCAAACTTCCTAACACAAGTACAGCGCTCGCGGGGCCAACCCGTCAGTGTATAACTTCATCAAATGCGGATGCGGAAGGACGATGACATTCGGGTTGTCCACTAAACCCACATTCGGCAAGCAACAAAGGACGAGGTAGATATCTTCTTCTTGCAACTGAAGCTGGGCCACAGGGAAGGTAGGCGACCTCCTCCGCCTTCCTCTACCAGTTCGTCCAGGCCAATAGCACGCTAATAGCGCCTCGTACATTGTATCAACCAATGATTGAGTGAGCACCAATCGGGTGCGAGAACTAAAAGGTAACTCAGCCAATAGGGACTTGAAGCAATAAAAGGTGGTTGTAGGTGATGGAAGGGCTTACGTGCATAAGATATTAATAGCGATATAACCTGTACCATCAGCTTTGCGTTCAAATGTGACCATGTCAGCACACCTGGGCCAATTGGCAGGGAGAAAAACACTCGATACCAACCTCCGCTGTTCTTCCAAAAAGCTGCATCTCCGTCGCGCCCACCTCGTTTCCTGCGCCTGGCACGCCCCTTGGGAGAGAAAGTATCGAGGGTCTTATGTATCCTATCCTTTGCACCAGGAAAGAACTCAGCTTCCCCTTCTCGAGAGGGCAGTCCATAGAAGTTGCTGACGGTTAGAGGGAGAGGTTTGCCGCCTGGTGCTACCGTCGGGGATGCAAGATATCGATAGCGCCTCCATTGCTCCCACCACGCATGGAACTCTTTGTAGGCATTGGTTGGATTCTCGGGTTCGGCGTGCGGCATTTGTATGATTCACGTTTCTGCACGACGCGCCAGGGAGATAGTTCCGTATTTTGCACCTCCATACCGTCTTGCACGACCATCTCTTCTTCCTCCAAGAGTTGAAGAGACATTGGCTCCTCTTCGGGTGAAAGCGGTGAGAATCGTTCCTGCTCGGTTTCCAGAGCATCTTCTTCCCTGCGCATTAGGGAGACAAGCGCTGATTCCATTTGTTCCAGTACCTTGGAGGTAGGAAGAGTGATGTTGTTATTCCGCAAGTAGCGAAGGAAACAAGAGCTGATTTCGCAATAGGTTTTGGGAAGTTTCCTCGAGGATGCCAGCAACGAAGTAACGTAATCCCGCAAATGATCCGACCTACCAGCAACGATGTTAGTCGGCCTTTATCAGGTTCCTACATGCTGTCTCCCTTGAGAGAAAATAGAAGCATTGGCCTAGTGCACGTCGGGTGCCAGGATCGGCAACTTGCTCTAGAAGGCCCTGCATGGTGGCAACCCCGGGAAACAAGGTTTACTCTATTCAAAGTGAAATGGTAAGTCGTTTCCATTCGCCGAATACCTTTGAATCTTTGTTGTTTCCCTTTTTTGTTACTCGAGGCACAGGTTAGAAGTTAAATACAGCCAACCGAACAAGACATTCGTCTGAAAAAGAAAAAGTCGGCGAGAGGCGAACCGACAGCACATCTCCCGTGATGAGTATTGGCGGTGATGACTTGCTGGGGACCATCCCGTTCTTTATCTTTATAGCCTTGTGTGGGTTGACACTCCTGGTCCTTGCATAGGTGTGCATCACTCCCATAAGTCTTCGTTTTTCTTTGGTGCGTGCTCCGCCCAATGCGATAGAAGGATGGGATGGAACTACTTCGCCGAAGAACGACGAATGTTCGCTCGACCATCATGCTGGGAGTTGCTGGGCCGAGTGTTCATGGGAGGAACCTCCCCGATTGAGTGTACAACGCTGATCAAAGGCCGCGGTGGGACACTCCTGGGGTTTACAGAGAGCTATGATTGAAGATGGCACCAGCTCCCTGGCAACACATTGTACTTCTCATATGCGTTTAGCACTCTGTATATCTTACTGCCACTTTGTCATAAAGCTCCGTAGTTGTTGTTCCCACTACTTCGCGGCTGCACTACTCGCATACCTCAAAAACAACTCTTCGAAGAACATGTAGAGTTGCCGGCATGGCAACTGTGAACGTTCACGGGAGCTACCCTTCTTACTTGACTGGAAGACACTTGCAATGGAAGAGGAAGCTTCTGCACCACCGCGCCCAGTGGTTCCAAAGCTCACTCGGAAAAATTCTATTACTGCCGCAGTGTACGAATCCCTCTCCGAGATTGTGTGAATAATATTTCTTATCTCAGACAAAAATTGGTGTCAGGACGAAGAAATTCAAATACACCTTCACCCGAGGAGCTAAAGCTCAACCTACCAGAAATAACAGAGGAGAGAGACGCGAACCCAAACGAATGGAAGGTTTACGTACGTGATTAACATTCAATTGCACAAGGCTAATCGATGTGAACAGGATGAGGACCGAAAAAAACGGATACTATTGCGAGTAGATACGCAGGGGTTAACCGTCACGGATGCGAAGACTGCACAGCTAGAAAGGCTTGTGACTTGGGAACATGTAATAACTATTTCTACAGCAATCATTTGGTTAGCCGCCGCTTATTTCTGTAGATTAGAGGATTCAGCGCTTCGGGCCGCAATGACAAGTTTTTTGTTGAATATCGTGACATTTCGAAAGGAGACGACGATATAACCGCTGCCACCTTCAATTCACCCAGGGTATTTGAATCAGACTACTCTTGGGAAATCTCTAGGCTAACTTATCCTTTTGGCTTAGTGCACAGAAATACATGCAAAGATGGGCGAAGTCATAAAGAGCAAGATGACGAAGGAAGGTACTCCCCAAACAGCGCGCCAGGTGAAACGAGAATTGAAGAGGAGATACACGAGTGAGCTCCCTTCCCCTCTTTCAACCCGCGGTTCCTCTCCCATGGGCGCACGTACCAGCAGGCTGAGCAAGGATGTGTAATTGTATTCTATTATTATTATTTGTATCTATTATACCTATCCACCTCTTTCAATAAACTCCAGTCAGATTGAGGACAGCCCAAATTACACCTAGACCTAGCCAATCATTGTATTGGCATGCACAGATCTACAGGTCTAAAGCAGGCAAGACTTAATTGCTATTGGGTATCGGATAGTACAAAAACGCATAAATCGAACTCATCTCATTTGTGCTTCCCCAACATATTCTCGGGGAGTTTCGCGGAGAGCGGGGCGATCTCGATGCATGGCCTATCTATGGACTGCCATCTACTGGATCTGCGATGGCGGACCACCCTCATTCCCGTCAATCAAATGCGCAAGGATTTATTCGAGTTCGAGCATCGCTATCTATTATACGTTTTTTTACTGTAGGAGAAGAGTAACCGTTCATCAATCATCAAGAAGGACAGGATGAAGGTTGTTGTAGCTGTTGTTGCCTTAGTTTTGCTATGCGGTAGTGCTGCCGCGTTCGAGGTCTGCTCCTGTTCAGGGCCTGGAGGGACTGTTGACTGTGGAGAGAGGCAAGGAGGATACCCCATGTACCAACGGACTCCCCCGGTCCTCAGCGGGTGCTTCGGAATCTTAACGGTCCTCCTTCCTTCCCCTTCTCCGCCAGACTAGTCTTCTTATCCTATTCATATTAGTTACCTGGTCAAACTCTCTATGCTGGCTGGAACGACGCTTGCAATCGTCTTAATGTAAGGGACCCTCCCTAGCTCTTTCAAGATTTCACTCTCTTCCCCTACACTACACTATATAGGTTTGCTATGAGACCTGCCAAGCATACAAGTTAATTTTTTTTTTTTTTTTTTGCATGAAAGCAGCAAGTCTTACCTTCTCCTAGGAAGGAATGCGATCAAGCTTTTTATTCTGACTTGAAATCGGCTTGCGAGGCTACTCAGGGACCCTGGGGATCTCCTAGTCTTGCGACATGCTACGGTCATGCCTCGGATTGGTAAAGAGTTCTCCTTTCCTAGCGGAGGATCTTGCGGTTTGTTGTTTAAGAAATATTATACTTACCATATCTCTCTCGTTCTTTTAGGGCCAATATATTGACATCTTGGACGGGAATTACTGAGTTCGTCAACCAACAGACCACCCACTGCAGCTGTTGAAGATAGAAATAGAAGAAGGGAGAGATGTGATACCAAGAGAGAAGGGAAAGACAGAGGAGTAGATCGGCCGAATGTTCTTGCTTTTTTGTTCGCGTTTTGATGCTCTTGTCATCTTTGTTTTTTTTTTCCCGTTTTCGTTTACCTTGTTGTTCCCTTTTTCCTTTTTATAATGGTTTTGCTTCTTCTGTTGGTTTCACATTCAGCACCTTCCAATAATTATCTCCGTAATTGAAAAACAGTTCCTCTCCCGGCTTGATATCTCTTCTAGCATAGAACGCTACAATTGAGATGAAAATACACTTGTGTTAGAAACGAATCAAGCAAAGTACACAGATCAGGGGAACAAAAACAAGTGTTTGGATACCCATTCGGTGCTGGCCGTTAACAAATCTGGCTCCAGAAAATACGTTCGCGTGCCTAGCAGAATGGTTGATAAATCGAGTCTTATTGCCCATCGAATGAGCGTCGATCAAGTTTTCGTTTTCTGCCCTATGCTCGATTATATCGAACAGATACATCGAGGCTTGATCGGAATACTCTTCGTCGAAAAGCTTTTTACAGAAATAACAGATTATTAATACCTGAAGTATTTAAAGATATCAGGAAGGGTATATCATACCTTGCCAGTATATTCCATAACGAAGTCACCTTTCTTGATGTGTTCTCCTGCAAAGAGCCCAAACATCCGCGGTGCGACAGCGAGTGTGCTATAGCCCAGCAGGGTTTTCTATTGAAGGAGTGAGATGGAGGTCATGAGCATCGATTGAACATACCTTGCTTGCGTTTCCGTAAAGCATATGTACATTTTGACAGCGACTACTCAAAGGTTATTACGCTATATGTAAACTTGTTACACTAACATACCGTGGACCTTTGAGGTCTGACGGCGCGCATCCAGCATCACAACTACCCAATAGGATATTAGATTACTTTCTGAAACACTCACAAATACTACTCTCACCTCAGACACAACGAGGGATCGCATTCTCTCAGCTATAATGGTACAACCAAAAGTTAATGATGGCTAGTGAGGCTGAAATTCATTACAACATACCGATTCACGGCAAGGGCAGTTCTTGCCACACGTCATCTGAGATTTTTCCACTGTAACGTTCAAAAGGAACAAAGTCACGCGCGTGTATATAGAGAGTGATGGATACCTTTACAACTGCAGCCTCTATATCGCGCCGAGCAGGAAGTAGGACAGGAACAAAATTTTTCGCATGGAGTTCCCCTGCGCTTACATATACACGTGGGTGCTGAACATGACCTAACACAATTACATGAATAGTAGCTATGGTTTCCTTCCTTTGAAGTGAAGCGGTTAGTGTGATGTTCATCTCCTCCCCTTTCCCCCTTGAAGGTACCTTGGCGGTATTTCTAAGAGATGTTGAGGTACTCCATGAAGACCCCAACACCTGCGCTCGCTTGGCGTCCAATCGCTTCTTGAACTTTGGCCATTCCTCTGACATATAGAATTCATGCACCTGGTTACAAGTTTTTCCGAGAAGCCCCAACTTAATGAGGCAGAAGCTCGTCCCGACGATTTCCAAGGATTTGGCAAAGATGGCTTTTTCCTCTTCGCTCCAAGCCACTTCTTCGATGATGAGATCGTTTTTTTCCCAATTGCGTCTGTAGCAATCGTATGCACAGGGCCCACTATCGACGAGCTTCTTGGCTTCTCTGTGTCTATCTGGTGCCCCTCTTTTCAACAAGCCATCTGTTGTCCTGTTGAACCCGATATGTGTTACACAATGGAACTTGTAGCACACCGTGCAGAACATGTATGCAAAGTTCTCGAAAATATTTAATGGGCTGTGATTTCAAAAGAGAGAATGACAGCTGTCAGTCAAACCAAAGATGCGGAAAAAACACTTACTCCCTAGAAGGATTCTCTGGCCGCAGCTTTCTAAACCTATTGGGGTTTGTTTAAGCCACACTACTACAAATCGTGAATTATTATACAATACCGCTCGAGGGCACCGCTCTTGGGATCGACGGAGAAGTATTGATTTACAATGTCGCATATCTGCAAGAGATTCTTAGCCCCGAATTTATCCACGACCCTGAGCAGAGCATAGTCATTCTTGGGATCCCAGGCAGTGCCTTCCTTCTTAGGGCGACGAGTTATCTCAACCTGAAAAGGGCAGTCAAAATCGATATCTTCTGAATAGAATTGTACCGGAAAGTTAGTTTTTAAAGGATCAAAGAAGCATCCCCTAGGAAGCGGTTCAATCTGTGGAGGAGTTGGTAAACTCAACAGGCTTGAAAGAAATCTACCTTTGGGACAACGAGTTTGCCAGGGGGGAACAATGCGGCGGAATCGAATTTCCTTTCAATTTCTTTTGCAATGGTATCCGTTCGTTCCTGCTGTGATTTGGCATATCTTGAAACGACCTCACCGTTCCGTTCTTTCAGTTCCTTGGCGTGATTAGTTAATTGTTGACTTGATGAGCGGTATTTACTCGGTCCATTGCATTTTCCATCTCCTCCTGCTGATGCCGAACTTCCTCAGAAAGAAGGGAATCCAATTCACAAAAGATAGATTTCGTAAGGCGAGCTAAATGTGTGTCCACCATTTTCTCGTTCTCTTCGAAGCTCTCGGTAGACTCTGAGTCAGATTGAGAGGAGGAGGAAGTCTCACTCTCGCTCTCGCTCGCATCTTTTACCAAGCTACGCTTTAAACTCGGCTGTCGCAATCGTTTATGAATTCGATGACCTTGTGGTTCAGGTTCTCTTTTGCGTTTGACGGGAGAGTGGAAGATAAGAGGATCATCTTCCTCGCTTTCCAACTCTAGAACTACAGGCGATTCTTGATCCTCGTCTTCCTCTTCACCTTCCTCGTCAGAGCTGCTACTCGCAACAAACCTGTGCATCGCCTCCTGCACCTTCAGATGACTTCCAAGAAGCAACAACACAAAAGAAAGGAAAGCCTGTCCAGTGAAGCCACATGCATGGTCTGTACCATGCGAAGTGTTCTACTCGACTGTGTATCATACAACTACTTGAAGAGTGCACTCCTCACAGAAACAGTGGCCTCGGTGTAACTCCCGGTCTCGGGAGCAGTTCGAGCCCCTATCGACCTCGGATGACCAAGCGTGCAGCGGTTCCGCGAATTCTCGCCATCGCGGCCTTGGTCCCACCCCAAAAAGAAGTGGCCCAAAGGGTGGCTATATGCTGTAGTAATTTTGCTGGTAATCCTAAACATAGGGATAGTGTATCAGTACATCAAGCAGGCAACGCTCACCACGACCACTACCTCCTCCATTACCAAGCGACAGTGAGGAAATGGTCTCTCCACAGGAAACAACAAAAAGACACCAACCCGCTCAAGTACCCAACACACATCGACACCAACCTCTTCCAGGGTTGCATGACAGCCTTGACCCTATCGATGGAGAGGGCCAGGACTCGCTGTCCCTCAAGCTATTTGATGAAACCGAATCGAAGTGCCTCGATGGAACACCTGGGGGATTATAAGACAAGGTGAGGACACCCGATGGGTCATCATGTTAGAAGGAGGAGGGTATTGTGTTCCTTCAATGGGTACTAGCTGGGCACAATCGTTAGTGTCCCATCCTAGTACTTTCCATAATATTATAACGCAGATGTTCCGCCCGTGTTAACACACCATTGGGTTCCTCTACTCTTTGGCCGCTACAGCGACTGGG
>Ga0209935_1005338_pt1 | contig 10983 bp, 15 predicted proteins | sample ThiBio_1000_plan_2_FD_183958 | JGI IMG/M metagenome (GOLD analysis project Ga0209935, IMG submission 183958) | Wastewater bioreactor microbial communities from Cape Town, South Africa - Thiocy_cont_1000_plan (SPAdes) | ecosystem: Engineered > Bioreactor > Thiocyanate-remediating >... | reverse complement strand
TTGTTATTGATGGTTGTTGGTGGTGGTGGTGGTGGTGGGCGTACCTCTTTGGGAACTTGGTGGGTTTACCATCACCGGACAGCCAGGAATACAATTCTGTAATAAGCCTATAAATGTAAATTAGAAAAAGGCAATTGTAGGAGAACTTGTACTCATTTGTGGTCATGGTGAGCTTTAGTGTTGCAATCAGCTGATCCCAAAACGGATTAAACGGGCCACCCGGTTTAACTGCGCCGAGATCTTCTCATCAAAAAAGGGGGGGGGTAATTATAATTATAAACAATGATTTTTAAAAAGCAATAGGATTTTTACCTATTTTGTTATGGGAGTAGACAATTTGGGAATTGCCTCGCATAGAATTGAGGCAATGAAGGCATTTGACCTTTTTTCCTTCATGCTTTGGATGAGGCTTGAGACAAAACTCCGTTTCGCGGCCTTCAGGAGGTGTTGCAGTGATGGTGAAGTCGGGGGGACTAGCATTCTCTGAGTATTTCATGAATACCTGAATTCACAGCAGTTAAGGAACTATCTGAATAAGGTTAAGAGACGGTGTGGGAGGGGGTAAGAGACCAGCAATAACGTTAGCCTTTCTTTCTTCGATGGTCCTTCACAGATATCAAAGCTAATTAACGCGGTTTGGCTTTCCATTAGCGGTCCCTTGAGGTGTTTATATCGCAACACGTGCACTTGCTATAATATGAGAGATCAATTTAAGGAGGTAGAGACAAAGCATTCCGGAATACCTTGACTAGGTTATTGGGACCTTTCCCGCGAATTTGCTGAGCGAATATTCTGCTTTCAATCTCACTTGCCAATTGAGGAAGGCTGTTCTCCCATTCTTCTAATACCACTTGATGGGATTTCAGGTCAGTGTGAGTGCGGTGGGGGGGGGGGGGGGGGGGGAGAGCAATCGTCACACTCAGGCGCCTGACACTTCTTTTCGCTTCACCGAGGACTAATTCGAGCGGCCGTTGGGCGGGGGCAAGCATGCAAAGATATCATCATAGTCGAACCGAAAGTCGAGGAAGGGATGAGAATCTGTCCTTGTTGAGGTCGTTGTGGGTGTAGATGTCTGTGTCTGTGAGCGCAGTGGCAGGCCTATCCCAGAAGGGCTATCCTTTCTTTGGTACTTCGGCTCGGTGCGGGTGGGGGCTGCAATGGTCTTGCGTCTTCCGGGTGGTGTCCCCTCACCTTGTTGTTGTTGTTGGGTGTCGTTGTTGGTAGTGGGGGTGTTGCCGTTGCCTTTCCCCTTCTGTTTGTATTCGAGTCGCTCCCCGTTGGCTTTGGCTGATTTAGGCACGATGTGTTTTATCCTTATCTCGCTCGCTGATTTGTTCTTGCTGGGATCGTTTTTAAGCAGAATCGTCTTCTGAGGACTTGGAGTGGTTGCTGTCACCCTCTTTGGGGTCAACGAATTACTCCTCTTCTTGATACCTATATTTGTTTATATTCATTTTAGTATAAAAGAGAGAGAGAGAGAGAGAGAGAGAGAGAGAGAGAGAATATTGTTACCTGTAATAACTATACCACCTCCCTTTTTCCGCTGGCGGACCCACTGATTCAACCGTCCCACCACAGGGGCCACCATGAAATAATTCTTTGCGCTTTTGTCTCCCTCCGCTTTGGATTTGAATGTCGGCAGCTCAGCAATAGGGTGCCATTTTATTTTCTAAATGTGATTATTGTTATCCATATGAGAGAGAGAGAGAGAGAGAGAGAGGAGAGAGAGAGAGAGTTACACTTATTTCTTTGCGGGTCTTTGGGGCGAAGTTGGTGTCCTCAGGGACGTTAGTTACAATATACAATCGGACTTTCTGTTCTCCCTTTGTGAATTCGATGAAATCTACTTCGGTAACCTCACCAGGAGGGATGATGTAGCCTGTTTCCTCCAGAACCTTGTTTATGGAAGAATGAATTAGGCTGAATCTTAAATCAGAATCGCAATTTACCTCTCTCTTTGCACATTCTATTTCGGGCTCGTTCTCGTTTATTTTTCCTTTTGGAAATCCCCAACTTGATCGAGAATGCCAACCCTTCACCAACAGACACTGATGTGTTTGGATCATCCATAAGCAACATTGAAAATCGATCTGAACCGCGTACCTTATCTAAGCCAGGATTAAGAAGGATTGCACCGCAAACAGGAACTTTGGTTTTGTACTGCCTGAAGATATCAAATATTTCATCTATCGAATTGTTCTGAAGATATGGTTGAAGAAGCGGGCAGTGCTCGAACATTGTGGTGGTTAAGGAGAAAATTAAGCAAAAAAGGGAGACAAGCAGACAGGATATTGAGTCTACCAAACACTTTCAACGAATAGGATGGTAGGGTAGGGTCCTTCTCTCGATAGAAGTCCTCATAGAACCAATGCGCTTGTTCTATTTGAAAGCAAATTCGTTCAAATGAACCAAACTCTTGTTCAGGACAATTGATGATGAATCGGCTACATAGGATTGGTAAGGCAAAGTTCAAAGAACAAACATTCACCTTGAAAGATCATCGAGTAACGCACTCAACTTCTTCCCTGCTTCTTTCTTCTCGCTCATGCTGAGGTGTAGCTTTCCAAGAAAGACAGAGTACTCTGTCTTTGCGCACAGAAGTAAAGGGAGCCTATGTACATTGGTGTTGATGAAGGTTGGCATGAGAAGAATTATTTGGATGAAGGTTGTTGAGAGATAGCACAAGGTAAACACTTTGCCACTTCTGTGTGGGTTATTTTCAAATGTACATATTTACAGAATAAGAACGGCAAAGGGAGGGTTAGATACCGAACCAACCCCACTCATGCCTATGAGCGGGTGGGTAAAACTCTACAACTGCATTCATCTGTTGCAATCCTGTCGCCCTTCATCCCTGGGTAGATGGCAACGGTCGAACCTCGCGGCTACAAATCTTATACTCTTTGTGTATGGCTACCCCCCAGCCATTATCAAAGTGGAACATAAGCTAGACTAGATCCACCTCCTGCAGGCCGTGCAAACCGCCAGCAGCAAAGCAGAAAGATTGGCAGCAAGAGTTCTATTCCTTCATGCTTATCCAGCTAGAGGAAGTACTGAAGGTTTATCTATCTCGTGTGCAGTGAGTCCGAACCTCAGACTAGTAGAGAGTAAGAATATTTATCCGGCGGGGAAGCGGCAGTAGGGAGAAGGGACTGTACCAATGAAAAGGAAGTGAAGAAATTACCCGATTGCCTCAAAACCGACACCGTGGAAGAATTCAAGGCCAGCCTCAATAACGTATTGAATACTGCTGCGGCTGACTTCAAAGAGCGCTACACGAATCTTTCGTTTGAATTAAATGTACAGGATGCCCTCGACACCTTTGTACGTCTTGTCAACGAGATAAAGAGAAAACACGGACAGGTAAATTGCTTTCACGCTTTCGCATTCTAATCTTTTCACAAAACAGCTTTTCGTGCCAATTGATGAGTATGATGTGAGCATCAACAAGGCTCTTGCCAACCCCTCCTTTGTTTCATCTCTGCAAGTCCTCGAAGGGGGAAGTCGAAATCCTCTCCAGAGGATAGAGAACATGTACACCGAGTTCTTCAGCAAGCTCAAGACCGCTTGCGATGAGAACGTTGCGCGGTGCTTCATCACGGGAGTGACACCCCTCGCTCTCAACGAGTTCACGAGCGGATTCAACATCGCCACGCACATCACGGACGACTTAGAATTTGCCTCTCTCTATGGGTTCACCGAGGCTGACGTTAAAAATGGACTTGGGAGACTCGAAAAACTGTCAGAACCGGTGGTCGCTCGGATTGTCGAATCCTGGAGATACAACCACAACGGTTACCTTTTCGACCCGCGGCAGAAGGTGGCACTCTACAATCCAACGCGGGCGCTCCACGGGCTTCGTCAGCTGGAACGGGCTCTTAGGTTGGATCCTCCACCATCTACCCTTCAACCCGAGAAGCAGGCTGATTATCTGCTGGAACAAATCACTCGCGATTCGAATTCGCTCCCTGCCGAGGCCACTCTTGAAGCCATTAAGAGGAATCCGAACACGTCCACTGTTATTGCAGAGGCCTTGTCCGCCAATAACGCTGTGCTGAAGTGTGGCGAGCGCGTGCAAGCCAATTTCCGCTTATCGCACATGAACGAGCTCGCAACAGATCGTCAGGCCCTTCACGCGTTCATGTTCTACAACGGGGCTTTGACCTACGCTCCGTTTGTGGGTGCTGAGCGCATCTACAATCTGCGTATCCCAAACAACGTTGCTCGTGAGGAGTTCGCAAAGGAACTGGAGAAGAGGATTGGTCTCGATAAGATTGGTTATCAGTCGTTGCGCGAGGCCATCATCACGATGTTGGAAACCAAGAAGCTCGACTCATTTTGTGAAACTGTCTCCAAATACCTGCTGGATGGCCTTGCTGGGCGAGATATTATAGGCGGGGAAGATCCTTTTGCACAAGGTAAAAATATTATTTATTCACTTCTATGTTGATAACATCTGATATTGTAGCTGTCTATGATGCGCTGTCACTTGCTCGCCGTCCTGCAGATAGTGTGCAGAAGGAATTCAAAGTAGATCCGGTGGCTAGGGCTTCAAATACGAAGGGCTTGACAATGGATATTGTTTATATTCAACTGGGCAATATGAAACCACAGGTAATTAATTCTTTTTCTGTTGTTGGTTGGCGTATGAGTTCCATTAAGTCTCGCCTCTACAAAATAGTATTTCTGTCTCTCCCTCAAGAATATACGAGTGCAAGGGTTGGAGTTAGCTAAAACCAAGAATGGGAAGATCGAGGACAATTGGGAGAAGCTATGTGAAATCTCCCACTGTGAACTTGATGATGAGAAAAATGTGAGCGATGATGACATCCTTGGCCTGCCCCTCAACGTTGCCTTCATGAAGCAATTCAAGAAAGGCGACACCGTGAAGACTGTTTTGGAAAATGCTATTCAGGAGGCAAAATGCACACACCTTCCCCCTTTGCAGAAAGAAATTGGTCAGGCCAATGTTCATTGCTGGGTGCTAGTGAGGGTTGGTATGAAGAGGATTATTTGGAAGCAAGTCACAGTTTAATGCACTAAGAATTGTAAATAAATACTGTTAATATTATGCACTGAATTAAACAAAGCTAGTCATGGAATCCACAGAAAATCCACAGGCAGTGCACAGCCAATCGGGTAATTTCTTCGCTTCCTTTTCATAGGGACGGTCCCTTCTCCTCACTGCCGCTTCCCCGCCGGATAAATATTCTTACTCTCTACTCAGACTCTGTTACCTGATGTCTATTTGTACAGCCCTCGACGATAATAAAACTATCGGAAATATCCGGTCTGCATGCCTTTTTTTGCCGACATTCTCGCACCCGTGTGCCACCTGCCGTAAGTTTTTGATAGTAGTATTCTCTTTCTTTTTTCACTTTCATTAGCCCTCTTCTGTCTTCTTGCTTCCCTGCTGAATCATGGCGTGCCGCACCAGCTCCGCCTTTTACTCTCCAATAAAAATCAACAATAACTTTATTTTACAACACCCCCCCTGGAAAGGCATGTTATTGATAGTGGATTATGGTACGTTAGCTCTACCACTAGTGATGACCATGCACCCACCACAACCTCAAATCCCCTCCTCCTTTTCGTAGCCTTTCCCTCTATCATTGGCTTCCTGCTGTGCCCGCACAACATGCGGATAACAGCCCAGCACCCACCGCAGAAGCTATTATGGGGAAAGGAGGAGTCAATAACAAAATCAAGGGTAGTGAGATGGTGCGTGTTGTTGTACCTGGTCCTTGATGTGATAGAGAGATGAGGGCTCTTCATCAGATTTGACTAACAGCACGCGCCACAACATACCCCGAGGGGAAGGGTAGCCCCCAGAGGCAAAAGACAACAGCCTCTCCAAAAGCGTGGCATCGCCTCTGGCCAGCCACTCCACATCGGCTCGGGCCTCGGTGAGGTGACCCTGGAGGTAGTGCTTGCAAGCGTCCTCAGGGGTGAGTGTGCGAGTGGAATCGGTGTCAGCCACAAGGAGAGAGACCACCGCAGAGAGGAGAGCGGGGGAGAGTCCGATGTTGCCATCGAGGTGTTGAATCACATCCTTCAGCAGATGTTTGCGCACGGAGGTGTAGTGCCGCAGGAGAAGCTCGGTGTCCTTCAATTCGGACGGCGTTGCGCACTGTTGTGGACACTCGAATACCCTGAACCATGACCGTCCCTTGGCCAATCGCAACCTCTTTTGTGAGGCGGTGAGGTCCTCCAGGATAGGTATCATGCAGTGCGTGGTGCCTGAGAGCACAAAGTGGCACGACGAGTGAGTGTCGAGGCAGAGAGTGAGCAGTGAGTCTGCGAGATGCTTTCGGGATGCGGGCGAGGTGTGTCTGAAGAGAAGGTGGATGCCATCCAATAGCACCAGGTAAACCCCCTCCCCCGACAACACTCGCAGCTGCTCGCTCAGCCGTTGTTCCTGCGTGTCCTCCATAGAAATATCGAGCTGCATCGCAAAGGCTCTGCGCAGGTGCGAGGCGAAGGCCCTCAATAGACCTTCCACCACCCCTCCTTTGCTCTCCTCCTCTTCAACCCCCTTCTCCCTGTCACCATCGAGTTGCGTGTTGTCCCTATTTGCATGCGAAGCCAACATCTCTGCAACGCTCACAACAACGATGTGCACAGGTACTGCGAGGTGATCGGAGACGACAGAGGCCATTCTATGTACAAGGCACAGCGCTGCGGTTGTCTTGCCAGCCCTATTGCCTCCCACCACAACCACGATCTCCTTTTTTGCCGACAGCTCCCTTAACCTCTCAGATGTCGCTGTAGATACAATTTGATCTGATTGGCTTCGAGTCTCATTGGATTCAAGCAGGCCCCAATACATTGAAGTAAGGAATGCCACCACTACAGCAACATCAATTTAGACAACTTGTGTCTTGGGGGGGGGGGGGGTAAAAAAGAAAACTACTACTTACAATCTCGAGATTTTTCAATGTAATCCTCCCGCTGTGCGAAGTATTCTGGCCGTGGAGGGAGAGCTTCAGTGTCCCCCTTCATCAGTTCTTTCTCTTCCCCTGGCTCGAGAAAGTAATCCTCATCGTCCAAGTATGTTTCCAAGTCAACTTCTTCAAACAGTCGATCTTCCTCTTCTGCCACAAGCATTTCCTCGTCGCGTAGATAATAGCACACGTATGCTGGTTCGGCTTCATCCTCCTCCTGGAGCGCAACGCATGTCACCCTGTCCACCCAATGACGAAGCAGGTTTGGTATCACTGCGAGATTAGATTAGAACGCGATGGGGGGTAGGGTTTACCACGGGTAGAGATTACTTACATCTATTGCGAGTTTCAACGACAGAGGCAAAGGCATGGAGAATATACTTTACGATGGGATTATAGCGCGATACAAAGAAGTTGAGATGATGGTTGCCCACTAATCTTAGTGTGAAAGCATCTGAGAGAGGGAGAGTGCTAAGAACAGTATTAGCGCATGAAACTAAGCATAGGAGCTATACTTGACTAATTGCACGAGGACAAGGTCAGGGAGAGACAACAATGGGAAGGAAGCCATCCACTGTTACACATCCGGATTCTTTTCACACAATTTTGGAGGGATCTGTTGCTTTTTGGCTCAAGGAAATTTTACATTTGTGCCCGAAGCTCCATCAGTGCCCGCATTGGATCCAGGAGTGGCCATGGCGCCTAATTCTCCCAATGCTTCGTTCCCAGAGTTGCCACGATATTTCACTGTAACTCCGGAAGGGCCCACCGCAATCCCTACTCCAAAACCACCGTCCCCTCCATTTCCTCCGGCAATAGAGAACCGTCATACCCCAATGCAGACAATCCTCCCACAGCCCCCGCAACCTCTCAGGGTAATCATCGTGTTGCTATTCACTTCCATCCTCCCATCACCACCAATCGCGCAACCTCCTGCAGCCCATCCACCACTCCCTCCGTCTCCGCCTTGGCCTCCGTTGTACCCGATCGCACATGCCGCTCCAGCCCCACCGGCTCCTCCCTTAAGATCATCCAACAAGTTATCTCTCAACAAGCACGCCTACAGAAAACCCACCGCGACCTCCAAACCCACCCTCCCACCACTGTACCCCGACAAGGCCAATCCTGATGCACCCGCAGAACCTGCAGCCCCTGCTCCTCCATACAACAAATTCATTTTGCAATTGGTCACGCCAAGGTCGACACAAGAAGATACAAGATAGATCCCCCCCACGTGACCGCCATCAGCCCCGCTGGAGCCATTGCCGCTATAGATATCACCCGCTCCACCGGCCGACCGCCCCTCCTAGATGTAGGAAGGTCGATCGAAGGGAGCAAAAAAAAAAAAAAGAAAGAAATAAATAATACATACCCATCAAGTTTTAGAGCATCATTTTTTTCTTCTTTTTTCCTTCTTCTTTCTATTGTGTGGGATCTGAATCGAGATTGCACTTGGACGACGCGGTTCTTAAGGAGAACCCCAATTCCTCTCCCTTGGCTATTGGTCCAATTGTTTCGATGGTGCCATCCGCATTGAATTTCACATTGGGTCTTCTAAACACTCCTCTTGTCCGTCGCACCGCTTCATCACATCCTCCATTTTCCTCTACCCCGAAAAAGGAAGCCATTATGTTAGAATGGCATCCTGCCTCACCCAAATCGCATCCAAAACAATCGTTGATGTATCTGGTCCAATCGGTAAACCGCGCATCAGATCCATCGATAATGGTAACCACTTCTTCTTCTTCCTCCCCGTCTTCATCGATCAATTCCAATAAATATCGAGTATCCTCTATCATCGATGCCTCATGAGACGATACCTCCTTCCCACAATACATGCCTACAACCACTCCCTCCGGCAGATCTATGAGCGTGAACGCCCCGCTTCCCGCTCCGGGCACAGTGGAAGCGCGGAGCGTGCCAAAAGAACGCAAAGTCTCTTGATAAGTCCGCTCCCTTTCGCAATAGATTAGATGAACTCACCTCCCTTCTATCGATAGCTGACCCCAAACTCGCGCAGGATACCCTCCGGCATCTGGTGCGTTGCACTCATTTGCTGTTTGGTTTGTTGGAAAAGACACTTATTGAGTTCGTTCTCGTAAGACTACACAAATGGAAGGGATGGAGGAAAGCTTCTTGTCCAAGTTCGCGCGGGACAAGTTCGCCCCACAGCTCAGGTAGCGCAGAATGAACAAGTAGAAGACACCCGCAACAATGAAGCAATATCAAGAAAGGAGAATACCAAACCAAGAAGCCATCTCTTCTCTTCCTCAACTTAGCCGACACACCGGCCAACCAGACAAGAATAGATCAAGCATCACGATAAAGTGGCTCAACCGCGCCACGACAAGCTAACTGTTTTCGGTGTGCAGAAGAGAACCAAAATATTCCGTCCAGCGCTGCTACCGCGGTAACTCAGGCTCTACTCTTCTGCCTTTCTCACTTGCAGAACAACAGAAAGGTAGAGGAAGGGTGGCCAGCTTCCCGCCGCTACAGATTACTCTTCAAACCTAACAGCCCTGCAAGCAAAGAAACAACCGAACCAGAAGGTAAACAAAACAAGATCTTTCCGCCAACCCCTAAACGATTTCCCTTGTGTAGCGGTGGAGGTGGCAAGAGACGCGGCATGGAGAAACCTCTATATTTTGTACAACACAGTCCAACTACATAACAAGTACATCCTGGACCAACTGAAACAGGGACATGCATTCACTCTAATGAGCCTCAAATCCCTTCCACAGAGGGTTAGTATTTCCTTCCCCCTTTTCTGAGGTGCGATGACTGACATGATAGTATGAATGGAATATGTAGGCGATTGAAATAATCAAAGCCGAGCCGAACGTGTACAATTATCTGCGCCTCTGGTAGTGGTAGGCGACGTGCATGGCCACTTTGATGACCTTCGCGAAATATTCGAGGAAATGGATCTTTCTCATGTCTTATCTATCTCACAGGCAATTATGTGGACTGTGGGCTCTTTTGTAAGTCTCCCCCCCCCCCGCTAAAACACTCTCTATTATCTTTTACTCTCCTTCTCTTTTTATTGTATTTAGCGATTGAAGTCTTCTGTTATGTACTTGCCCTTAAGGTTATTGTATTGTATTGTAAACTCAAGCCATCACTCATACGAATGTCGGGTCTCAGGGTCATCAGACGCTGCATGGCGGTAAATGCGTGAGTGTATTCAGCGCTGCGAGATATCGTGGGTGTCACATCTTGGAGGATCACAGCTATATGTTCTCTTTGATAGCAAAATCATATTGTGGATGACCCGTGCACATATCCCGGTCTCATATGTAAATTCTCTCTTTGCAAACTTGAACAACAAACACTCGGCGCAACGTGAACCTCGAAGCTCAATTGAGACCTACCCTAAGTAGCGAGGCCGAAGAGCTTCAAGCAACGCTGCGCCAAGAGACGCCAGGTTACGTGTGCGCTTCAGCGTGAAGTGGATGGGTAGTGAACTTTGAGTTGAGAAGTTGAAACAACAAGCATGGGGCTTCTTGCTCTCATTGTGTACTTTTTTACTACTTGACTTTTTTGTAGTGTTCTTGGAAGGAACTGAAGGTAGTGGCGCCAAGGTAAGGTTGTTTCAACCACCAGAGCTTGTATAACGAACGCATGTTGAATCTTACATCACCAACCCGCATGCTTCTTGAGGAATTCTATTTCCTCTACAGTAGACTCTCGCCCTAATACAACGTTCCTTTTGTTTGTTAAAAAACACAATCAGCACGTATTCTGATAGTACGATGAAGGAAAAGACTGAACCTGTGAGGAAAGCGGCCAAACTTAGCGATGACCTCCTGATGGTCCTGACTGAACTTCAACCCCTGTTCGGTATGATGGTAGCCTGCATCCGATGGGTCCATATTCTGCAGCATTTCCTCAAACTTTTTGATTCCCAGCAGCTGCATGCTTAAATCCTCTGAGTGCTCAAAGGGATGATACAAGAGCATTGTGTGTACAGGGTGCTGCAAACTCTTATCAAATTCTTTCAAGAAATATGTCAGCATTGATAAAATCTATTCTCGTTTTC
>Ga0209935_1005337_pt1 | contig 10983 bp, 17 predicted proteins | sample ThiBio_1000_plan_2_FD_183958 | JGI IMG/M metagenome (GOLD analysis project Ga0209935, IMG submission 183958) | Wastewater bioreactor microbial communities from Cape Town, South Africa - Thiocy_cont_1000_plan (SPAdes) | ecosystem: Engineered > Bioreactor > Thiocyanate-remediating >... | reverse complement strand
CCTGCTGCGCCAGATCGACACGCTCTTCTCGGCCGAGGCCGTGCTGATGCGTACCGGCAACTTTACGCCGGAGCGCTTCGCTCGCTACGCGCCACACATTCAGACCGTCGTGCACACGGTCATGCTGTTGGCGCTCGTGCATCCGACAACGCGCGAGCCAAGGTTCGCATCATCGCCGTGGTCCGCCATGCCATTCGAGCTGTTGGCAATCATCTTCTCGTTCCTCTTCACAGCCAAACGAGGTACCGGAGTGGTGTAAAGCGACCTACACCTCGTTGTCGTTGTCGTTGTCGTTGTTATTGTTATCCTACCTCTTAATTAAAGCGCACTGTAAATAGCACTGGCATTGCTCCGCTCCAAAGGAGATGTGGTGTGGCAGACTCAGATATCTGTGCGAGTGGCGCAGAAGGCTGGAATCCGCCATGGAATGCTCGAACGCAATGCTCTCCTGATATTCGGAGAATGTACACAGCCACGAATCGCACTTGAAAAGACCACCTGTGCGGGCCTGCGCCACACACACACCAATCCCAAAGCCCAAAGCCCAAAGCCCAAAGCCCAAAGCCCAAAGCCCAAACTATCACGAACGAGCGTGAGATATCGACTGAGGTTCCGCTCAATCTAACGCAACAGTGAGCTTGTACTGGTACTCGCGCGAGTGGCTCTGGCGTAGGCGGCCACCACTTCGCTCAACCTTTCTTTCGCTCGCTCTCCTCCGTTACGATCAGCTCGCCTCTCCCGCTGCTTCAACCAACCATGATGCGACTCCAATCGCTTCTCTTGCTCGTGGCAACGATCGCCTTGTTGTGCTGCGTCTCGGCCAGGATTCAGGGCGAGAGCTTCACGAGCTGCATATTTGCCACTGAGGAACGAGGCTCGTCGGTCTTCATGAACCTCTGCTCGTGCGATCTCTCGGTGCAGTACGTCACGTCGTTCGATGTCACGACCGCTGGCAGGGTCAACTCGAGCGTCATCACGGTGCCGCGTTGGAACATGAAGCCGGCGCGACTGCCGGCGCTGCCGAACAACATCGCTCGCGGCCCGGCAACGCCATGGGGCAGCCCCCCGCTTGTTACCGCCGCGATTCCGGTCAACTACTCGCCGAGCGATGTACGTCGTCGCGAGAGACGCCTCGCTCTTACCCGCGCCTCGCGAGGAACGCAACTGACGCTGTGGTGTGTGTAGTGTTCGAAGGACTTGTTCCACCGCTGCATCTACGGCGCCTACAACGACGAGACGCGCCAGACCGTCGTCGTCAACCACTGCAACACGCCCATCGCTGGTGCGTCGATCGTCGTCGTCGTCTACCCACGCTTCTCGCGCGCCCCAGAGCCGCGAGGCTCATCCGTCGCTCACGCCTTGCGCGCGCTCGCTATCTCTATCTCGTGCGTCATTGTGTGTGTGTAGTGCAATGGGCCACGTCGTCGAGGTTCATGGTGGCGCAGATGGGCGCCTTCACCGGCCAGAACACGCCGCCCAACACGGCTCCTGTCAACTTTGCGTACATTCCGCGCAACGTGGGCTGGTTCAGGAGCAGCAACGTCATTCCGCGTTCTTCGCCCATTGTCGCAGCCGTCAATACCTATATCCGCTCGTCCAATGCCGACGACAAGGCCTTCTCGTTGTTCTAGAGCGGCGAGCACTACAAGCTCGCCTACCCGCCCGCCCGCTTACCACTTGGCGTAGTGGTCCTCCAGCACGCCAGGCACGCGTTCCACACTAAAGTACTTGTTACCCTACGAGAGAGTGCGTGAGTGAGTGCGAGTGTGAGGTGCGTGCGGCAGAGTGGCTATTCGTACCACCCGCAGCGAACCGGTGTAGACGCCGAGCATATGAGCCAGCTCGACCGAGATCACCAGCGCCTCGACGCCCGAGTGTTGGTCGCCGATCGGCTCGAACACGAGGTCCACGGCGCAGTGCTGCGTGGCACCTTGCGACGACGGTGTGCGCACGCTCCATGCTCCGTCGTCGGCGCGGCGCGACACTTGTATCGGAGCGTCGAGTGCGTGCGCCACGCCATCGAGCCAGATGGTCGACTCGGTCGAGATGCCGCTCGGATCGTCGTAGACGCCGCTCGAGAGCTGCACGCCGAGGCGTTGGTGTTGCACCGAGCCTCCGGCAGCGCCGGCGTCCGGCAGCGACTTTTGCGTCAGCGGGCCAGCGTGCGGCACGGCGCGTGTGGCGAACGACACCCAGTGCCAGTGCGTGGCACGACGAGCGAGCGACTTGGTCCAATCTACGCGCCAATCTCGGTGAGTGAGTGAGAGTGAGTCAGCGACCAAGGCTGTTTGGCAGACGCACCGAGATTCGTGAGGCCATCCGTAAAGTCGAGCGTCACGGGCTTGGTGTTCGGGCGCCGCCATACGATGCGTCCCGAGCTCGGCGCAGCGCCTTGCTTGTGAACGTACGCAGGACGTGTTGGCCCGATCGGGTACACCAACACCATCGAGTCGTCGAGCGACTGCGCATCTGTGCCTCGCGAATATGTCACGTGGCCGCGAATGGACGACGAGCCTGACTGCGCCGACCCAACGTGGAGGTTAGCTGCCGTGTCGCACTCGATGACCACAACGGCGACGGTTTCAAGGACGACGCACCAGCTCGCTCTCGAACTCGACCTTCCAGGCGCGCGACTGTGCATCATAGCACTTGGAGATGGTGCGCTCGGTGGACCACGGCGCGCGCCATATGGTGCACTGTTCGGTGCTCACCGACGACTCGGGAATCGACGCCGCAAGCCCGAGCGGCAACGTCATCATGGTCTGCGCCACCTCGTTACTCTGCGTGTCCATGAGATACACGAACATGTGGCTGGCGTAGTGGAACTGCGCCACGGCCAGCCCGACGAGGTAGCGCTCGTGCACCGCGATGCCCGAGTAGTGCCAGCGCTTGAGTTGCAGCAGCCGCTGTACGAAGCCGAGCTCGTGCAGTGTCGGCTGCTCGATCGGCTGCCGGTACCGCCCGAACGCATACGAGCTCTTGTTGAAGGCCGGAGCCACCATCAGCGTCTCGGGAGTGCTCGAGGCGAACGAGCTGCCATTGAGCAGCGAGCTCGAGGCCGGCAGGCTCGCAAACGCCGCAGCAACCGTGGCGCTCTCACGGTCGGGGAACACGCTCTCGGGTAGCGTCCACAACCAGCCCAAGAGCACCACGAGCGGAATCAGCAGCAAGACCAACGTTCGAGAGAGTCCCATAGCCAAGCGCCCGATCGAGAGAGGAGCCAGCAAGCAAGCCAGCAAGCAAGCAAGCGAATCAACGAGGTCAAGAACAGCAATCCGCCATTGTTGCGCACTGTTCTTGATCGAGATTCGAGATATCAATCAATCTCGCACACTTGTTCATTGATGGATTGATTGATTCATTGGTTGGTGGTAAAGGAGTTTGGCGCTCGTGCTCGATACTGCACGACGCCTAGCTCGCCACTGGTTTGCCAGCTGGCGCCGTGCTCGGCAACCAGCGCCTCTTCGGTGTGACGCTCGGCGAGGCCGACCACAACCTCGGACTTGAGCGTGCGCAGCGCCGCAATGTGCTCGGCTGGAAAGCGCGCCACACTGGCGAACTCAGTCGTGCTGGCGTGTCGTCGATCGCCCACCAGGCGGCGGTAGTTGAGGTCGCCCTTGAGCAGCACGAGATGGCTCGCGGCGAACTCGGCTTGCAGCGAGCGGATGGTATCCAGCGCCTCACGATCGAGGCGGCTCTCGTCGGGCCTCTCGAGCTGCTCGAACTCGAACGGCTCGGTCCAAAAGTCGCTCGCCTCGACGCGAATCGAGCCGCCGTGCTGAGACGAGAGCCGCCGTGCGAGCGTACTCGCCAACTCACGGCACGCCGGCTCGACGCCGCTCGCGTGCTGCAACTCGTGCAGGAGGCGCTCAATGTCGGCCTGCTGCGTCGTGTCCGACACGAAGGTCGGTCTGGCCTTGGCGTGCAGCACCACGAGCTCGACGGTGCCAGTTGCCAGCAGGTACTCGACGAGCGCCAAGTCGCATGCCAGCTCGTAGCCGTAGTTGTCGAGCACCACGTCGATGCGTCGCGTGCGTTCATCGAGCACTCGCTCGACGATTGCCTCCGTGTCGTCAGCGAGCAGGAATCGCTGCAGCTGGCTCACGGCATGGATCGATTCGCTCGAACGATCGTCTGCCGCCGCAAAGAGCGACAGATCGACGCGGTTACCCCAGAGCGAGCAGTACAGCAGAGTGGCGATCGTATCTCGTAGAGTAGTCGAGTGCTGCTGCTGGCGCGTGGCGGCGTGTGTGAAGCTGTATAAGCTCGAGATCGATGCCAACGTCACGGTCACCGACTGGTCCTTCGAGACTCGGAATGGATCGATGGCAGTCGTGTGATACTCGACAATCTGCGATGCTCGAGCAGTGAGCGTCACTGATGCGGAACCACGAGCCAGCGCCGACTCGCGCGCACCTCGAGCAGCAGCCGATAAAAGTACGTCTCGGCCTCGAAGAAGCTCAGCGTCGACCATGCGGCACTCGCGGCACCGTGGAGTACCGCTCGCCAGCGTGCGAGCTCGATGCTCGAGGCCGAGTGCAGCTGGAGCGCCGGGTCGATCTGCGTTTGCTCGGGCGTCGACAGCGAGGCAGCCAGCTGCTCGAGCGCCGCCAACTGCGTCGCACTCAGGTGCTCGGCGCCATCACGAGCCACCTCACGCACGATGCGAGGCAGTCGCGTGGTGATGGTGAACCTCGCAAAGCTATCGACCTCGCCAACGAGCAGTTGCTCGGCGGCCATTCTGGCGAGACGTGCGTGCGAGCGAGCGACAACAACCGAATGTTGGGAGGCAACAATCGACGAGACTATCGATCTATCGTTCGAATATATCAGATGGCATAGCAAGGGCAGAGATGGATGGGTGGATGGATGGGTGGGTATTCACAAAGCACTCGAGCGCTGTCGCGGGTGATCACTTGCGCTGCGGGATGCGCACGACGATGCGACGCGCAAGGTCGGCATCGGCAAAGCCCAGGTCGAGCGCCACCAGCACCTGGAAGAACAGCGCCGAGCAGAAGACCACGTACAGCACACGCTGAATGCCGCTGCCAGACGCGAGATCGATCTTGTTCGCGGGGTCTGCCGTGCGAGCCACACCGCAGCATTCGAGTGAGTGACCGACGTATCGCCAACGAGTGTTGCTCGAGGCTTGGGAAGCATACCAGCGAACCACGAATGGCAGTAGAACTCGATGGCGCCGAAGCCGAGGAACGCCAGTAGCAGCGAGTACCAGGCGCTCGATGACACGAAGAACCACACGGCGAGCACTTGTGCGGCAACGATCACCTACGAGCATATGGCAGCGAGCATGAGCCAGCGAGCCTAGCCTCGCGTCGAGCGTGTGTGTGTATTGGCACGTACGGCAGCCTTGGCGTGGCACTGCGCAAAGTACGCAAAGACGCCGAGCGCTACCAGGTGGCCGACACCCACGACTCCATACACTGGCACGCCGCTCAAGAGAGCCAATAACAACGTGAGATTGACGGTGGTCGTCAACAAGTGCACGACGCGAGTGCGCGGGTCGGTATGGAACTCGAGCAGCGCCGCACAACGCTCGATCAACTCAGCCGAGTGGCCCATGAGATCGAGATAGAGTGAGATATAGGGAGAGCGCGCGCTCTCTCTCTCTATCTCTCTGTCGGTTGCCGAGACGAGGTCGAGATTGTTGCGAGATACCAGAGGACGGTGCTCGTGATGGTGGCGTGGTGCTGCGTTAGGCAAGCGATGACGATGCGACTACTTCTACGACGACGAGCTCGATCAGGTCGATCAGGTCGTTTGTTGCTTGCTGTCGCTGTCGGCCTCGCTGCTGCTGCTGCTGCTGCTGATCGTATCGTCGCCGCGCAGCCCTCGTGTGGTGCTGCTTATATTCTCACGCACACACGCACTCAACAAGCACCTGCATTATATTCTTGTGTAGATAGATAGACAGACAGATAGATAGATAGGAAGACTGCTTGATTGATTGGGACAATAGTGTCATATTGGATCTCGGTAATCGTCGAGACCGAGACACACGCACACGCACAGGCTCCATGGCACTATCGACCAAGAAGAGATCGTTCGATAGCTTGTCAGCGAGCGATGGCTCGAGTATGCGCTCGATCTCGGACCGACCTGACTCTCCTGAAGGGTACGTCGCGACATCTCGCTCGCTCGCTCGTTCGCTCGTTCGCTCGTGCGAGCTGCGAGACCTTGGTACTTACGTTGTATCGATATGTGTGTGTGTGCGCTCTACCCATGGCAATCGTGCCGACGATCCAGGTCGGTGAGTGTCATCGCGTCGGTCATCAGCGCACGCAAGCATCGAGTGCTGGCGCCATCGCAGCGCAGCCTCAACAACGTCTCGGTGCGGCGCTCGTCGCGCGGAGTCTCGTCGAGCCCGCTCAACGTCGACGCCAACTCGGTCAAGCGCAAGGTCGACGGCGAGTTGCGCGAGCTACTCAAGGACCTCTCGGCCGAGTTCCAGATCACGTCCAAGATCGAGTACGACTACAACGAGTCGACCACGAGCAAGCTGTCGATCGCTGCCTCGACCAGCACCTCGAGCACCACTTCGCCGTCGCCATCATCGTCGGCATCATCGTCCGCAGCCACGACTGCAACCCCTTCTTCGCCCGCCAATGCGGTAGCGACTACGACGTGGATGAGTAGCAAGCGCAGCATCGAGCTCACGACGGCACAAGGCCTCCCACCGTCGCCGGTCGTCGCTACGGTCTGGACCTCGGCCATCAGTCTGCTCCGCACGCCATCGGCCTTCCTGCGGTATGTCCAACACTCGCTCACACACACGCACACACACGCACTCTCTCTCACTCGTGGCGTTCGGCTCCACAGTGGCGGTGTGGCACAGGACATGGTACTACGCGTCAAGAACATCTCGCTGCTCGTGCCGCCACCCACGGCGCAGGAGCGCTTCTACATCACGCGGCTGCTGTTCCTCGTGTCGTCGTGCGCGCGCCTCGAGGAGCTCGCTGGCGCCCTCAAGGACTCGATCAAGCTCTCGCCCACCGAGGCCCTGCTCCGTGGCCCTGGCGAATCGCCCGAAGTACGTTCACGTGGCCATATGGCCACTCCCACGCAACATCGCCCGCTGCTCGTGCCAACCTGCTGACGCCTCGATCGACGCGACATTGCCATTGCCATCGCCAGAACTCTCCGCCGGCATCGCCACAGGCCTCGCCGCGCTCGCCTTCCAAGTCTGCGTCCATCTCTCCAGTCGCATCCCCGATACGACCGTCGACTGCACCGCCGCCGCTCACGTCGCTGCCGCCGGCGGCGCTCGATCACTTCCACCACCACCAGCACCATCAACACAGCAAGCATCCGCTCGAGCACGGCACTTCCTCTACTCGCGTAGCCAACGTCTCCTCCTCTCCCGCTGCCACTGCTGCCACTCCGAGCTCCTCAGCCAGCACGCCGAATCATCAGCACCAGCCTCATGGCAATGCCGCCAACGCCGCCTCCGCCACGACGCCACCTCACTCCGGCTCCTCGACGCCCACGACGCCATTGAACAAGGCCACTCCCAACCGAGCGATCGCCGAAATTCTCCACGACGACGATGCGCGCCACTTGATCTCGCCGCTGCCGCCGCGTCGCACACACACACGACAGCGTTCGCTGCGGTCGATGGAGCTGCAGAGCATCCTCGCTTCCGTGGTGGCCGGCCCGGCCGTTACGCCCGTGGCGCTGCAAGACACCTCGCCGCCCGTCATGTGCCGCATCTGCGAGCGCAACGTGCCGGTGCTATCTCTCGCCGATCATTCGTCGTTGTGCGTGCAGCACCACAAGTGGGACATCAAGTCGCTCGAAATCAACGAGATGCTGCGCAAGGTTCGTTCGCTCGTTCATTCGTTCGCATCCGTTCACTAGCGCCACCGAAATACTCACGCAATCCGTGATGCCGATGCCGATACCGATGCCGATACGAATACCGATGCGTACAGCTCATCTATGACCAGCGAAACGAGATTCCCACGTTGGCACTCGATGACATTGAGTTCTTTACGCAAGTGATTGACATTGTCGAGGCGTACGTTGCTGTAGTTGCCTCCGGTCCGTGTGCCGATTCGGCGGCGCATACTCACTCTGCTCGATTCCACGCTCCCACACTCACAGCACCATCAAGGTCAACGGACTCGGTGCGTACGATCAACTGAACAAGCTGCTCGAGCGCGTGGCGACACTGCGCAAGCGTGAGCGAGGAGACTCGCCACGATTGCGAGACATTGGCAGTCCGTCGATGACGTCGCTCGGCTTCTTCGAGCCCTCGACTCCATCGCCCGCGAGCTCACTCTCTCCGTCGCCCTCGCCGTCGTCGGCCTCGTCGTCGGTGATCGACAGCGGTGCCGAGAGCAACGAGTCGTCGCCAGCGCCGGTGACGCGTGCGCGCGCCAACTCGGCCACCACGCGCAAGGTCGAGAGCATGGAGGTGCTGCTCGGTCGCAAGCGGCCATCGCTCTCCAAGAAGCCGAGCGCTCGTGTACAGCTGCTCGCCTCGGTCGCGAAGCTCATCACGCGCAAGAAGGCCGTCATGCGCAACCTGATCGACACCTTTGATTGTATCACCAACGACATTCCCGAGACACTACATGTACGTGCCACTGCCACCACCACCACCACCACCACCACTCATTGATACTCACTTTCGGTGAGCGCTCGACTCCTGCCACGGCCACTTCTCGCTAGCTCCTCAAAATTCCGTCGATTGCCGAGTTCGAGATCTTGAAGCCCATCACGCGTGGCGGCTTCGCGTGCGTGTACCTGGCGCAAAAGAAGAGCACCAAGGACGTGCTGGCGATCAAGGTCCTCAAGCAGCAAGACCTCGTCGAGAAGAACCAGGTCGAGCAAGTGATTGCCGAGCGCAACATCCTGGCCACCACCAGTTGCGACTATGTCGTGCGCCTCTACTACGCCTTCAAGACCAAGGAGAACCTTTGTCTTGTACGTGATCGCATCGCGTCGCGTCGCATCGCATCGCATCTCGTTCTCACATTTTGCGCGTGCAACCTAGGCGATGGAGTTTCTGAGCGGCGGTGACCTCTGCGCACCGTTGATCGAGATTGGCGCCTTCGACGAGCAAGTGGCCAAGTGGTACATTGCCGAGATCGTACAGGCACTCGAGTATCTCCACAGCAAGAAGATCATCCACCGCGACCTCAAGCCCGACAACATTCTCATCGCCAACGACGGCCACCTCAAGCTCACCGACTTTGGCCTGTCGCATTTCGGCCTGCACAGTATGTGACTCGCGTGCTACGCGCACCGCGCCAACGTTTTGGTTGATGGCTCCGCTCGGCTACGCTCGTTCGCGCAGGGCAAACGCAAGAGTTCTGGGGCAAGATCGAGGACAGCGGCAAGAGCTTCAAGTTCTTGCGGACGAACTCGGTTGAAGTGCAAGAGGAGCGCGTGGTCGGCGTACGTGTGTGCTGCAGTGCCAACGCATTGCAACGCAACGCAACGCAACGCAACTGACTCCATTCACCACTAGACTCCCGACTATCTGGCACCCGAGGTGCTGCTGGGCCTGCCACACGGCAAGCTGGTCGACTTTTGGGCGCTTGGCGTCATACTCTACGAGTTCCTCGTCGGCTACCCGCCGTTCTCGGGCTCGTCGCCGGCCGAGATCTTTCAGAACATCCTCAACACTAACTACACCATCAGCTGGGACGAGCTCTCGGACGAGGACATCTCGCCGGCAGCGGCCGACCTCGTTCGCCGCCTGCTGTGCGACGCTGACAAGCGTCTCGGCAGCAACAGCATCGAGGAGATCAAGCAGCACCCCTTCTTCGAGAACATCAACTGGGAGACGCTGCGCAGCCGCGCGCCACCCTTCAAGCCCAACCCTGCCGACGTGACCGATACCAAGTTCTTTGAAGGTTCGTCGCGCGTGAGCCGTTCGTCCACGCTCGCTCACTCGCTCACTCACTCACTCGTTGGCAATCTCGGCAGCTCGCAAGGCCTTCTGGCCATTGATCGAGGAGGACTTTGGCTTCGTCACCCAGGCGAACAATGGCGATGGCAAGGACGATGGCAAGGACGATGACAAGGAGGACGGCAACGGGCAGTCGGATGGCAGCGCATCGGCCTCGTCCTCGAACGGCCACGAGTCACAAGCTGACGATGATGCCGTGCCGCCAACAAGCTCCGACACCGCAAGCGCCTCGCTCTCGGTCGCGGCCTCTCCTGCAGCTACACAGACAGCCATCTCGCCTCGCGGCGCTGCACAAGCGGTTCCGACGTCGCCGTTGGCGCTGAGTAGCGCCGCGCCGGCAGGTCGCCTATCGCTCGACGTGTCGAACATCGTCGAGACCAAACGGAAGGAGCTACTGGCGCGCGTGTCGTCGTCGCTGGACGAGGGCGCCTTCGGCTCGTTCTGGTGCATCAACGCCAACAACCTCCACCAACGCAATCTCGAGATCGTGCAAGAGTGGAAAGCTGCGCAAGAAGCAACGCCACAATAGTTTGCACGCTTGCCGAGCTGCCTGGCTGGCTGGCTGGCTGGCTGATTAGCTGGCACTTGTGAATAGAATGATAGATCCACACACAGAGAGACACTCGGCAACGGCTCTCGTTTGGCCTGCTGTCGTTGTGCTCGCACCACTGCACCTTGAGAAAAACAAGTACACTCTCCTTGTATTCTAACACTTCGTTCGTTCGTTCGTTCGCTTGTTCGCGCTCACTGGCTTGGCCTTCGCACTCGAGCGGCCTTCTTCGATTGTCCTGTCGCATCGCCTTCGCGAATCGATGGCTTGCTCTTGCGCTTCTCGCCATCGTGCTCGAGGTCGGGCGACCACGCCAGCGTGCGACCGCTGCCGCTCGAGCGTGTCTTGGTGAAGCTGTCGATCGGCACAAGCGGCGTTATGGGGCTCGCGCTGCATTCGGCAATCGACTGCGCTCGCGAGCGCGACGGCACCGGGCCCTCGTGCTGAATCAAATGCGGGTGCCGTCGGTTCTGCCGCAGCAGCTGATGCTGCGTCG
>Ga0209935_1005336_pt1 | contig 10984 bp, 17 predicted proteins | sample ThiBio_1000_plan_2_FD_183958 | JGI IMG/M metagenome (GOLD analysis project Ga0209935, IMG submission 183958) | Wastewater bioreactor microbial communities from Cape Town, South Africa - Thiocy_cont_1000_plan (SPAdes) | ecosystem: Engineered > Bioreactor > Thiocyanate-remediating >... | reverse complement strand
CAACCAACCAACCAACCAACCAACCAACCAACCAACCAACCAACCAACCAACCAACCAACCAACCAACCAACCAACCAACCAACCAACCAACCAACCAACCGCTTCGAGCCGTACCATCGACCACCGACAGCGAGTCGCGCTTGTTCTCCTCGGTGTTGGACTTGCCGACCTTGATCTGGAAGTTGACGGTCTTAGGCGTCAAGGTCGACATGCGGTTGCTGAAGCAGAACGAGTACAGGCCCGACGTGGCGGCCAAGAAGTAGTACTTGCCCTCGGTCTCGCGGCGGCCGTTGTACACCTCGCTGTTGTCTGGCGCCGTGATCTAGCAGCGGCAGTGCAAGGCAAGGTCAGTACTTGCCGGGATAGCTCACGATAGCTCACGATAGCTCACGATACATAGCTCACGATACATAGCTCACGATAGCTCACGATAGATCACGATAGATAGATCACGATAGATAGATCACGATAGATAGATAGATAGATATATAGATAGATTGATTGATTGGTTGATTGATTGATTGATTGATTGATTGATTGATTGATAGATAGATAGATATCGTGGGCGGCGTACCCTGACGTCGATGTCGAGGAAGCCTCCGGCAGTGACCTGGAACACGAGGCCGAGGTCGGTGCCTGCGAGAACCTTCTCTTGAAAGCACTCCTCGCGATGGGCCAGCACCTGCACGTTGATGCAGTGTGCGAGCGCCACGCAACACAACAGGGTCGTGATTGCCAACAATATCGAAGGACGAGCGGCCATTTCTGAGGAGCGATGAACGGGGAGCGTGGGGGCAGCAGCGAGGATGGACGTGGGCGGTGGCGACGGGACGATGCGGCGAGGTGCGCGAGGCGGCAGGCTGCTGGACAACTACTGCTCCCTCCCTGAGAGCCCTCCTCTGCTGTCGCCCTCGCGTTCTGGCTGCCACGCAAGCACCCCCACCAACCAACTAACCAACCAATCAATCAACCAACCAACCAACCAACCAACCAACCAACCAACCAACCAACCAACCAACCAACCAACCAACCAACCAACCAATCAATCAATCAATCAATCAATCAATCAATCAATCAACCAACCAATCAATCGAATCAAGTTGCGATTGAAGATCCATTCCATTCGATTCCAAACATTGACCATCAATATCAATCACACAATCACACAATCCAACCAAAAATACAATCCCATCCCAAACCGAACCAAACAAACAAAAAAGAGAGATCAAAGGATGTTGACGACTCCAAGCTCTCCTGTCGCATCGAAACATCGAATCAACTCATCGAGAGACGGTCGATCTCGAGCATCACACGACACCGCTCTCCTCAACATCGATGCTTGTTCCGATCCAAGTCGTTCTGCCGAGATCTCTCCAATCTCATCATCGCCGTACTCAACCACTCCTGTTGATCGAGATGTGACACTGAATGGATATCCCGACACTGGATGACTGCCATTCACGATCTCGAATCCAAGAACTCCAAGCTCGAACACTGATTGTCGAGAGTAATCCAGCTCCACTTCTTGCCTTCGATTGGTTCTCATCGCTGATCCAAGAGCTGAATGGAGTTCTGGTGCAATGTGAGATGGATTTCCCCATGCAGGACCAAGAACCACTCCTGGTCCAGCATTCATGATGGACTTCATGTCATCGTTCAATCGACAGCTCATTCCAAAGTCGATCAACACACATCGAGTGATCTCGATCTCGTTGGTTGTCTCGTTGATTCGTCGAGTCTCGACCAAGATGTTGTCGGGCTTGACGTCTCGATGAGCCACTCGATGATCATCGAGGTGTCGGAGACCTGATCCCACTTGACTCATGATCGTCGCCACCATTCGATGAGGAACGATCGATGGTGCTGCGAACCTCGATGACAACAATCGAGCAAGACTCATCTCGACGTGCTCCAACACGAAGAACTGAGTCTTTCGTTTGATTCGTTTGCCGTCTCGTTGTATCTTGATCGACATCTCGCGAGCACCATCGGGAAGGAGACCGAGAACGTTGTCGTGGATCTCGTCGACGAACTCACACAAGAATCGAATGATGTTCGGATGAGATGGAAGCTTCACGAGCTCGATGAACTCGTTGATGTATGCGTTGCGAGCTTGAGACGTGTCGAGCTCAAAGTTGAAGCACACTTTGAGAGCGTACTGCTTGTCGCGCCACTTGAAGCCTGATGTCGAGCACGAAACGAGAGCGACCATGCCAAAGTCTCCTGATCCGAGCACTCGAGACACTTGGAACTCGTCTGCTCGTCGGCAAGCAGCAGACATGAATCGTTGCTCGTGGATCTCGTCTCTTGCTCGCATCAATGCTTGTTCCATTCGAGCAACCTCGCCAAGTGCTGTCGTGTTGATCATCATCATCACGTTGTCGATTGACGATTGGATTGATGATTGGGTATCACACAATCATATCGACAATCACATTGATGAGTTGATGATGAATTGGATGTGACGAATCAATCAATCAATCAATGAGAAAAGGAAGAGATACCTTGAGCTGTTTGAGTTTCACTTGATGATGCTCGATCCAACGCATCTTGGAGCTGAATCTTTGCTGATTCTCGAGCAAATGATTCATCGGCTCGTGCTTCAGCAGCATTGGCTCGTGCTTCAGCTTGTCGTGCTCGTCTCTTAGATTCAAAGAGAGCATGAGAAAGACAACTTCGATTGAGAAGCATCTCTTGGATCTCTTGGTCTCGAGCAACCTCCATTGCTGTCTTGCTTCCCAATCCAAGCAATCCACTCTGTTCAATCAATCAATCAATCAATCAATCAATCAATCAATCAATCAATCAATCAATCAATCAATCAATCAATCAATCAATCAATCAATCAATCAATCAATCAATCAGTCAATCAGGATGATCAAACGTACTCGAGATCGAGCATTCTTCGATGCTCCAAAGTCGATCAAGATCGATACGATCTCTCGATGACCTCTCTGACATGCAATCCAAAGTGGAGTTTGATCGTTCTCATCGTGTGCAACAAACTCCACCAATGATGATGCTGATGCTGCTCGACTCTTCAAGAGCTCTCGAGCTTGCTTGGTGTCTCCTTGTTTGCTGGCCAAGTACAATCTTCTTCCTGCTTGTTCTTGCTCTTCGAGAGTCATTCTCTCTGCTTCTTCTTGTTGTTCTTGTTGATCGTCATCTGGATGTGAGAGATATTGATGATTCAATTTGATAGATGGTTCAATCAATCAATCGAATCAATCAATCAATCAATCAATCGACAAACATCAAATCGAAACTCATGTTCAACGACCAAGAGTGAGAGAGAGTACCATGATCGAGAGTGAGGAACACTGACGAGCCATCAGTGATTCCAATCGATGAGAGAAGTTGATCATCGTGTTTGAGAGGTTCGAGGTTGATGTCGACGAAGAGCAACGTGTGAGTGGTTGATGTGATGTCGAGTTGGCGATTGATTGCTTGCTTGAGACCTCTGACACATGCTCCTGGAAACACATTGACTCGAGTTCGTCCTCCTCCAAGCGAGAGAGATCGATCAACAAACACATTGATCGTTGATTCTGCGAGAGACACGCATCCATCATCAAGTCATTCATCATCATCGTGGTTGTGGGTCAGCAAACACGATATCGATTGATTGAAGAGCAGCAAGAGAGAAAGAGATCATGAATGCAAACACACGAGAGAGAGAGAAGCAATGGAATGATGCACACCAATCAATTGCTTGAGCGATGGTGTCTTGGCGACTTGTGCTGCTGTTCCTGGTGCATATGGATGAGTCTGTCGAAGAAACGAGTCAGTGAATGGCGATTTGGAGTGATCAACATCAAGGATCGTGTTCGACGCACCGAGACCACTGTGGTATCGGCTCCTCTCTCGAGAAGCAATCCAACAATTGATTCGTGACCATTCCGAGCAGCAAAGTACAATGATGTCCAGTTATCCTGTTGAACAGCATCGATGGAGGCTCCTCTCTCGAGAAGCAATCGAGCAACTGATTCGTGACCATTCTGAGCAGCAACGTGCAATGATGTCCAGTTATCGTTGTTTGCAGCATCGATGGAGGCTCGTCTCTCGAGAAGCAATCCAACAATTGATTCGTGACCATTCCGGGCAGCAAGGTGCAATGATGTCGCGTTGTCCTTTTTTACAGCATCGATGGAGGCTCCTCTCTCGAGAAGCAATCGAGCAACTGATTCGTGACCATTCCAAGCAGCAAGGTGCAATGATGTGAACTTATCGTTGTCTGCAGCATCGATGGAGGCTCGTCTCTCGAGAAGCAATCGAACAACTGATTCGTGACCATTCCGGGCAGCAAGATGCAATGATGTCGCGTTGTCCTTTTTTACAGCATCGATGGAGGCTCCTCTCTCGAGAAGCAATCCAGCAACTGATTCGTGACCATTCCAAGCAGCAAAGTGCAATGATGTCCAGTTATCGTTGGATGCAGCATCGATGGAGGCTCCTCTCTTGAGAAGTAATCCAACAACTGATTCGTGACCATTCTGAGCAGCAAGATGCAATGATGTACAGTTATCGTTGGATGCAGCATCGATGGAGGCTCCTCTCTCGAGAAGCAATCCAACAACTGATTCGTGACCGTTCCGAGACGACACATTCAATGGAGTGTCGCCCCTTGAGCTGGGGTTGCGCCATTCGATACTGGCGCCTTCAGCAAGAGCGAGAGCAACTTGATGTTGGTCTCCTCGTTCCGCTGCATCCCACAACTTTTCAAGACGATCACGTTCTTCGTTGGATGTCATGGCTGAGAGCTCCAACACACCAACCAAACACCACCACGACGAGGAGACGACAAGCACAGCAGCAGCGAGCGAGGCAAGGCGACAGAGCAAGTGCCTCGACAAACCCCAACCCAACCAGAACAGAGCAAGATCAACAACCACGACCAACACCAACACTCCCAAACAAACAAAGAGAGAGAGAGCCTTGGATGAGCCTCAACAACAACAACAACCACAAGCACGACGACGAGACGAGCAGCACCACGAGCAGCAAGCAACACCACGACGACGAGACGAGCAGCAGCGAGCGAGGCAAGGCGACAGAGCAACAAGCAGCGCAACAAGAAGCCGAACGAGAGAGAGGAAGAAGAGGAGGGCTGCTCCAGAGTACAGCAGTGGAGGCTCTTGGGGAGCCTTGCGCAGGCAGTGCTCTTTCTCTCTCTCGTTCCTTCTGCTCCTCTCTTTCTCTCTCTCGTTCCTTCTGCTCCTCTTTCTTTCTCTCGTTCCTTCTGCTCCTCTCTTTCTCTCTCTCGTTCCTTCTGCCCCTCTCTTTCTCTCGTTCCTTCTGCTCCTCTCTTTCTCTTTCTCGTTCCTTCTGCTCCTCTCTCTCTCTCGTTCCTTCTGCTCCTCTCTTTCTTTCTCTCGTTCCTTCTGCCCCTCTCTTTCTCTCTCTCGTTCCTTCTGCTGTGAGTGACTGATTGCAAGTTATCACACAATGCTGCGGCCGGGCAAGCACAAGGAGGCACCGACGACGGTCGAGCGTGTCATCAAGTCGCTCGACATCCATCCAAAGATCAAGAAGCGAGCCACTGAGGAATCGAGCTCGGGCACAGGCGCATTCCGTACGCCACATCATCACTCTCGACCTCACTCAGTCTCGATCGCCCACTCACATTGGCACTCACTCACATTGGACCACTCTCGTAACAATCGCGCGTATCTATCGCAGTGACCGTGTTCTTGTTCGCCGTCGTCTTGTTTCTGGTGTGGGAGGAGAGCACGTTGTTCTTCGAGCCACGACTCGAAAACGTCATGTTCGTGGACACGCAGCTCAACGAGACCATGAAGGTGTCGTTCGATATCACGTTCCATCGGCTCGTGTGCTCCGAGGTTCAGGTCGATGCGGTCGACAAGAACAACGAACAAATGGTCGGCGTCGCACACGAGGTCATCAAGACCTCGGTACACAAGAACGGCGATCCGATCTCGTACAAGAAGCAGATCGCTCTCGGCCAGGCGCAGGGCATCACATACCTGCCCGAGGACTACTGCGGCTCGTGCTACGGTGCCGCCGAGGGATTCTGCTGCAACACGTGCGAGGAGTTGCGACAGGTGTTCCGCGAGGCTGGCAGGTCGGTGTCGCTCGCTGACTCGTCGCCGCAATGTATGCGCGACAAGAACGTCCGCGCGATGCCTGGTGAACACGGCTGTCGCGTCAAGGGAGTCGTCGAGGTCTCCAAGGTACCTCGCCGTGTCTCGCGTCGCCGGTAGCTATCGCTGCATCTCGTTGACCATGCCATGCATGCGTTGCAACAGATCAAGGGCAACGTACACGTGGCAGCAGGCGTCAGTCACAGCTCGTCGCACCAAGGTCACTCGCACCACATCCATCACGTCAACATCACGGAGCTCGTTCACTTTAACATGTCGCACACGATACACAACCTCGCGTTCGGTGAGGCGTTCCCTGGCATGGAGACGCCGCCGTTGAATGGCGTCACGTACATTGCACCAGGTGCGTGTGAACGAGACTGCCACGTGGCACCATCGCAGTGAGACTGACTCGATCTCCCTCTACGTGCCGCTCCCCGCCAGCCGTCGGACAAATGAAGTACTTTATCCAGCTGGTGCCGACCATGTACGAGTCACTCGATGGTCGCACGGTGTACACGAATCAGTACTCGGTCGCGGAGCACTTTGTCGAGAGCGAGCTCCAAAGCGGCCACTTTGCCCTGCCAGGTACGCTCTCGATCTCGTGCGCCCCCATCGCAATCCCTCGCTCTCGTGCGCACTGCATCCCCTCTCTAACCTCTCGCGCATCGATGATCTCAGGCGTGTATTTTGAGTATGACTTCTATCCGATGCGCATCAAGCGCTCGGAGCAACGCAAGTCAGTGCTGCAGTTCCTGACAAGAGTGTGCGCCGTCATCGGAGGCATCTACGTCGTGTTGGGCTTGTTGTATCGCATGGTCGATGCTGTCTTCGAGAAGCTACTGCCCAAGAAGAAGCGCGACGCTTTTGATTAAGAGTATATAGAGTTGAATATAGAGAGTATCTCAGCGAGGTTCTTCATGAGATTGAAGATGAGGATTGCGTGCGTCATTCGCTTGCTGCCCTCACGCTACCAACACTCGGGGAGGCCATGTCGCGTTGGATACACGTGGCGTTGGCATTGAGCTGCCTGCTGGCCATCGGTCAATGCGCCAGCTGGAAGGTGGCATCGACCTTCCATCGTAGCTACCTGCCGGGTATCTCGTTCACGTCGGCGACGCAGGGCATCGTGGCTGGCTTCGGTGGCATCCACAACGGAGCCACGGTCTTCAACACGTCGAATGGCGCAAGCTCGTGGTCCAATCAGACTCTATCGCGTGTATGGGGCGATGTGCTCGTCACCCACATGATGTCGAGCCACGATGATGATAAGGATGCTGATTCGAGGGGCATCTGTGTTGGGGATGCTGGGTTGGGGGATCGATGTAGCGAGAGAGCTTGAGCTTGACGTGTGCGGCGATGGATGCGTCGGGTCGAGGTATCGTGGCTGGCAATGGTATCGCCATCGTACCTGGAGTCGCATACACCAATGACTATGGCGTGCATTGGAACGATTCATTGATCGTGTACGTCGAGATATCAAGCTCACATCGAGAGGTTGTCGGCATATCGTGACATCGACGACGATGTTGATGTTGATGCAGCCACATTGAGAGTCGCGTTCGTGACTGCGGCGTCGTTCCTGGTTCGAATGGAACGTACGTGTGGACCATCGGACAATGGTTCAAGGTCGGTGAGATCCGTGGACAAGGTCTGGGCCTCTCTACTGATGGCGGCAAGGTACAGCGACATCGACAGCGACATCGACATCGACATCGACAGCGACAGCGATAGCAATCGAATCTGATGGAGCACTCGACCATTGCTTGCTTGGGATCGCAGGTGTTCTTGTATTGGGATTGGCACATCGGATTGCCATCGAGGTTCGGTTCGTTCGTGAACGAGAACTACGGCTTCGTGACGGGAGGTCGGTACCCGCAGGTGATCTACACCAACGCCGACTTCTCGATCAAGGTCTCGTCCGAGCATCCGATGCTCGAGCGATTGACGGCTCGCTTCGGCATCTGTACGTGGAATGATGATTGGATTGATGATTGGATTGATGATTGGATTGGTGATTGGTGATTGGATTGGATTGATGATTGGATTGGATTGGATTGGATTGGATTGGATTGGATTGGATTGGATTGGATTGGATTGATGGTTGGATTGATGATTGGATTGATGATTAATGATTGGATTGATGATTGGATTGATGATTGGATTGGATTGGATTGGATTGGATTGGATTGGATTGGATTGGATTGGATTGGATTGATGCTTGGATTGATGATTGGATTGATGATTGGATTGATGGTTGGATTGGATTGGATTGGATCGGAATCGACATTGAACAGACGATGGCAAGCTGGTGTACGCGCCACCGGAGCTCATGGATGTCGATCACACCTACGTGGGAGCGATTGCTCGTACCGATAACCGAGGCCGTCGATTCAACTTGATGTACAACTCGACGTTGTACGGCTTGAATGTGTGCTTCAACGGAGTGTCGTTCGTCGATTCGTACAACGGCTGGGTGGTGGCTGAAGGATACAACACCACCACTGGCAAGCGTACGTGCTCGAGGCCACGCATCTCGATACGTGATGTACTTGGCATTGATTGTGCGTGTACGCGTGAAGATGGTGGCTGGATCTTCAACACGAACAATGGCGGCCTCACATGGACGCAGCAGCTGTTCGAGGAGCACGTGTCGTTCTTGCGGATCAAGGCATGTCGTCATCCAAGCCGTGCTACAATCGCCTTGGATCACTCATGATGGATTATCACAGATGCTGAATGCCTCGGAGGGCTGGGCTATCGGTGGTCAAGTGCCATCGCTGTTCCTCGTGTCTGGCGTCTTCTACCACACTACTGACGGCGGCAAGACTTGGCGCAGCGAGAGCCATCGAGACGTCTTCCCGCTGAACCTGTCGTTGATCGGTACGTACGAGCGAGTTCTCGCAGAGAGCCATTGAACTGACTCGAGTGTGTGCGTGTGTGTAGACTCGAACAATGCCTTTGCAACCGTGCTGACGCTGCGAGGCGAGACGCAGGTCTTCAAGTACAAGAGCTAGTGCATCACTCGAGCAAGCGACATTACAGTTCGTGGCGCATTGTATTCTATCGACCACACGCACGAATCAAATCGACGGCGGCTTCTCGTTCGCCTCCGCATCAAACACCATCGAGAAGATGATGAACAGCAGTTCAGGCGGCAGCGACAGCAGTGCCTCGTTGAGCAGCCGACACAGCAGCACGGTACTGATGCACTGGCGGACGGCAGGTTGATGGTGCACGTGATTGTTCGGCTCCCAGAACGTGGGCCCGACTCCAGCGAATAGGGACACAGCCTGTTGGCGGCCGTGTACGATAGCGATCCTCGTGCCATGCTCGGGCGAGAAGTGCGCCGCCACGCTGATCGTCGGACCGCTGAGCTGCTGCGGCATCTTGGCAACCAGGCGACATTGCGCGTCGAATACCAACAGACCGCCAAAGGTTCGCGTCGTGACGTACAGGTTCCCGAGCGGATCGAATGCCACACTCTCTGGTCGTTCGACCGACACGAATCTAGTGCAGAGTAGCGTCTCGGGTTCGAGTACCAGCACGCGGTTGCGGCTGTAGTCGCCTGTTGGAGATCGAGCAGCGTCAGTTGCTGTTGCTGCTGCATTGCACTGAGGCGATCGAGGCATTCGCTCGCGTACACAGTGCTATTAGGCCACCAGGACCTACTGTCACGCCTCCCAGATAGAGTAGCTCGCTCGGTTCAAGGTCCAACTCGTGCGCGAACGAGATCTCTTGCGTGCTGTCGATCGCGGCATCGAGCTTCTCGGTCAATCGCAACAATCGCTTGGCGGACGAATCGCTCGCGTAAACGACGTGGCGCTGGTGGTCGATCGCCGCTCCTCGAGGGTACAGAAGCTTGACACACGTCACGTCTTCGAGTTGGTTCGTGCGGCAGTCGAGTATCACGGCTCGCTCATCGCCCAGGAGCAGCAGATGCTCGCGATCGAGCACAGTGATGTGGTAGGCATCACGAGCAGCGACACCGAGCGCAATCTCGTGTTCCAGCTTCATATCCACTCCGTATCGATGTAGGCGACACCCATCTCGTGACACCAATACACAGAGTGATCCGTCATCTGTAAACGCCAGTGATTCGATGGAGGACGGCCAAGAGATCGTGGTCGGCTGCGCGATCTGAACCAGTGTCGGAGCCGCGATGATGTGGGCGAAGGAGGTGGTCATAGTGGTGGAGGAGTGGCGGGGGTGACGAAAGCCAGTGAAAACGCTGTGGCGGGGGACGGAGCAAAAAGTTGGTTCTGGTGGACTTTGCCGTTGAGCGAAGGCGCCTTTCATTCCACTCGTTCCTTCTCCTCTGCAACACCTCGTCATCATCCACACCACACACACACCAAGAGGATTTATCACTTCCCCTGGAGCCTGGAGATAGCGATAGAGGAGAGGATAGGGGCTCTGGAGATACACTGTACTGGTGGGGTACAGGTGGTATGAGATAGGAGTTGGCTGGTTGGCGGTTGTATCTTCTTGAGATATTGTGATTGATTGGGTCACTTGCGAGAGCGACCACTCAACTCCCGCTGCTGCTGCCGTGCAATCGATACCTCCACGCGACACCCACACTACAAGCCTCCCACTGATACGTGTTCGATAGCACACACAACGATGGCCGACTCTCCGCGAGAATCTCCGCGCGAGAAGGACACCGGCAAGCCCAAGATCACATCGCGAATACGACGCTTGTTCGAGTCGCGATCGGCGTCGATGGAACTCGAGGCTCCTCCCGATGGTCTACACGAAGGCACCACCAGCGGTACGGCGTCACCGAGCATCTCGCCCGGTCGCTACACGCGTTCGTCGTCGGTCGAGACCGTCGACGAGTCCAAGATCAAGAAGATCGTCGAGGAGTTCGAGAAGCTCG
>Ga0209935_1005331_pt1 | contig 10992 bp, 9 predicted proteins | sample ThiBio_1000_plan_2_FD_183958 | JGI IMG/M metagenome (GOLD analysis project Ga0209935, IMG submission 183958) | Wastewater bioreactor microbial communities from Cape Town, South Africa - Thiocy_cont_1000_plan (SPAdes) | ecosystem: Engineered > Bioreactor > Thiocyanate-remediating >... | reverse complement strand
ATAGAAGGTCATCCCCAGGCCGACGATGTAGAGCAGGGCGACCAGCAGATAGAACGGCTTACGGGAAACCATGGATTATTTCACATCCTTGAGCTTGGGTTTGGGTTGGATATATTCGCGGGCCACGTCGACCACGGCGATGTCTTTGAGGAATTCACGGCCCAGCAGCACGGGGAAGGTCATGTCGCTGCGGTCCTTCAGGGTAAATTCGGCCTTCTCGGTCATGTCGCCGATGCGCACGGCGAGGCGGACCACGGGGCGACGGTCGAGATCGTCGGCGGAAGCCTGACGGACCCGCACGTGACGCACCAGGGGCGCTTCAATCTGGATCTTGTCGTCCATCTCCTGGTGGCTCAGGAAGAAGCGCACCCAGTTCTTGCCGTTGCGCTCGAAGATGGTGATCTCCTGGGCGCTGATGGAGGAGGTGGTGGCGCCGGTGTCGACCCGGGCCTGGAAGGCGTCGTTGGCGGCGTCAACCCAGATCCACTCCGCTTCACCCACCAGCAGCTTGCCATCGACGGTGTGGCCCTGGCTCGGCGCCGGGCACTTCTCGGTGGGAATGGGCATGGCCTTGGGCGGCTCGGGAGGCAGGGTAGCCAGCTTGCTGTCGACTTTCTTCACGGACTCTTTCATGTTGGTGACATCGGTGTTGAGCTGAACCAGCAGGTGCTGTTGCTGCACATACTGCTTCTGTTGCTGTTCCATGGATGTTTGCAGACGTTGCTCGCTCAACGAGATCTCGTTGCGCAGCTCGGCCAGCGTCAGGGTCGGGGCCGGGGGGGCTTTTTCCATACTGACACACCCGCCGAGACTGAGCAGGGAGAGCAGGGTCATTCCTTTTAATTTGCTTTTCATGTCATTCATTTAACTGTGCTTCCTGGAATTGGGTCAGTGTAACTTCCACAGCCGCCATCGGCTAGTCTTTGGCCTTTCTGGCGATCAGTACGGCACGTTTGGGTGCCGGGTATCCTTCGACCGTGAGTGCAGGATTGTGTGGATCCAGATAGTCACTCAGGGACTCGTTAATCATCCAGTCGGTACGACGCTGTTCGTCGGTGCTGGTCATATTCTCGTCGACGATGCGCACATCGGTGAACCCGCAGCGCTCGACCCAGCGTGTGAGGGCCGCGCTCGAGGGGAGGAACCAGACGTTGCGCATCTTGCCGTAGCGATCGGAGGGCATCAGCACCTGGTTTTCGTCGCCGTCCACCACCAGGGTCTCGAGCACCAGCTCCCCATCGTCTTTGAGCTGGTTGCGCAACTGCTCGATGTGCTCGATGGGGGACTTGCGATGATAGAGCACCCCCATGGAGAAGACGGTGTCAAAGGCGCGCAGCGCCGGCAGCTCCTGGATACCGAGCGGCAGCAGGTGGGCGCGCTGGTCGTTGTCCATGAAGTGGCGAATGGCTTCGAACTGGCAGAGGAACAGCGGGCTCGGGTCGATGCCGACCGCCAGTTTCGCCCCTTCCCCCACCATGCGCCAGAGGTGGTAGCCGCTGCCGCAGCCCACGTCCAGCACGTAGCGGCCCTGGAGCGGGCTGATGTGGGGCAGCACCCGATCCCACTTCCAGTCGGAGCGCCACTCGGTGTCGATGTGGATGCCGTGCACATGGAAGGGGCCCTTGCGCCAGGGCATGAGCTGGCGCAGCAGGCTCTCGGTCTTCTTGCGCTCACCCTCTCCCAGGCTATCGGGGCCGCCGATGGCGACCCGCTCTTTGAGCTCGATCCGGCCGGGGGCCACGACGGGCAGCTTGGCGAGGGCGCGGTTCCAGCGCGGCAGATCCCCGTGCAGGTTGTCGTGCTGCCAGGCGTGCAGCTGGGCGGGCAGGGTGTGCAGCCAGTGGCTCAACCGGTTCTTGGCGATCAGTTGATAAAAATAGGCGAAATCGATCATGGCTTAGTTGGTGTCGCTGGCTTTGATGGCAATCATGGAGCCGAAGTTGAAGCACTGGAACCAGAGGTCCAGGTGGGTGAAGCCGGCGTCCCGCAGGCGCGCCTGATGGACCGCCAGGGTGTCGGTGCGCATCACGTTCTCAAGGGCGGTGCGCTTCTGGCTGATTTCCAGCTCGCTGTAGCCGTTGGCCCGCTTGAAGTCGAGGTGCAAGTCGATGAGCAGCTCGTTGACCTGCTCGTCATCGAAGCGGAACTTCTCGCTCAGGATGAGGATGCCGCCGGGGCGCAGGCCGTCAAAGATGCGCGCGATGAGGGCGGCCCGCTTCTCGGGGGCGACGAACTGCAGGGTGAAGTTGAGCACCACCACGGAGGCGTTCTCGATGGGGATGTCGCAGATGTCCGCCTCGATGAGTTCCACCGGCACCTCGGACTTGAAGCCCGAGAGGTGAGCGCGGGCCCGCTCGATCATGGGGTGGGAGAGATCCACCGCCGTGATCTGGCAACCGGGCTGGGTGACGTGGCGGCGCATGGCCTGGGTCGCGGCGCCGAGGGAGCAGCCGAGATCGTAGAGGCGGCTCTGGGGCTGGGCGTAGCGGGCGGCCATCATGCCGATGGCGGAGATGATGTTGCTGTAACCGGGCACCGAGCGCTGGATCATGTCGGGGAAGACATCGACGACCTGCTCGTCAAAGCAGAAGTCTCCCAGACGGGCGATGGGGGCGGCAAAAATCTGATCGTGCATGCTGACGCAACCTGACAGCCGGTGTGGTGGGCGGCTGTTTTATTCAATTGAATCTTGGGTGGACGGGCATCGAAATGGCGTCGTCACCGGTTGACGAACGGGGTGGCTTGCTCCGGGATCCTTCGGGCTGCCCCTGTTCGCAACGGGCCATGGTCCGGGCCCTCAGGGTGCCGGGCTGGGGTGGGCAACGCATTGCCATGCACCCAGGCCCGGGACCTTACTTGGGGCGCTAGTGTAGAGGAAAGGCGGGCGTTTGTCTTGACGCCAACCCCGGTGGGACCACAAAAAAAGCGGCTTTTTTTGGGGACGGAGAAGGGGCGGGGAGGGGGCCGCTCAAAAGGGCAGCACCCCCTGGCGGGCGCGATCGTTTTCTCCCGGCCAGGGGGCCATCTCCTGGCCGAGCAGGCGGCTGATCTGCCGTGCGAGTTCGGGGGCCCGGGCATTGTCGGCGGTGTGAACAAAGAGGTAGAGATCCTTGCCTTCCTGGAGCCATTGTTTCCAATGTGGCAACCATGGTGGCAAAAATGGGTGATTGTCCTCGATTTGAGGCAAACCAATCAGGCGCACCACCGGGGCACCCCCCGTGGCCAGCAGATGGACCGGCAACCTGGGTTTCTTGCCCTGGGCATCGATCATGGCGGCCGTGGTGGCGGGCACCGAGAAGAGCGGGCGGCTGTCGAGCATGATGCGATTGATGCCCCGCGCCATCAGCATCCGGTTGAGGGCCCGTTCCGCCTCCCCCTTGGCGAAGAAATCGGGGTGGCGCACCTCGAGGGCATAGGTGAAATCCTGGGGCAGCCGCGCGAAGAAGGCATCCAGACGGGCCAGCCCCTCTGGCCCGAAGCGGGCGGGCAGTTGCAGCTTGAGCAGCCCCAGCTTGTCATGCAGGGGGGCCAGCAGGCGGATGAAGGCCGTCACCTGTTTGTCTGCGCTCACCAGATCGCTCTGGTGGCTGATCTCCTTGGGAAACTTGAAGCTGAAGCGAAAGTGGTCGGGGACCGCATCGGCCCAGCGCTGCACCGTCTCCGGGGTCGGCGAGGCGTAGAAGGTGGTGTTGCCCTCCACGGAGTTGAACACCCGGGCATAGTCGGCGAGGTGCTCGGCGGGCCTGGCATTCATCCCCAGCAACTGGCCGGGCCAGGCCGGGTGTGACCACTGGGGCAGGCCCAAATAGAGGCTCATGATGGTTCCTGTCGGCAGGTTGGCGCACTTTTGCCCTCCTTTTTGCGCCAGAACAACAAAAAACAGGGTAAAGGGGGCTGCGGGCCATTTTACCCAAATGGAGGTTTTCCTCTATAATGCCAACCCTTTTGTTTGCCACATTGTCGTAATGCGCGCGACCGAGCCCCCGGGTGACGATGATCGCGGCCCGGCAGTGGCCAGACAACGACGCCAGCCGATACCCCGGCGCCCACTCGTCATCCCGGTCGGGAGCGGGGGCATGCCTGGGACGGCGGCAAGAATCCGGCTCGGGGAGCCGGATGACCCGAGACAGATTTCAAACCGGGCAAGAAGCAGGATCTGGCCAGCTGTGAGACAGACGGTGCTTGCCAGTCGTGCCCGGCGACCCAGGATGAACCGTCTCTCTACCATTTCGAAGGAAGAAGTCCATGCGCTCTATCTATTGCGGACAGGTCAATGAGGCCCATGCCGGGCAGACCATTACATTGTGCGGTTGGGTCCATCGTCGTCGTGATCTCGGCGGCCTCATCTTTATCGACATGCGCGACCGCGAGGGCATCGTGCAGGTGTTCTTCGATCCGGACAAGCCGGACGCCTTTGCCCTGGCCTCCGAGCTGCGCGGCGAGTTCTGCATCCAGGTGACCGGCGTGGTGCGTACCCGCCCCGACTCCCAGCGCAACAGCGACATGGCCACCGGTGCCATCGAGGTGTTCGCCCACGAGCTGACCATCATCAACCGTGCCGAGCCGCTGCCCCTTGACTTCAACCAGGTCAACAGCGAAGAGGTGAGCCTCAAGTACCGCTACCTGGATCTGCGTCGCCCCGAGATGGCCAAGTACCTGAAGACCCGTGCCAAGGCCAGTGCCTTCGTGCGCCGCTTCATGGACGAGCACGGCTTCCTCGACATCGAGACCCCGATGCTGACCAAGGCGACCCCGGAAGGGGCCCGTGACTATCTGGTGCCGAGCCGCGTGCACAAGGGCAAGTTCTACGCCCTGCCGCAGTCCCCCCAGCTGTTCAAGCAGTTGCTGATGATGTCCGGCTTCGACCGCTACTACCAGATCGTCAAGTGCTTCCGCGACGAAGACCTGCGTGCCGACCGCCAGCCGGAATTCACCCAGATCGACGTGGAGACCTCCTTCATGACCGCGCCCCAGGTGCGTGAAATCATGGAAGAGATGATCCGCAAGCTCTGGCTGCACATCCTGAACGTGGACCTGGGTGACTTCCCCATCATGACCTTCGACGAAGCCATGCGCCGCTTCGGCTCCGACAAGCCGGACCTGCGCCTGCCCATGGAGCTGGTGGACGTGGCAGATCTCTTGACCGAGGTGGAGTTCGCCGTGTTCGCCGGCCCCGCCAAGGATCCGAAAGGCCGTGTGGCGGCCCTGAAGGTACCGGGCGGCGCGGAACTGTCTCGCAAGCAGATCGACGAGTACACCAAGTTCGTCGGCATCTACGGTGCCAAGGGCCTGGCCTGGATGAAGGTCAACGAAGCCGGGAGCGGCCTCGAAGGGGTGCAGTCCCCGGTGGCCAAGTTCCTCTCTGACGCCATCGTGCGCGAGATCCTGGCCCGCACCGGCGCGATGGACGGCGACATCATCTTCTTCGGCGCCGACTCCAAGAAAGTGGTGTGCGATGCCATGGGCGCCCTGCGCCTGAAGGTGGGCCGCGATCTGGGCCTGGTGGAGAACGTCTGGAAGCCCCTGTGGGTCATCGACTTCCCCATGTTCGAAGAAGATGGCGAAGGCGGCCTGGCGGCCATGCACCACCCCTTCACCGCCCCGAGCAACCTGGGCCCGGCCGAGCTGAAAGCGAACCCGGTGGGCGCTTACGCCAACGCCTACGACATGGTGATCAACGGCTACGAAGTGGGTGGCGGCTCTGTGCGTATCCACAACAGTGAGATGCAGTCCACCGTGTTCGACATCCTGGGGATCACCCCGGACGAGCAGCGCCTGAAGTTCGGCTTCCTGCTGGATGCCCTGAAATACGGCACCCCGCCCCACGCTGGCCTGGCCTTCGGTCTGGACCGCCTCAGCATGCTGCTGACCGGCACCGACAACATCCGGGATGTCATCGCCTTCCCGAAAACCACGGCGGCCGCCTGTCTGATGACAGACGCCCCGAGCTTTGCCAACCCGGCCCAACTGGGCGAGCTGGCGATTGCGACCACCGTCAAGGGTGACGAATAAGCCGTTATCGGCAACAAAGGCCGCAGCGATGCGGCCTTTCCCGTTTCCCCCTGGGCGCAACCAGTGTTACTGAAATTTCCAACTATAACGGAGAGTCCCTATGGCAGGTCACAGTAAATGGGCCAACATCAAACACCGCAAGGCGGCGCAAGACGCCAAGCGCGGCAAGATCTTCACCAAGCTGATCCGCGAAATCACCACCTCCGCGCGTCTGGGTGATGCCGATCCTGCCAACAACCCCCGCCTGCGTGCAGCGGTGGCGGCAGCCCTGACCAGCAACATGACCCGCGACACCATCAACCGCGCCATAGCCCGTGGGGCCGGCGGCGGTGACGGCGAGCAGCTCGAGACCATCGTGTACGAAGGGTACGGCCCGGCCGGTTCCGCCGTCATGGTGGAGTGCCTGACCGACAACCGCAACCGTACCGTGGCCGAAGTGCGTCACGCCTTCAGCAAGTGCGGCGGCAACCTGGGGACCGACGGCTCCGTGGCCTATCTGTTCACCAAGAAGGGGGTGCTGACCTTCGTGGGCTCCGATGAAGACGCCCTGATGGACGCCGCCCTGGACGCCGGTGCCGACGACGTGGTGACCGAAGAAGATGGCACCATCGAGGTCTACACCACCCCGAACGACTTCGGCACCGTGCTGGACGGTCTGGAAGCGGCCGGCTTCAAGCCCGAGAGCGCCGAAGTGACCATGATCCCCTCCACCGAGGCGGAACTGGATGCCGAGACCGCGCCCAAGCTGATGCGCCTCATCGACATGCTGGAAGATCTGGACGATGTGCAGGAGGTGTACCACAACGGCTCCATCTCCGACGAGATCGCCGCGACCCTGTAATTGCCTCTCGGGAGCGCTGTGATCCCCCAGGGCAAGGGGAGGGCGACCACAACGGTCCTCTCCCCCGGCTCCGACGAGATCGCCGCGACCCTGTGATCCCCCAGGGCAAAGGGGAGGGCGACCACAACGGTCCTCTTCCCTGGCTCCGACGAGATCGCCGCGACCCTGTGATCCCCCAGGGCAAGGGGAGGGCGACCACAACGGTCCTCTTCCCCGGCTCCGACGAGATTGCCGCGACCCTGTTCAGGTTCGCGAACACACAGGTGCGACACCTTGTTTACCTTCGCAAAAACGGCAGCCCGGGCTGCCGTTTTTTTATGTGCCAGACCGCGCACCTCCCCTTGTGGTTCGATTTCCTCTCTTAATGTTCGCTTAAGTTTGCCGTCCTAGGATGACCCCGTATCTGGACCTCCCTGGCTCTTGTCCTGTTTTTCAGGGCCGAGCGCCGGGATGGTCACCACGAAGCCTGCTGGCAGGTTGTTAGTTCCACTGGTTTGTCGGAGTCTCTCTATGCGTCTCACTCTGGGAGTGATGAAGGTCAATCTGTTGCTGGTGCTGCTGTTTGCACTGGTCTTCAACTGGCCCATTTTCCTGCACTTTTATCGCATTCTCAGCGCCCTTGAACACGTCAAGGCGGGGTTTGTCCTCTCCATTCCCCTGGTACTGGTGGCGGCCCTCAACGCGGTGTTCCTGCCCTTTACCTTCCGTTATCTGCTCAAGCCCTTTTTCGCCTTGCTCATCCTGACCGGCTCCCTGGTCAGCTACGCCATGCTCAAGTACGGGGTGATCTTCGACATGGGCATGATGCAGAACATCATCGAGACCAACAGCGGGGAGGCGGGCTCCTACCTCAACGGCTCCGTGGTGCTCTGGTTCCTGCTGACCGGCCTGCTGCCGGTGCTGGTTCTGCTGTGGGTGAAGATTGAGTACCCCCGTCCCTGGTACAAGGGACTGGGTCTGCGCCTCGGTTCCATCGCCCTCTCCTTGCTGTTTCTGATGGGGGCTGCCGCCCTTTATTACCAGGATTACGCCTCGGTCGGGCGCAACAACAAGTCCCTCGGCAAGGAGATAGTGCCCGCCAACTATGTGCACGGGCTCTACAAGTACGCCCGGGATGTGGTCTTCGCGACTCCCATTCCCTACCAGCAGATCGGCACCGATGCCAGGGTGATCGGCCAGCATGAGAAGCCGACCCTGATGTTCCTGGTGGTGGGGGAGACGGCCCGCAGCCAGAACTACTCCCTCAACGGCTACAAGAAGGAGACCAACGGCTTCACCGAGAAGGAGGCCAATGTCGTCTCGTTCAGGAACGTGCGCTCCTGCGGCACCGCCACGGCGCTCTCCGTGCCCTGCATGTTCTCGAACATGACCCGGCGCGGCTATGACGAGGCCAGGGCCCAGTCCCAGGATGGCTTGCTGGACGTGCTGCAACATGCCGGGATCTCGGTGCTTTGGAAGGAGAACGACGGCGGCTGCAAGGGGGTGTGCAAAAACGTCCCCACCATCGAGATTGAGCCCAAGGCATTCCCCGCATATTGCTCCGGCAATGCCTGTCATGACGAGGTGCTGTTGCAGGGGCTGGATCAGCAGATCGCCGACATGCAGGGCAAGCAGGGCAGCAAGCTGGTGGCCTTCCACCTGATGGGCAGCCACGGTCCGACCTACTATCGCCGCTACCCGGCCGCCGATCGCGTCTTCCTGCCGGACTGCCCGCGCAGCGACATCGAGAACTGCAGCAACGAAGAGCTGGTGAACACCTATGACAACACCATCCGCTACACCGACAAGGTGCTGGCCCAGCTCATCGACAAGCTCAAGAGCCTGGAGAGCCAGTACAACGTGGGGCTGGTCTATCTGTCGGATCACGGCGAATCCCTCGGTGCCATGGGGCTCTATCTGCACGGCACCCCCTACAAGTTCGCACCGGACGATCAGACCCGGGTGCCGCTCCTGACCTGGTTCTCTCCCCAGTTGCAGGCAGACCGTCAGCTCAATCTGGATTGCCTGCAACAGGAGGCAGCCAGCAAGCGCTTCTCCCACGACAACCTGTTCCACTCCATGCTTGGCATCATGGACGTGCAGACCCAGGTCTATGACGGCAAGCTGGATCTGTTCAAACCGTGCCGGGCGGGGTAAACCTGAGAAAACAGACCATAAAAAAACGGCAGCCACCGGCTGCCGTTTTCGTATCCGAAGGGGTAGGCCTTACTTCTGCTCCATGATGATCTGCAGCAGATCCCCTTCCAGCAGGGAGCGCTTGACCAGGGCGAAGCCGCCGATGGTGGGCTGGTTCTGGAAGCGCGCCTTCACGATGGGCAGGCCGCGATGGAAACTTGGCAGAGACTGGTGCTCGACGCAGCGGCGGATGGCCGGGATCAGGATCTCTTCGGCGGCGGTGATTTCACCGGCGATGAGCACCTTCTGGGGGTTGAACAGATTGACCGTGATGGCGATGGCGCGCCCCAGGTGCTCCCCCACGTTCTCGATCACGCTGCGGGCCAGCTCGTCACCGGCCACCGCCGCCTTGCACACCTCCTGGATGGTGATGTGCTTCTCCTGCAGCGAACTCAGGTGACCGCGGCTGATTAGCTCCTTCACCTTGTCGACGATGGCCTCGTTGGAGGCGATGGTCTCGAGGCAGCCGAAGTTGCCGCAGTGGCAGCGCTTGCCAAGGGGTTCGACCTGGATGTGGCCTATTTCACCGACGTTGCGGTTCTGGCCGAGAAACACCTTGCCCTTGGTGATGATGCCCGAGCCCGTCCCCTGGTGGACACTCACCAGGATGGAGTCCATGCAGTCGCGGGACTCGCCGAAGAAGTGTTCGGCCAGCGCCAGCGAACGGGTGTCGTTGCCCACGTAGCAGGGGAGGTTGAAGTGGTGCTCCAGGAGCTTGGCGAGCCCCAGGTTGCGGATCTGGTAGGTGGGGGTGTAGATGACCATGCCGGATTCGGGGTTGACCAGACCCGGCATGGTCAGCGCGATGCTGATGAGGTTGCGGCTGCGATCCTGATTGGCGTCGATGAAGGCGCCAATCTCCCGCAGCAGCATGTCCACCACGGGTTGCTGCTCGATCTCGGTCACCTGGGTGATGTGCTGATCGAGCTCCTTGCCGTCGAGGTCATACAGGGAGAGCTGCAGGTAGCCGCGACCCAGCTTGGCGGACACAAACTGGAAGCGATGCTTGATGGTGGTCAGGGAGATGGCGCGGCGCCCGCCAGTGGAGGCTTGCGGCGAGGTTTCCCTGATGAGGCCGTGCTCGATCAGTTGCCGGGTTATCTTGGTCACGCTGGCCGGGGCCAGCTGACTCAACTCGGCAATTTTGACCCGCGAGATGGGCCCCTGCAGGTCAATGAGGCGATAGACGACCGCACTGTTTACCTGCTTGATAAGATCTACGTTTGCTATTTGTCCGCCAGTCATAGTGTCACTGTGTTGTGTAGTGTCCGTTAACCACGGTCCCGCAGACCGCGAAGGCCTGATCAAAGACGGTGAGGTTGGCAATTTTTCCTACCTGGATACTACCGAGACGCGAGTCCCATCCAATGGCGCGAGCGGGGTAAAGGGTGGCCATTCTCAGTGCTTCGTCGAGCGGCAATCCGACCTGTTTGACCAGATTTTCCACCCCTTCGATCATGGTGAGGGCGGAGCCGCCGAGTGTACCATTCTCATCGACGCACTGACCATCGCGGAAATAGACGGTTGCGCCGCAAAAATCAAATTTCTCAAAGCCTTCCGGTGCGCCCGCCGCCGCGGTGGCATCGGTGACCAGCACCAGCCGCTCCCCCAGCATCCTGTGCGCCAGGCGCACGTTGGCCCAGTGTACGTGGTGGCCGTCGACGATGATGCCCGCATAGACATCCTTGCGATCGTAGATGGCACCGACCACGCCGGGCTCGCGACCATTCAGGGTCGGGGTCATGGCGTTGTAGAGGTGGGTGGCAAAGCGCATGCCGTTGTCAAAGCCCGCCATGGCCTGATCGTAGTTGGCGGCGGTGTGGCCGGCGGAGACCAGGATGCCGGCCTCCACCAGACGGCGGATGTGCTCGGGCTTGTTGCGCTCTGGCGCCAGGGTGATCTTGGCGATGGCGTCCGCGTTGTCGCAGAAGAAGTCGATCATCTCGTCGGCGGGCTGGCGGATC
>Ga0209935_1005327_pt1 | contig 10998 bp, 3 predicted proteins | sample ThiBio_1000_plan_2_FD_183958 | JGI IMG/M metagenome (GOLD analysis project Ga0209935, IMG submission 183958) | Wastewater bioreactor microbial communities from Cape Town, South Africa - Thiocy_cont_1000_plan (SPAdes) | ecosystem: Engineered > Bioreactor > Thiocyanate-remediating >... | reverse complement strand
CACCGTATCGACGATGGTTACGTAACGACTTGCGAGCACCACGACGTCGACGAAGCATCGACTCAAGGACAGCGGAACTCGAAGTTGGAATGGTAAATCCAGATGATTATCATTCATAGATAGATAGATAGGTAGATAGGTTGTTGATTGAATTGTAAGAGTTTCATCTCTCGCGTTGAATATCTCATGTACATAATAACAAGAAACGATACTAAATACACATCAATATGTCAAGAGTTTTATTGCTATCAATCTATAGTTGTATCGCATACTAATGATTTGTACTCGATTATGAGATGCAAGTCCAGGCTTCAAGGGGGTCAAGCAGTGGCGAGCTCGAGTGGGGTACGCTCTCCTGCCTCTATAGATAAATGTCGGACTCGTACCGTGCGCGCCTCGTTGTCTCTCGTGTCTGTCTCTCGCGCATGTTTCGCTTCGTGTCGGGCCCATCTTTCTCTGTTCGTCGTTACAACACGACAACAAGTCGGAGGCGCACTCGCTGATACGGCGCAGGTTGCGCTCTGTGGTACTGCGGGATGGCTTGTACGAGAGGCTGTGGTTGGGTGTACCGCGTCGTGGTGGCGGTGGCTCTGGTGGTGTGGGTTGTGCGTTGCGACGACACGCCAGCAAGGACCGTGTTCGTCGATTCGGCAACTGGCGTCGACGAGCTGCAGTGCGGCAGCTCTTGGAACGATGCCTGTCGATCTCTTTCGTGGGTCGCTCGAAATCTCTCGTTGGTCGATGGAGATACGATTCGGATGGCCGAGGGGAGGTACTCGGCTGAAGCACTCTCGTTCCCGCGAGTGTCAATCATCGGTGCTAGTCGCGCACTCACGATCATCGAGTGCTCGCTTCGCGATGAGGTTGGAGCGCTGGTGTTTCGTTCTGGTGGCTTACTCGGTGGAGTGAGGATTGAGCATTGTCGGGCCTCCGCTGTGATCTCTACCCACGGCGCGTTCGTTCTCCAAGGGTGCTACTTCTTCAACTGCACTGCAACGATTATCCCAACGTCGGGACTCGATGGCTACGTTGGCGCAGGAGCAGTGCAAGTGGACCAATCGGGAGGCAATACCATCTCGATGATTGATACGGTCTTTGAACGTTGTGGCGCATCAGCTCGGGCGATTGATCGGAACATTCAGCTTTATGGGGGAGTTGTGTATATCCAAGCTGCGACCATACTCCTCGTACACAACTGCACCTTCTTGGATTGCTTTGGCTATGGATATCCGGATGAATCGGGCTGCCTATCAACTGCCATGAGCGGAGCACTGATCTATGCACACTATGCACAATCGAGTGAGCTTGATGGCGTTCTTGCAGTGAACTCTAGCGTCGTGTCAGGAGCGCAAGTCCATCACATTGCAGCGATTATTGCACTCGGGTGCGGAGTGATTCGCAACTGCAGGTTTTTTAACTCCTCCGGCGGAAACGTAGTCTGGGGCAACATTAACCTCATTGAACACTCTGTAATTATTGGGAGCTCTGGACAAGCTGTGGGCTTTTATAATGACCCGGGACGCACCAGGAGAATCCGTAATAGTTCCATAGGTGACATTGCTAGCAATGCAGTAACAACGTTTCAGCAACTGACTATCGAGCAATCGCTCTTCTACAACACTGGATTTATATCTTCACCCACTCTTAGCTTTGAGGATTGCGAGTTACGGAACGTCTCTCACATCAGCAGTGGGGGAGGATTGGTCTCGATTCACAACTGCACGATGAAGGACGTGAAACTCATCGAAGGAGTAGTGCATCTGGATATCGTCGACACATCGATTCTTGGGACCGCCGCGGACCTCTACTACCGCGGGGACAATTTTACGCTCACGCGGACGACCGCCAATTCCAGACGGCTGATAACCTGTTTTGCTGTAGATCTAGTAGTTTCTTCTTGCTCCTTTTCCAGCGGTGCACTGCAGCTGCAGGCTCTAGCCAGCGCGACATTCAGAGAAACGCAGGTAAGGGACGCGGCCGGATTTTCTGGTGACGCAATCATTAAAGCCCAAACTCTCTTGGTGTTGGAAACTTGTTCCTTTTCCAATACGACAATTACTTCCGCCTCAGGAGGCTACTTCTTGCTTCAAGGCCAGTCGATTGTTGCATCCAATGTTACCTTTGTACAATGCCAAGGCGGATATGGATCCCGTGTGTTCAAAGCCACTGGTAATGTTACGCTCTCCCACGTAAACATCATCAACTGCTCCACTGGCTCGTCCATCATCCACGCCGATTCCTTTGCTGTGATCAAAGAGAGTAGTTTCTACAACTGCACTGGATGGGAGGCGGACTCTTCCAATCAGCGCGGTCTCATCTGGGGACTGAATGGAGTTCATTCTGAGTCCTCACGTTTTGAGTTGTGCACGACAGCAAATCTGAATGGGGGAATGTTGTACAGCCCCACCGAGGTCCGCGCCATTAACTCCACATTCATTGAGTGTCGCACCGAGGAAGGAGGCGGCGCAATTTATAGCGAACAATTTGCGACGATCATCAATTCGACCTTTTCTCGATGTTCGGCAGGCTCGCGAGGTGGAGCAGTATCAGCGGCAATAACGTCCATCTCGAACTCGACCTTTGAGTATTGTTCGTCTCCCTCTGGAGCGGCAATCAGCACACGCTCACTTGAGGCTCATTCGAGCACTTTCATCGGGAACACGGCTTCGCTCTTCGGAGTTGTGGACATTCAATCCAACGCGACGATTTCAGGATGTTTGTTTGCGTCGAACGTTGGCCGGGGATTCGGAGGTAGCGTGATGTTGGCACCCAACGACTGGCAGGAGTGGCGGTTTGCCAACTGCTCTGCCAAATATCGCAATAGGCTCACCGATGCAACTCTCTCGTTTAGTACTGCTTGGTGTTCCATTGAGCAATCTGAATTCCGAGAGAACCTGCCGCTGCTCGTTGGAGCAGTCGGTGCATCTAATGGGCATGGCATAGCAGGCGCTGCCCAAGTGGGAGTCTGTGGCCTCGACTTTTGTGCGATCCCCGTTGAGAGAGCCTCAGCCGAAAGCGGTACTCTTGCTGTCAAGGTGTTAACGATCGGGGACTACCCCTTGGAGCCTCTATCGGAAGGATGCGAATTTGTGGGTGCAGTCCCTGACCTCACGTTGGTTGGAACGTATCAAGTTTCGATGTATCTCAATGACGCTGAAGCTCCTCAGAAGAGCACATTCGATTTTCGAGTTATTCCAGCAGCTGCCAACGCCACGATGAGTCGATCGTTTGGAGATGGATTGAAAGGAGGAGTGTTGGTGAATGCTCCACTCGTTGTGATCAGCTTCTCGATCCAAGCCATCGATGCGTTCGGCAACAATCTCACGAGAGGAGGTGATGACTTTACAGCGTCAGTCGTCGGTCCAGAAGGAATCATCGAGCTCCCAACCAACATCACCGATCTCGGAACAGGAGAGTATGTGTGCTCGTATGTTGCTCGAAAGGGACAAGGTGGATCGTATGTCGTGTCGGTGTTCTTGAGAGGCGAGCTCGTGACCGCATCTGATGCCTTCATCGAGGATCGCACAGGAAACTCGACCTTGATTGTGTTTGCTCAACCTCAAAGTGCTTCATCATCGCCATCGTCATTGACAGCAGCCTGCTCGTTCGACGATCCATGTTCATTGGCTCGAGCATTCGATGTCGCTTCGGCACAAGGATATGCTCGAGTTCTTCTCATCACCTCATCATTGACAGCATCGGGAGGCGAGCTCCTGCAGACACCGATTCCATTCCGACAACTAGACATTGCTGGAATCCAAACCACTCTGTTCAACGTCACGGTCGAGCCTTCCTCGCCCTCAGCACCGAGAGCGATCTTTGATTGCGGACACGATCAAGGAATCACATTCCGATCAAACTCGTTCGTGACGTTGAGAGAGATCGACTTTTTGAACTGCGGAGAACCAGATCAATCAGACTTTGGAGCGATACGCATCGAGAGCCACTCGGCAGTCGTGATTGAAGATTGTTCATTCACTCACAACTCGGCTCGATCATGTGCTGCCATCTCGTCATTCACCACCGAGGTCAAGATCATCGACTCTCGATTCGAGGAGAATACAGCGAGCACGATTGGAGCAGCAATCTGCATTCAATCTCAATCGGCTCCCTCCAACTCGTGGCAAGAGACCATTCAATCAACGATCGAGATTGAGAGATGCAAGTTCATCAACAACTCGATTGTGACGAGCACCAATTCGAGAGGAGAAAAAGAAGGTGGAAGAGGAGCAGCATTGTTCATCTCAACCACACAGTCGATTGGTCTTGCAATCTCGGACTCTCAGTTCGTTGACAATCGGATTCACAATCTCGCAGCCTCAGAATCGGCACAAGGAGCGGCACTGTATATCGAACACCAAGCCGAATCAACGAGCGTATCGCAGATCTCAGTGATCAAGAGCGAGTTCCATCTCAATCGAATCGATTCCAATACTGAAGCTCTTGGGGGAGCCATGTTCATCCGAGCTTCTCGAGCAGAAGTATCGATCGATCAATGCTCAATCACTCGCAACTCGATCATGTCTCGACAGACTCGATCGATTGGCGGAGCTGTCTGCTGCATGAATGTTGGCTCGCTACGCATCTCGAACTCGAATCTCACATCGAATGGCGTGATTGGATCGAACTTTCGAGTTGCTGGAGGAGGAGCTGTTGCGATGTTATCCTCGCTCTCTCAATCGAACAATCGAAGAAACAGTGTGCGATCCTCGAATTCCGCTCAATCAAGCAACTTCCAAGTATCGGACTCTCGATTCTTCAACAACTCTGCGGAGTGCGATGACACGGAGATCGTCGAGAGCATGTGCTTGGGAGGATCGATGTATCTCTCGCAAACGGAATCTCAATTCGAGAGAGTGACGTTCGATTCGAGCTCGGTCATCAATCGTGGAATCGCCTCGGCTCTTGGTGGAGCAGCAATGATCGAATCGAGTACTCATTGGTGGTCGGAGATTGACATAACTCGATGCAAGGTCTTGTCATCAGGAGCAAGCAAGGCATCAGGGGGAGCAGTTCATGCATCGCTCATCTCGTCGTTCACTCTTGATCAAGTCTCTCGATGCTCGAACTGCTCGGCAGTGTCATCTTCAACATCGCCATCGACAAGCACGAGCAACACCAACCAAGAAGCTCATGGAGGATGTCTCGATCTCGAATTCGATATCTCCCACTCTCTCGATGGCGATCGATTGTTGATTGATCGTTCGCAGTTCATTGGAAACCATGTCGAAGGAGGCGTGAGAGCAAGCGGAGGAGCATTGAGGATCTCGAGTACTGCTGCCTCGTCCTCCTCGATCATCTCGAGCTCGGCGCCAAATCAGTTCGAGATCTCGCATAGCGAGTTCGAATCGAACATGGTGACTGGAGGAGCAGGAGCAGCAGGCTCGGCCATCAACGTGCCTCTCTCGATTGCATCTCTTCATGGAGGAGCGGCATCGATCGACATTCCATCGAGCTCATCATGGATGATTCACAATGTCACATTCCACAACAACCAAGTTCGAGGAGCCAACAGTCTCACATCAGCCGGAGGAGCGCTGTTGATGGAACTGTCTCAGTCGAGCAGCTCTTCGAGCTCCAAGAGTCGAGTCTCGATCTCGAGCTCTCGAATGATCTCGAACTCGGTGATTGGAGGAGATGCGAGCTTAACTTCCAAACGGAAGGGATCCATCACTGCTCATGGAGGACATGGATATGGAGGAGCAATTGCCCTCACCGAGGAGGACGACACTTTGGATCAATGGTCCATCGGCAACGCCTTCTCAATCATCGATTCCAATTTCACCTCGAATGTTGCACAAGGAGGTCGCGGAAGTGACTCTCACAACTTGAATCCGGAAGGTGTTCACCAAGAGATTGGAGGAAATGGAGGCAATGCTTTTGGAGGAGCAGTGTACTCTCCAACATGGTCGATCTCTCCTTCAATCACTCGATGCACGATCCAACACAACAAGGCCCTTGCTGGAGTTGCTGGATCTCCTCATTCCGCCAAGAACGAGGCATACTCTTTGGGAGGTGCAATCTACTCGTTCCGAGTCTCACTGCAAGACTCGGAGCTCGAGTTCAATCTTGCTTCAGTCTCCAATCATTCAGATGCCTCATCTCCATCATCACCTTCTTCTGCAGCATCTCAGACAATCGTCTCAGGAGGAGCAGTGTATTCTCTCATCGACTTTGAGTCAACGAACTGCACAATGATCTCAAACATTGTCGAAGGAGACCAAGCCACAGGAGGAGCAGTCTCGTCCTTCCGATCTTGCTCGATCTCAGCCACTCGACTCGAGCACAACCAAGCTCGAGGACTCAATGTCGCTGCTGGAGGAGCTGTTGCCATTGCTCGACAACAAGATCAAGTGGCTCGCTTGCATCAAGTGACCATGAGAAACAACTCTGCCTCACTGCCTCTCTCACGAGACTCATCGGCGAGTGTCGCAACACCATCGACAGGCGGTGCGATCTTCCTCAACTCGACGACTGGCATTCGAATCGAGAGCTCATCGTTCACTGAGAACTCGGCCGACTTTGGAGGAGCTCTCTTTCTCTCCGATCTATCCACAGAGAGCGTCATCGACTCGTCACCGATGGAGCACAACGTCGCTCGAGTGACAGGAGGAGCAGTGTTCATCGACAGCGACTCGAGTGACGTGAACCACTTCATTCAAGATCCTTCGTTGGTGCAACACAACGAAGCTGCATACGGATCGAACGTCGCTGCAGTGCTCAAGCAGATGGAGCTCGTCAAAGGAGACTCGGCTTCATTGCTCGAGATTGGAGCCGTGTGGCCTGGTCGATTGTTCAACATTGCAGCTCGGCTCGTCGATTACGCCAACAACACAGTGGCTCGCCACGATCTCGTTGCGACAGTGCTTGCCGTAGATCTCGCGGGAGCAGTGTACGACAGCGGTCAGAGCGAGAACTCGACATTGCTCTCGGACGACTCGAACCTCTTTGAGTTCCGGCGAGTCAAGCTCACGTTATCTCGCGATCACCTCTCGATCGCACTGCCAATCTCGATCTCGCTCGAGGTGGGCCTCACTCCATCGATCCCGTCAGTCGGATCAGCGCCATTGAGTGTGTCGTTGCTGCCATGTCCGCCACCATACTACTTGGCGCAAACGGAATGTCAGACGTGCCAAGTGGCTGAGTATTCGTTGGTGTCAGTGCCATCGACTCCATTGGCGGATACTCAACCATGCAAGCCATGTCCGGTTGGATCGGATCTTCCATGTGTCAAGATCAACGAGCAAGACACTGGATTCTCGGTGAGTCGAGGACTGTGGTTGTCTCCTGGTCTCGTTGATCCAACTGACTTGATTCCGTGCTACACGGCCAAGAGCTGTCTTCAAGCGGAATGCACTCGATCGTTCGAGGTGTCGAATCGAACTTGGTCCGTGAGATGCCGACCGATTCTCAACTCGCTTGATGGCAACTCTTCTTCCTTGACAGATGGAGCACAAGTGTGGGATCCCGAATCGCAATGCTCTCTTGGATACACGGATCGATTGTGCTCTCGATGCTTCCACAACGAGACAATGTGCTTCTTCCGACTCGGCAAGGAGTGCATCAACATTGAGGAAGGACCATCGTGGTTTCGAGAGATCATGCTCGTGACAGCCACACTCTTGGCAATGGTGTGTTGGAACTCGAGCGTTGGATCGGGAGAGTTCAGTACCAAGAAGACACTGTCGTTCTTTGTGCAAATGACGGCCTTGTTGAACAATCAAGTGTTCTCGAGAGCAGTGAGCGACATGTTTGGCTTCTTTGGCGTGGTGAGCGGCGGCAGTGCTGCATCACCACCACTGCAACCTCCGACCACACTGCCACAGTCGTATTACCATTCGAACCCAAAGTTGTTTGGCATTCGATCGGCCGAGTGCTTGATGCCATTCCTCCAATCGCCAGTGGCCGACTTTTTGCTGTCGATGCTGTATCCAGTGATGTTGTTGCTGCCGTTGGTGATCTTGGTGACGGCAGCACGAGAGGCAGTGTCGATTTGGCGAGAGGCTCGACGACGCAACATTTCGTTGCGAGAGGCCTTCACTGATCCAGAGATCTCTGCCAGCGTCAGGAGGAGAAAGTCTTCCTCATCCTCATCACTGATGACTGACGATGATGGCGATCAAACGAAGTCAATGAGAATGTTTGGAGGCGAGCTATCTATCAACAGCAATGATGACACGGAGAGATTGGTTGATGCTGCTGATGATGAGCAACAACCACACCATACAACATGGCTCCGACGACTGCCATTCGCAGCAAGCTGCTTCGAAGCAGGATTGTTCATCTTGTACTCGATGTTGGCCTTCTTGACCGCCAAGATCCTCGAGGTCTTTACTTGCTCGCCTTCAATATTCGAGGATCCGGACAATTCGTTCATGAGCTCGATTCCATGGCTGCAATGCAGCATGACTCTCTCCCCCGAGTGGCGTCAGCTCGTTGGAGCAGCAGTTGCCTTTGGAGCGCTGTACATTATCGGCATTCCAGTACTTTTCATCGTGTTATTGATTCGGTCTCGTCGAGTCATGTCATCATCTGACAAGGAAGCCAAGCAATCTCATTACCTTCGATTCTTCGTTGCCGGTCTCAATTCGCACTACTTTTGGTTCGAGGTTCGTCGAGAGTTGACCAATGGCTCTGATGCGGTGATGAATAACAACTGACTTGGATGGTGAGTAGATTGTGTGGTTGTTCCGGCGAATGGCTCTGTCGTTGGTGCACACGTTGATTCCGAGTGGAACTCCCTTCTACTCTTCATGCATCACATCGATCTTGACCGGCTCGATCATCTTGCAAGTATTCATGCAGCCGTACAGCCGAGTGTGGGAGACGACACTCGAGGTGACTGGCGTGTCGGTGTTGTTGATCTCGTTCGCAGCCGTGGCATCGAACGGAATCGTGGGCAACGAGGACTGGAACTCGTCGATTGCAGCATGGGCCTTGTCGGCAGTGAACGTGCTGTTCGTGGCCGTGGCGGGGGCTCGATTGTTGTACGAGTATCTGGCCGAGTACTTGCCTTCGATGAAGTCAGTGTGGTTCGTGTGGCGTCGAATGCAACGAATCCAGAAACTCAAGATCATGGTCGGCGTGCTTGTGGCAGTGGTGGTTTTTGTGTCGGTACTTGTGGCAGTGTACATTTGGAAGCTGTATGTCGAGGCTCTCCTTGTTATCGATGTGCTTTGGCTCGCAATGCTCATCTTTGTGTAGATCGTTTGATCAATGGATTGATAGACAGATTCTCAATACAATAGAGTTTTTCGTTACTGGCACAAGTCTGCGAATCGCAGAAGCAGTGCGACGATACACACGTACTCTCGAGCACAAGTATCTCTCTTCCAACGAGAGCGAGCGAGCGATATCTCCCATCGGATGCGACAGATTCGCGTCGCGTACGCTTTATTCAAGGTACCAAAATGCGATCATCATACTATTCCTGAGCACTCATCAGTGAGATGCGTTTTGAGTGGTTACACGTAGAACGTCGAGCCATCATCTCACAAAGATGGCAGCCTAGTCAGTCTGACCTGCAGATCCATTACGCCACATGTTTGACAAGTCATACTGCGATTGTGTGAGTGATATCAACAACGACCCCATTTCAGAAGATCAGTCCCACAACACAAGGAACGAGACGATCGCGCTCGCGTACCTTCTCCCACTTCTGCCCGTGCGGAGGAGTGTACTGGCAGTCATAGGGAGGATCAGCCCGCACGGACCCACAACCCAAACACACACACGAGGGCCAACACAACCACAATCCATGTGCGTTGCTGTTGTTGTTGGTGCTGCATCGTGCTAAAGAGGGACAAGCAGATATGAAACAGCGGCGGCAACCAGCAAATGAACCGTCGAACTTTCACTCATCAACCCAACGCTCTTCACAAGCTCAATCAATCTCTCTCATCGGCATAGCTCTCCTCTCACTGATCCTGCAATAAACTCATGGGTCGGGGAGAACCCAGGAGCAGTTGTTACGCTGGAAAGCTTGGAGCACATTCAGCGAGGCATCGTGCAAGTGTCTTACTACTCGCAGCTCAGCGGGTTGTACCAATGTACCGTGGTACCACACTCACTCTTTCATTGCTCGACCACGACGACGAAATCTGCCAGATTGATGGTGGTCCTGTGTACCTCTCTTCACGACACACAATCCCTCACGAGCGCGCGAGAGAGGCCAACGCATCATCGAAACAGAGTGAGGCATCGTGCCATGGTGGGGTTCAATAGCATACTGTGCAGAGCCTTCCGCTCCCTCGGTCCATTCGTTGTGTTCCACTCGCCCGCAACACCTCCAACGCCCCACTCTCACTCTCACAGTACGAGACCGCATCATCGCCCTGTTGCAAGACAAAGCCGCTCGTCGAGGCGTGGTGTGCCCCGAGATGTCTGCCCAAGATAAGGACCTCGAGGCCACAATTCGTGAGCTTGCGGCGCAGATTCAGCAGCGTATCGTACAGGAGTACCAACAAGACTTCCAACAAGAGCTCCAACGACAAACGCAACGACAACCACAGTATATACCACCACAGTATATACAACCACAGTATATACCACCACCGTATATGCCACCACAGTATATACCACCACAGTATATACAACCACAGTATATACCACCACCGTATATGCCACCACAGTATATGCAACCACAGTATCTACAGCCACAATCACAACAACCACAATCACAACAATCACAGTATCAACAACCACCGTATCAACAACCACAACCACCGTATCAACAACCACAACCACAGCAACCACAATCACAACAATCACAGTATCAACAACCACAGCCACAACAACCACAGCCACAACCACAACCACCACGATCACCACCACAACCACCACGATCACAACCGCGATCGCGACCACGGTCACGACCACAACCATCACGATCACGACCACGACGACGATCACGACCACAACCACAATCACAACCAGGATCACCGCTCGCTTCACGAGGTATGAGCTGTCGCCATCATGTGGCAGTTGCTTGGTTGAGAG
>Ga0209935_1005325_pt1 | contig 11005 bp, 6 predicted proteins | sample ThiBio_1000_plan_2_FD_183958 | JGI IMG/M metagenome (GOLD analysis project Ga0209935, IMG submission 183958) | Wastewater bioreactor microbial communities from Cape Town, South Africa - Thiocy_cont_1000_plan (SPAdes) | ecosystem: Engineered > Bioreactor > Thiocyanate-remediating >... | reverse complement strand
AAGAATTGAAAATAGCGTCTAAAGGTTGTAGGTTTGCCCCTTCCGTGAGATTGCAAACTGCTGCCTCATACTTTTCAAGTGCTGATTCTATTTCTAGAGCAGCTTCTTTTAGTTTACCTTCACGGTACAGTTTTAATCCTTGTTCATTTATTCTTAACGCTTCTGCAACCTTCTTCCAATGGATAATAGTCTTCCACGCCAATCCATCAACCACATATCTTCCTGCTAGCAGCTTCCATCGACAACCAGTCTTTAAATCAGAATTCAAGGTCACGTTTTGGTCCACAACGTCTCTCTGTGTCGCTGGCGCTTCCTTTTCGTTCGCCATCGTTCTCGTTTGCTCTTCCTCTGCTTTCTTCTCAGCTGCGAATCTTGCTGCTACTGCTTCTTCCATTTTCTTCTGAGCCGCCACTCTTGCTGTTGCTTCTTCTTTCGCTTTCTTCTCAGCTTCCAGTCTCGCTGTTGTTTCTTCTTCCATTTTCTTCTGAGCCGCCACTCTTGCTGTTGTTTCTTCTTTCATTTTCTTCTCAGCGGCCAGTTTCGCTGTTGCTTCTTCTTTCGCTTTCTTCTCAGCTGCCAGTCTTGCTGTTGTTTCTTCTTTCATTTTCTTCTCAGCTTCCAGTCTCGCTGTTGTTTCTTCTTTCGCTTTCTTCTCAGCTTCCAGCCTTGCTGTTGTTTCTTCTTTCATTTTCTTCTCAGCTGCCAATCTCGCTGTTGCTTCTTCTTTCGCTTTCTTCTCAGCTTCTAGTCTCGCTGTTGTTTCTTCTTTCGCTTTCTTCTCAGCTTCCAGCCTTGCTGTTGTTTCTTCTTTCATTTTCTTCTCAGCGGCCAGTTTCGCTGTTGCTTCTTCTTTCGCTTTCTTCTCAGCTTCCAGCCTTGCTGTTGTTTCTTCTTTCATTTTCTTCTCAGCTGCCAATCTCGCTGTTGCTTCTTCTTTCGCTTTCTTCTCAGCTTCCAGCCTTGCTGTTGTTTCTTCTTTCATTTTCTTCTCAGCTGCCAGTTTCGCTGTTGCTTCTTCTTTCGCTTTCTTCTCAGCTTCCAGTCTTGCTGTTGTTTCTTCTTTCATTTTCTTCTCAGCTTCTAGTCTCGCTGTTGTTTCTTCTTTCGCTTTCTTCTCAGCTGCCAATCTCGCTGTTGCTTCTTCTTTCGCTTTCTTCTCAGCTGCCAGTCGTGCTGTTGTTTCTTCTTTTGCTTTGTTCTCAGCTTCTGTAACTTTGTTCTCGGCTACTTTAACTTTGTTCTCGGCTACTGTAAGCGCCTCTCGCGCTTTATTTAAATCTATAATATTCTGTGCTTTTTTCGATTCTTCTTCCTGCGCTTTTGCGCATTCTTCTGCATCTCGTTTCTTTGCTTTCTCTGCATTGTCTTTAAAAAGCTGCTCGTTACGGTAGCCATTTTCGCATACGTAATATGCAGCCATAAAAAGCTTCCCTGCTTCGGCAAATTGTGCTTTATTGTAGCATTCCATTGCTAATGTTTGAGCAGTTTCAGCAGCTGCATTTGCCGTTTCACCTAACCTTACATTTCCGAAATAATATTCGTAACTTTCGATCTGGTGTTCACCCACAAGCTCGCTCAGGCCGAAAGTCATCATACCAGTGACAACTCTCGGACCGGTCCTTGTCGAACGTGTTTTCGTTTTCTTCGTGACGCCACCCTGAAGCTCCTTCGTTTTGTATTCGTACTCTGCCGCCCATTCAGCGGTTGATGCCCACTTTTGCATTATCTAGAATTTTATCGAAAATAAGTGTTCATATTGTCTGATACAGATCAGTAACAAGTAGCGCTGATCGTAATGATTCGCTAGCCTTTTTTTGAAAAACGTTTATTAAGCCCACTTTCGAGCATATGAACAGGTGAAAGTGGGGAAGAGGAGAACTAGAACAACACACTTTCTGCTATTCGGATAGGTGCTCTGAGTCAATTTGACTAGACGGGATATAGATGATTTAGTTTAGCGTCGAAGTCAATCACCTTAAATGCTAACAAAATTCAGCACGATTATTAATGTAAGATAGGTCAGCAAGGATTTCATTCGAAGTTGAGGTTTATAGAATCAACATTTCAATAAGCCAATTATATCAATACGATGAAATCCAACCAGATTCCTTGTGACAGAACTTTGTTGGCAGCCAACCAGCGGAACTCTGAAAGATTCTGGCAATATTTGACGATAGAACAAATGGATTTTTTTCGGTCTTATACTGAAACTAGAAATCCCTTAAGTTTTCATAATCTTTTTTTTGAAAAGATCACTTTTGTCTGTCTCATTTCATCTCAGTTTGGTATTTGAAATCGCTTATAGTGACAAATTATATTGCAAAATATAAATATCGTATGGGGTTTTCTCTGTATCTTAATACAAATCTCAAGAATTCATATTAATTTTTGTGTCTTTCTCTTCCACTGTTAACAAACTAATATATCGAATAGGTGAAATAGCATGAATGTAAAATAATCTTGATAAAACGAAACTACTCACGAGTGAATGTATTGACGATTTGTATCGTTTTGAAAGTGTACGACCCATTCTCGCTATATCTTAAACTTAAATACCTTCTCTCTCCGTCTATTACAAAAGCAACCAAGCGTTTATTCTCGATAGATAAAGAGATAGATAGTAAGCATATCGAAATTTTTTTCCAAGTATAGGTGTAGTATTGATTCAAGCGTTCCACTGTGGGAAATTTTTTGTTATTGTACGCTTGCATGGCTTATAGTATGCACGCCAAGTTTTTTTCCTAGTACAGGTGTAGTATTGATTCAAGTGTTCCACTGTGGGAAATTTTTTGTTATTTTACACTTGAATGGCTTATAGTAAGCACGCCAAGGTTTTTTCCTAGTATAAGTGTAGTATTGATTCAAGCGTTCCACTGTGGGAAATTTTTTGTTATTGTACGCTTGCATGGCTTATAGTATGCACGCCAAGTTTTTTTCCTAGTATAAGTGTAGTATTGATTTAAGCGTTCCACTGTGGGAAATTTTTTGTTATTTTACACTTGAATGACTCACCTAAATCAATACAGTATGGTTACCTCTGATTGACTATTTTCTTTAGCGTATTAGTCATTATAATTTCATCTCTGAAATAAGTAACACGAATCATGGGCTTCGCGCAACCCTCAACTATCATTGAATGTCCAGTGACCATTCAATTTTTCTCTGTGGTTTCGAAAGTATAAGTTTTGTTTGTAACGGAGAATGTTTTACTAGGAATACGTACCCAGGTCGATCAATCCAAGAGTCGGATCCGACAAATTCCTGTAGAATTTTCATTGGAAATTTGGTGACGGAAATTGATCGGATTCCGATGGTCGGATCCTATCGGAATACATGTAAAATTCGACATGCTAAATAGGGAACCTTATAGAATAGTTTTAAAGACTTCTCGTCAAATTTGTAATATTTCATAAATTTTGCATATTTGTCCGACGGAATCCGATGTGATTCCGTCTCCCGAAATCCTGTAGGATTTCGTCGGATCATCGGATCCTATAAGATCCTATAGGATCCAACATCGGATTGGTTGATCTAGGTATACGTTTTTAGCTAAAGATTGAAAAATAGTTACAGTTAGGGATGTATCAAATCCGAATCTGGATTCAAAGAGTCCTATCGAACTTAGTTGGGTTCGACAAATCCAATATTCGAAAAGATTCGAAGATTCGGTCGAAAAATACTATCACAATAATTCAGGATTAGTAAAGACTTATATTTAAGTGAGCATTAAAAATACTTAAATGAGCAATGACGAAAATTGGCACTAAAAACACTGATTGAGCACTAATAATACTGAATGAGCAATAATTATACTGAATGAGGATTAATAATATTAAATGAGCAATAATAATACTAAACTAGCATTAATAAAACTAAATGAGCAATAATTTATTGAAATTAGCAATAAAATGTGTATGTAAGGAGCAATAAAATCCAAATGTTACAATCTCATTTATATGTATTGGATTTTTCCGTTCTTTCTTTCTATCGTATCATATACATAGGCGTATGCGCGATATTCACGTATAGACTAAAGTGGGGGAATTACATACGATTTTCTAAACTCTGAGAAAGTTTTGGCTATATCTCTCTTGTACCTGAATATTTTTTTAAAATTTTGATTAGGGTAGATAGAGCATGTGTTCCTCTACATGTCTATGCAAAAATTTGTTCAATTATTATGGATACACAAGTATCTTCAACCAGGGCTGTAGTTACCCCAACTAATATTTTGCAATTACTCCAAATGAGGCAATTGCATATTACTGTACAGAGTGTAGGGAAATTGCATAACTTCATGTATTTTCCGTTGAGTTATTAAAATTAAACTCGTTAATTAACCAACCAAGATTACTCGGTCATTTTGGCATAGATCGATAGAGAATATGATTCTCTACAATTGGTAATCAAATTCAATCTTTCTTCAAACTTAACTAACGTAAGTGTTCGTGAATTACTAAAAGAAAAAAAATATTCGAATTTATTCATTTACCCCATATGGGGTAAAGGCATAGATAGTGAAAACTGTTGGGGTAATTGAATAGCTATCTGTAAAATTAGTGTAAATTATCAAAATCTTTTTAATAACTTTGTAAACGATAGAAATATCCGATAAAAAATATTCTGCTAAAAAAAATATTCGAATTTTTTTTCTCTACAATCCTGAACATATTCTTTTCATATTTTTCTGATCTTTCAATCGTTATCAATGAGAGGAAAAACAGACTAACGAAATACCTGGAAAGTTCGGTTTCGCTGGCGGTCAAGAAAAGAAGCTTTGCTTTGTAAATGTGTTTTAAACTGTTGATTTATTTGTTGATGTTAAATTTTACTGGTTGGATGAGTGCCTATTTAGTGAATATAACGGACGACCGTAGTGTTCGTATATAAATCATGTAGATTCGTCTTATCTATGCTTTTTTTTGTCAAAATGGTACGAAATTATTTTCGTAAAAGAAGTAAACCTGAATATTCGGAGGATGACTTGAAAATGGCATTGGAAAAGATTCGTTCGAGAGCTTGGACGTATAAAGAAGCTGCTGAAGCAACCAAAATTCCAATTGGAACTTTAGCAGCACGAATTTCAAGAAATTCATCTGGATGCGTAGGACGACCGATCGCTCTGCACCTCTCGGAGCCCAGATCAACCAATCCGATGTTGGATCCTATAGGATCTTATAGGATCCGATGATCCGACGAAATCCTACAGGATTTCGGGAGACGGAATCACATCGGATTCCGTCGGACAGATATGCAAAATTTATGAAATGTTACAAATTTGACGAGAAGTCTTTAAAACTATTCTATAAGGTACCCTATTTAGCATGTCGAATTTTACATGTATTCCGATAGGATCCGACCATCGGAATCCGATCAATTTCCGTCACCAAATTTCCAATGAAAATTCTACAGGAATTTGTCGGATCCGACTCTTGTCTTGATCGACCTGGGTACGTATTCCTAGTAAAACATTCTCCATTACAAACAAAACTTATACTTTCTAAACCACAGAGAAAAATTGAATGGTCACTGGACATTCAATGATAGTTGAGGGTTGCGCGAAGCCCATGATTCGTGTTACTTATTTCAGAGATGAAATTATAATGACTAATGCGCTAAAGAAAATAGTCAATCAGAGGTAACCATACTGTATTGATTTAGGTGAGCCATTCAAGTGTAAAATAACAAAAATTTTCCCACAGTGGAACGCTTAAATCAATACTACACCTATACTAGGAAAAAAACCTTGGCGTGCTTACTATAAGCCATTCAAGTGTAAAATAACAAAAAATTTCCCACAGTGGAACACTTGAATCAATACTACACCTGTACTAGGAAAAAACCTTGGCGTGCTTACTATAAGCCATGCAAGCGTACAATAACAAAAAATTTCCCACAGTGGAACACTTGAATCAATACTACACCTGTACTAGGAAAAAACTTTGGCGTGCTTACTATAAGCCATGCAAGCGTACAATAACAAAAAATTTCCCACAGTGGAACACTTGAATCAATACTACACCTGTACTAGGAAAAAACCTTGGCGTGCTTACTATAAGCCATGCAAGCGTACAATAACAAAAAATTTCCCACAGTAGAACGCTTGGATCAATACTACACTTATACTAGCAAAAAACCTTGGCATGCTTACTATAAGCCATGCAAGCGTACAATAACAAAAAATTTCCCACAGTGGAACACTTGAATCAATACTACACCTGTACTAGGAAAAAACCTTGGCGTGCTTACTATAAGCCATGCAAGCGTACAATAACAAAAAATTTCCCACAGTAGAACGCTTGGATCAATACTACACTTATACTAGCAAAAAACCTTGGCATGCTTACTATAAGCCATGCAAGCGTACAATAACAAAAAATTGCCCACAGTGGAACGCTTGGATCAATACTACACCTATACTTGGAAAAAAATTTCGATATGCTTACTATCTATCTCTTTATCTATCGAGAATAAACGCTTGGTTGCTTTTGTAATAGACGGAGAGAGAAGGTATTTAAGTTTAAGATATAGGGAGAATGCATCGTATACTTTCATTCATAACAAAACAAATCTTCAATACATCTACTCGTAAGTATTTTTGTTTTATCAAGAATTACTTTACATTCACATTATTTTACCTATTCGATATATTAGTTTGCTCCTAGTGAAAGAGAAAGACACAAAGAATTAATATGAATTCTTAAGATTTGTGTTAAGATACTGAAAGGAATACTAAAAAGATAAATATTAAACAGAGCTTTATTAATTGTTTCGATACGTTTTTTGAAAGTAAAACCGCCTAGATCGATAAATCCGATTATCGGATTTCACTAATAGAAAATCACGCAGTCCGGTAAGAAAGATTTATCATCGAACTTTAAGACAGAAAAAAGTTCTTTTTTTCAAAAAAGACTAGCAAAGTTTGAGAAATTTCGAGTCCCATTCTGAGTCTGGTGGTTAAATTTTGTGAAAATCTTGTCACCATAAATCATACAGGATCTCATTGGAAGACCGAATTCAATCAGTTTTAACCTCGAATTGGCATGCAGATTATTGAAGCATTGACTCCGTGAACGTAAACTTTGAATGAAAAAAATCTTTGGTGATCGAGCTCGTTTTAATAATTTCATTGATTTTTCGAGAGAAGAGTCAGCGAATCCCTAGAATGAGCGCTACTTGTTGATTGATATAGAACACAACATAATATTCATCTATATACTTGTTTTTTTTCTTCTAATATAGAGAACGAACAGAAAGAAAAGACTAATAATCTATTAAATCATTTATGAGAATTCCTATACTAATAAGTAGAAACTATATTGACAATAAACATGAGTTTTCTGGCGTGATTCGCATTTATATTCGAGTTGAGTTTCTTTTTAATTGTGTTATATACATATACAGAATTCTAACCGGCTACCAAATGTTTTTTGAAACCACATGTCAAGATTTAATGCAACATCATTGTGACGATACATGAGAGTGTTAGTGTATGTTCTTTCAGCATGATGGTACGGTGTATACCTACACCCTCACATAACGTCCCTTTCTCTTTATTCAACACAGTTTATATAGGGATGGTTACACATGAGAGAACAGAGGGTCAGTGCCCGGTGATTATATAGGGTCATCATATATAACGGTCGATTACCGTTACAATCATAAGTTTACTCTTTTCAGGTTATCTTATCAGTATGGTCAGGTACGGCTCGTGTACAATCAAATGTGCTAAATGTGGCAGTGGTTGTGAAGTAAAAACAGAGATTCAACGAAATAAGGAGTGGGACAATAGTATTGTTATGCAAGAATGCAAGCATGGAAAAATGTCGATCGACATGTTCACTCGTAACACATTTACACCCTGGGGCAATCCTGATGAGATTAAATTCAAAGTTCATTTTATTTTCCTAGACGGAGATAATAAAGGGAAAACATTTACGAGAGAATTTAGTCGCATCAGTACCGGTGTTGGTGATGAAGAAGCATCAGAGGATTGTGCCTTAGCTGAAGCTCATTTCTCTAGTAATGGATTTGCCGATTATTTAAAAAACACAATGGCTATTGGTGTCGCGAGTGCATTCATCGGAGAACACTATGAGACACGCAAATTTCATTGAATTAAACAAACATGACATTGATTTCCACCTCTCTTATAATTCTTATTAGATCCCTTCAGCCTTGTAACCCTCTATATTTTCGTGCTCCGTTTGATTCTCATATTTGAACGGAATAAAATAATTTATAAGACCTTACACCCCATTCACAGTATTACACAACCGTTTTTAGTTATGAGATTAGTTTTTTAATGTTTATTTTGTGACCGTAAGCTTGTTTTGCTCGGGAGCGCTTACAATAATAAAAAGGTAAGGTTTAGTTACACTTGTTGACGAGAGCACTGATTTAAAACACGTTCATTTACGTCAGTAAAGTTAGCACTAGATTCGAGTTTTTTCTGGAAGGATTCGCCTGTATGCTTGTGTTGACTCTTTTCTAGGTTGTGTTATATGCAGAATTAGATTCTACATCGCATGGTGCTATTTTCAGATTTTTTACGAAAGTTTTTATCGTCTCGATTCGCTATATCACTTGTGCTGCTTTTAAAAATGGTTGTGCTGAATTCAGAATTAAATTCTGCATCGGATGATACTATTTTCAAGGGCTGTTATCGGAGAAAAAAATCAGTCTGATACGGCCATGAAGTCATTAATGATGCCTGGTCATAAATCTGACCAAATTCTTTTGCCCGATAACAATCCTTGAAAATAATATCATTCCATGCAGAATTTAATTCTGAATTCAGCACAGCCATTTTTAAAAGCAGCACAAGTAATGTAGCGAATCGCGACGATAAAAACTTTCGTAAAAAATCTGAAAATAGCATCATGCGATGTAGAATCTAATTCTGCATATAACACAACCTAACCCCTGTTGCATAAGTCTTGAGACAAATCTGTTTTATTATTTTTTTTCGAACAATGACTTTTCATCTTTTATTTCTTATATCAAAAGAGAGTACTAATACTTATGTACAAAAGATTAAAAAGAACAAGCTTCATTTGGACCTTTATCAGCAATTCGTCGAAGTTGCTTTCGGATGTCCGAAAACATGGCTTGTACGACTTTGATATCAACTTCATGTAACTTTTTCACAATTCTTCGTTTTAAATGTTCGATGCTTTTTGCTTCCCAACCATGAGCATATACCAACTGATCCAGAATTGACCACAAACTCTCGATCGGACGTGCTTGTGGACAATTTTGTGGATTGTTTTGTTGTGATACAACACTGATACCATTTTTCATCAAATAGTCAATAACTTGTCGAGCATAATGACTTCGTGCCAAATCGGGCCAAAACAATACTTTTTCTTTAGAATGATAGGTTTCGATAAATGGTATTAAACGTGCTTTAATACATTTGTTTAAATAAATTTTCTCTGTGGTAGCTTGATGTTGTTGTGCAAAGTAAGGCTTTGAGATCCCACTTTCGGATACAGCTATCCATACCATGATTTTCGGATCAAACTTTTGATTAAATTTAAATTTAACTTCAGGTGGAGCAACACTTGAATCAAATGTATAAAATTCACGATTAGCCGAAATCGATTCGTTGTGTAGCAAAAAATACTTCTCATCGTCCAGAATTAATTCGAAATTATCACTGCACAATGTTCGATACAAGCGTCGTGCACGTGTTGGAATTTCTTGGACTTGTTTCTCGGTATATTTCGGTGCACGTTTTCGCTTTTGATACATGATACCCATATGCTTTAATTGCCGACTTATCGTCGAAATATTCACATTAAATTTGGGAGCAATGTGACGTAAAGAAATTCCAGTCTTCTGATCAGCCAAGCGTTTTAATCGATTCAATTGTTGTGACGATAGTTTCTTAGGACGACCAGTTCTGGTCTTATCACCAATAGCACCTGTTTCTTCGTACGTCTTGATGATTCGATATATGGTGGAACGTCGAATTCGTTCTTGTAAAAAATGATTTACAGTAATTTTTTTTCACGATTAGCTATGTTCACATAGTGTTGTACAACTCGCTTAGCGAGATATTCTCTTTCGAAGCGCACCATTTTTATTTGAGAGAAGAATAAAACGATTTATTTTATATCAGACTAAAGCTCTTTAGACACTCTATCACATGATATAGAGAGAATGAAAAAAAAACTTCTTTAACCCTGGATATATATCTTACAAATTTGTCTCAAGACTTATGCAACAGGGGTTAGAAAAGAGTCAACACAAGCATACAGGCGAATCCTTCCAGAAAAAACTCGAATCTGGTGCTAACTTTACTTACGTGTTCATTTGACTCATAATCAGTTATATATATATATATATATGGGTATATCCACCAGAACTCACCAGGTCCTAACAACGAATTTCTCAAAAATTAATGAAATTTTTACAGATGATAGAGCTCTTAATTCTAAGCATTTTGATAAAAAAAATTCTTTTTCTGACCTCATCTTCACCCCCAAAAATGCAAAACATTTTTTTGAGATTTTTGCATTTTTGCGAAAAACTCATTTTTTGACTTCAGAAAAATTGCTCTAGCTCCATGAAAACTGAACCAAAGTATATACAATATATAATCATTTTACTCCTCATATCATGGTGGATCATAATTAACTAATTAATTAATTAGCTAATTATGTCTTTGGTCAAAATCGTGTTACCATGGCACCGGATCCCATTTTCAACAAAGTATGGGAAAAGTTGGAAGAACGAAAAATCCTGTCGTGCTAGGTTAGTACCCCTACCTATAGTGTACAACATCCACGAATTAGTTTTTTCCCCGTCCCAAGCTCCAGCTGGAACGACGATTTACTATGAAAACGCTTGAGGGTGTTGCGGTGTTGCGGTGTTGAGGGTGTTGCGGTGTTGCGGTGTTGAGGGTGTTGCGGTGTTGCGGTGTTGCGGTGTTGAGGGTGTTGCGGTGTTGCGGTGTTGCGGTGTTGAGGGTGTTGCGGTGTTGCGGTGTTGCGGTGTT
>Ga0209935_1005322_pt1 | contig 11014 bp, 8 predicted proteins | sample ThiBio_1000_plan_2_FD_183958 | JGI IMG/M metagenome (GOLD analysis project Ga0209935, IMG submission 183958) | Wastewater bioreactor microbial communities from Cape Town, South Africa - Thiocy_cont_1000_plan (SPAdes) | ecosystem: Engineered > Bioreactor > Thiocyanate-remediating >... | reverse complement strand
AATGGATCTATACACAAAAAATGACCAAGAATATTTTTTCAATTTTACTTTCAGTGTTTGTAAATTAGGAGAACGTGAAAGAATATCAAATATAGGACGAATTTTGAACAAATTAATTAATAAATCTGTTAAGGTTTGAAATAGGAATTTGCAAAGAGTATTATTTTTTTGAAAAAAAATTCGAAAACTTTTAAATTCTATTAAAAATGGAAGTTTTTATTTAAAAAAAAGTCTAATATTTCGTACTGATTGGAGGTCATGACAAATCTCAAATTGGAACCAATTTTTACTAAAACGATGATTTCTAATTGCTAAATTTCTGGCAGAAATTTACTTCACGAAATAACTTAGATGCAATTCAAACAGATATTTATATATACATATTTGCTACCATTTATTTATATATCATCTCAACACCCCTCAACTAGAAGTCAGAAATCAGAAATTTACTTTTCTCAAATAATTTTTGAAAATAACTATGCGAAATTTTCATTAGAATGTGTATGTATACATTAGTTTGAGTGCATTTTATTTTCTTGTCTTTCATAAGTTATTTAGTATATGTTATTGTCGAGGTATAGGTCGATTTACTTCGTTCTCTTTATCAGCTGTATATATCAGCTGTTTTTTTTTGTTTAAGTGTTTGTCTTTGGATTAGAGTCCTGCACGGGTACACTTTTTTCCACCCGAAACCGAACCGAGTTTTTCTCTCGAACCCGGACCCGAACCGGACCCGAATAGGTGCACCCGGACCCGAACCGACCCGAGTCAGTTCAAATCATTTGTTTTTCAAAATATATTTAAATTTCTAAATCTTTATTTGGTTCCAAACATATATATTACATTTACTTTCATCATACTTAATAAATAACAAAACGAGTTATGGCAATCTAAAATTACGTAAAAATACTAGACTATCGAGTGAATCAGGACTGAGTTGTTGTCGTCGTGCTTCTAAAACACGGCCAGTCGCTAGTTCTCGGGTCGGGTCCGGGTAGACACTTTCACCCGGACCCGAACCGATTTTCAAAATTTTACCCGGACCCATGTTCGGGTCGGTTCGGGTGCCGGGTACCCGTCCGGTTTGCAGCTCTCTACTTTGGATGATATCATGATGATATATTGCTCCCAAGGGGGAAACAGAAGACTTCATGGGATGTCGGGCGGTTGCAAAAAAACTTCAAGGGACTTCGATAAACTTCATTAAAATATGATTGACTTCAGAACCATAATGGGGCTTCGAAAGATTTCATTGATTCATATGGACTTCAGACGCGAAGTCTCTGCTGTTTCCCCCTTGTAGATGCCTTATGAATGATCTTATTTTGTTTTAATTTTATGTATGAGAATATAATTAAAAAATTAATATATTTTTCAGCAACATAACCTTGGTTGTTTCATTGTGACGAATTGTTTTATTTTTCGTTCTATACTACGAAAAAAAATATTGTAAATTCTATGAAACCCCGCAATTGTTATTACATGACCTTTTTTTCATTAAAATTTCCATTGACAATCGGAATAAAAATATATTTTTATATTTAATTAAAATTGTGTTTCATTCACCTTAACAAATAAAGAAATTGAATACTCAGGGCGAACAATACGGTCCGTATTACTGCGCCCGTGAATACGGATAGATACGGCCAGTTTACGGCCGTAAAGGTGCCGTTCTACGCCTACGATCAGAAAACATACCGTAAACGATTCCGTTTTGAATGACCTGGGTATATACGTATTCATTATATATTATTAAAAAGAAAGAAATCAAATATGAACTACAGCTGGTCATAGTCCAAAATTTTCCGTTTCACAGATGATGAAGCATAATATTCTATATTCTTTTTTAGTTCTACTTTCACGTATTTGAGAAGTTATTTCAAATTATCCTCCAAAAATGATATAACAACCGTTTTCATCAATATTTTCTGGGTACGCTTCCATAACCTATAAACATCATTACGAAATCGATCACAGATTGACAGGTTATGACTTTTGTACGCTGCAACTTACTCTGTAATAATTGTTCCTAAAAGTATATGGATAAATCATACCTGTGTTTCCACATTTTCTGAACGAATTGCATCAGATAAAATACTTTATTTTACCATTTACAAATTAAACTTAAATAGGTTTAAAAAAACGATTGAACGTTATTTTTAAACTCAGTTTTTATGAACTAAAAATGAAAGTGAAACAGAAAATTTCATACATTTTGAAAAATAATGTAACTCTTGTTAACAACAATCCCTGTCATTCGTCTGAATTTTTTGAATTAACTGCAAACGCCCTAGCGCGGTATAAAAAAAATAATTAAATTTTCAATTGTGAATGTATTATTATTACCTATCTCACATTTTTTTTAATACAAATTACATTTTCATGTATTTTATTTTATCGATACCGAAAAAAAATCAATTTCAATAAGAACATCTTATGAATGCTTTTTTCCTGATTAAAATATGCAAATATACGATACGAACAGAAAAGAATATACATATATAATGAAATTATTTTTCTTCATGTTAAATCAAACATCAGAAAAACAATACAACGAATGTCTCGATGGGACTTCTCAAATTCAACGTATAATAACTGGTCCATACCATCATCGTCCACGTCCGAGCGTCGACGTTCATCTAAAAACGGCGACAACAGAAATGCTCACTTCCGTAGTATTTGGTCCGCTGATGCATCTCAATGTGAATCGAAAAATGATTACAAAACAAGGTAAGCTAACTTAGTATCTGTTTAGAAAATATATTCTTATGCTACAATCATTAAGAGAAAGCTCAAAAAGCATGCTAATGAAGTGCTGGTCATCAATGTCATCGGTTCTTCGAGGTTGTCTTTTGGGCTCCCTAACAGGTTTGCTTCTTTTGGCTATTGCGCTCTCACTTTGGTTGACATCAGTCGATAAACCATCCACAACGACAGCAACAACTACAACGACAACAACAGCAACTACAACGACAACAACAAGCACATCGACAACTACAACGACAACAACTACAACCACAACATCCACAACTACGTCAACAACAAGTACATCAACAACTACATCAACCACAACTACAAGCACATCAACAACGACAACGACATCAACTACAACAACAAGCACATCAACAACTACCTCGACAACAACAAGCACATCGACAACTACAACGACAACAACTACAACTACAACATCCACAACTACATCAACAACAAGCACAACAACAACTACATCAACCACAACAACAACAACAACATCCACAACAACAACGTCGACAACTACAACAACAACCACAACTACAACTGAAACAACAACAACATCCACAACTACAACAACAACTACAACAACAAGTAAGACAATCATTTTTTCTTTATTCATGTACTCACAAAATATCTGTAGAACTATATTTTCAAAATCCGTTATAGATAATCATCTTTTCATTGATATAGTTTAGCGCATCCTAAACTAATAGCGAAAGTATCTTTTTAACGTATAGAAAGTCTGGGAAAGTTTGATCAAAGTCAAATACAGGTTGCAGAATGAGTATCTAGATACAGAGCATAGTTGTTTAATTTACGTAAATCACAAAAATGACATTAATGTCAAGTGTTAAAGCTCAACGCATTATTTAGTTAGTTTTGACATATATCTCTATGTAGACATCTCTGTCTCATCCTCATCTAATGATGTGCTCTGCCTTCATAATCATCTTTATAATAACAATAACTTTTGTTTCGTAATAGCTCCGTGCAATAGATTTCCTTCCGTCTCGTTGTATACAACTGCTACTTATCCGAGATCTATAGCAGTAGCTGATGTCAATGGAGACCTCAAGCCCGACATTGTTGTTGCAAACGGTAATACAAATAGTATCGGTATTTTCTTCAACAATGGAAACAATACATTTGCTGATCAAGTCCTTTATTCGACTGGTTATTATCCAACTTCTTTGGCGACAGCCGATGTCAATGGAGACGGCACCATCGATATTATTGTTGCGAACGCTAATTCAAACAACGTTGGTATTTTTCTCAACAATGGAAGTGGTATATTTAGTACACAAGTAACCTATTACACTAGCTCTTATTCGTATTCTGTGGTAGCGGCTGATGTTAATGGAGATAACAAACCTGATATTATTGTTGCAAACACTGGGTCGAGTTCTGTCGGTGTTTTATTAAATACAGGTACTGGTACATTCAGTGCCCAAGTAACTTATACAACTGGTTCTTATCCAAATTCTGTGGCAGTAGACGATGTCAATGGAGACTTAAAACCCGATATTATTGTTGCAAATAGTAATTCGAATAGTACCGGTGTTTTACTCAACAAAGGCAGTGGCACATTCTATAATCAAGTAGTTTATCCAATTGGATATTATCCATATAGTGTAGCAACAGGTGATGTTAATGGAGATGGTAATGCTGACATTATTGCCACAAACTATTATTCAAATAATATCAGTGTTCTACTCAACACAGGTAATGGTATCTTCGCTAGCGAAGTGACTTATCTAACTAATTCTTATCCATATGGTGTCACAGTAGCAGATATTAATGGAGACAACAATCCTGATATTATAGTCGGATATAGTTCTTCAAACATTGTTAGTGTTTTTATCAATACAGGCAACGGTACGTTTAATCCTAGAGTATCCTATTCATCTGGTGGTTCTGGTACATATACTGTAATAGCAGCTGATGTGAATGGAGATAGTAAACTCGATATTATTACGGTAAATAATAATGGAAATAATGTTGGTATTCTAAGCAATAATGGAAATGGTGTATTTGGTAGCCTACAGACCTACCCTACTGGTTCTGGACCATATTCTATGGTGGTAACTGATATTGATGCAGACGGTAAAAGTGACATTATTGTCGCAAACAAAGATGGAAGAACCGTCGGTTTTTTCCGTAATGCTGGAGGGGGTAGTTTTTATAGTCAGATAACATATTTTACTAAATCTTTTCCCAGTTTGGTAGCAGTAGGCGACGTTAATGGAGATAATAAACCGGATATTATTGTGACCAATAGTGATGTAAACAATATTGGCATTTTACTCAACATAGGCAGTAACATGTTTGCTACGCCAGTGGTGTATCCCACTGGCTTAGGTTCTCTACCATCTTCCTTATATGTAACTGATCTCGATGGTGATGGTAAATCTGATGTTATTCTTACAGAGAGTGGTGCGAATAACATCGGTGTTCTACTCAGCAAAGGTAATGGTACATTCCCTACTCAAACAACCTATACAACTGACGCTGGACCAATAGGTGTGATAGCAGCTGATATCAATGAAGATCTTATGCCTGACATTATTGTAGCAAATAGTAATGTCAGCAACATAGGTGTTTTCATCAATCAAGGCAATGGTACGTTTAGTACTCAAATGACTTATTTAACTGGATCTGGCCCACGTTCTGTAATAGCTGTTGATGTGAATGGAGACAGCAAACTTGATATTATTGTGGCAAACAGTAAAGTAAACAGTGTTGGTATTTTATTCAATATAGGCAACGGCACATTTGCTCCTCAAGTAACTTATTCTGCTGGCTCTATGCCAACATCTGTGGCAACAGCTGATGTGAACGGAGACAACAGCCTCGATATTATTGTGGGAAGTGGTACTTCATCCAGTATCGGTGTTCTATTGAATACAGGCAATAATACATTTATTACTCCAGTATATTATTCAGGTTGGTGTGCGGCAGCTCCTATGTCAGTTGCTGATATCAATATGGATGGCAAATCCGACATTATTCGTGCATGTTACTATCAAGGAAGTACAGGGTATATTGCTATCTATCGGGCAGCTTGCTATTAATACTCAAAATGAACTTATTTGTTCATTGACATTATACTGAATAGATATTTATTTTTAACTAACAATTTTTGACATTTTTTGTTTGAACCATTAACCTAATATAATTTTCTCTTCTCGAATAAACGTTTGCAAACAAAAGAAATATGATTGTTGTTACAAAGACATTTCTCGATCTTTTCTCGTATATGAGAACTGATTTGTTTGTTTATCTCAGAGGTATAGTTCTACAATTTGAATAAGATGTATTAAAAGTTTTACAAATAATAACGATATTATTATAATCATTCACAAAGACCAATATTTTTCCACCACTGAGGTCGCTATCAATTTGACCTTTTTCCTTTGTGATTAACGTGTTTCATCATAATCTAATGCTAGTATTAGTTATGATACATGCATATAAAATGAATAACCCATGATGAAGAAAGACTCGAAGAACAGAACAAAAAAAACAAAATATTGTATGATTTATCAAGATACACAAAACAGAAAAGAGCGATTGTCAGCGTACACGTAGTTATCGCCGTATTCGTTTCATTCTTTCTCATCTCATCTCTTTTTCTCTTTTTTTCGTTGATTTTGTTGTTCTTTTTTGATATATTAAATACATACATTTTTGGGTTGAGTTATCTCTCATCTTTCGCAGACAAGGATTAGTTTTTAGTGACCGAGAGATCTCACACCGATAATACATTATCTTCTTGGAAATTTTCCACCATATATGATGGTACCCATAAATATTTTGATTCCTCTTGTACAAGTTTCAATCACCGACATCATATTTTACTGGTAAGTTTTTTTTATTTCTTTGTACTAGTGGTCGGCGTGATTGAAATTTTCAGTGACGATCACGAAATACAATTGTGATCACGCACGATCATAATCACGATTGTTAAAAAATAGTTCCTAATAAGCATGTATATCATCAACTTGGAATCAGTAACTAAATTCTCTAGCTGTCGAAAATGATACTTTTTAAGTAGTATTAAAAAAATTCTGTACTTATTTTCTTTCTTGTTAATGAAACATGTAATTAGCTAATTACTTTCGCATATATTTTGCTTTTGAAATGGATGGTCTTTTTCGAAATAAATCTTCAAGAATTTACATAACAAAAGTAAATTCTTTTAACCTAAAACTCAAGTCTGAATCACGATTACGCATGATCGGAATCTCGAGAATCCGCCTTCTCCCCTTGTCTCGAAGTTAACTATAAAAATATACATTTTTACATAGGTTTTTTCTGATTTTTCGATCGCGTTACACATATATTGATTGTCCAATAATAAGTTCACTGAACGAGTTGATGACATCTTGCGCATTAGAAGAGGTATGAAATACATTTAAAATTGACCATTTGTGAAATGAATCATATCATGATGTTTATTGAGAAATTGATTCGGCTGATATTGTGAAAAAACCCGTACAATGTCATTTCCAATTGATCTTGATATAATGTCCTTATTGTAAGCTAAAGTTTCTACAACATGACGAGATGATAAGACCGTCGATAGTTCGAATATTTTTGTTTTCCGTAAGTCCGCACGATAGGAACAAATATTTGTATTCGGTTCTGTTGCACATAAGTCATTCAGAGGTATGATCGAATGAATGATTTGCTCTTTAAGATTGGAAGCGTATGTACCAAGACGACGTAAAGCAAAACCTTTATTAGCATCCACAAAGACGCTGTTCTTCACAAGCTGATGTATTGGCACAAGCATTACAAACGGTAACATATTTACCATCAAGGAAAAAAGAAGTAATTTTCGATTAATAATCATGCTCAATCAATAATATATATATGTGTGTGTGAAATGTAAATGTTGGGAAAATAAGCTCGTCGGCGAGTAGAATATTTCAAATGACTTTTTAATTTCTTTCCCTTCTGTTTGAACTCATGCGTATCGACTGACGAGAAAGAAGAGGAAAAGACAAAAAAAGAAGAATTCATTGGCTCAAATCAACATCGGTCAAATGACGAGCCAATCAGTGAATAGTTTTTATCTCTTCTTCTTTCTCTTTGAACTGTTTCCGCGTGAAATTAAGCCTGAGGATTTTCACTTTCGTTATCTAATTCGAGATCATTTTGAAGTAAAAAAATAAATACAAGTTATTTACAAACGAACAGTTGAAATTATGCAGTTATTTCAATGGTTCTTGATGGATCGATTATTTGGTCGAGAGCACGTAATCGTTCTAAATTATCAAAATGTTTTATTTTATCGATAAATAAATGTCCGCCTACGTTGATGGATCATTTGCCACTGTCGCTGTTCGGTGATACTTTTAATGGTGAACCAAGAGGGCTAGAAGGAAAAAGTAAGTCCTTTGAATTTTTATATACATTTTCTTACTTTGCAGGCACACCCATTTCGATAGCATTTAACTAAATAATACATAATACCAGACAGAACAGGAAAAGCTAAAAGGAGAATAAGATAGATGATTGAAATGAGTATTTACTGGAAATGAATGAATGGAGATTAATAGAGCGAAGCAGAGAGCAAATTTAAACATGGTGATATTGTGAATAATCAATAGTATCTTACTGTCTATTTATACTCATCATTCCCTTTGATTTTTGGCTGAAATTTTCTGTCTATTTTTTCCGTCTTCGTTATTTGGTTTTTTCTTTGAAACATGACTCATTTTGGGTAGTGTTATTACGAAATTCGCAGCCTAAGATTGATCTGAAACTCGATTTCACCCTCACCACTCTCTGAAACAAAGTGGACACTCAGACACACACTGAACACTATAATAAAGATTGAGTATTAGTATGTGATGTTATCACGCAGCTACTCAATGAATGTATTTATTATCTTTGGTTTCTCTTCTTTTGTTCTTTATTATTTCGGAAACAAAACTGATCAAACAAAGTGATGGTTTTAATTATCAACGATGAATTTTTGTATTCGATGGTTTTCAAAATCAACAATATAAAGATTATTTTCATCATCAATTGATAATCCAAAAGGACGATTCAACTGATTTGGTTCAGTTCCTTCGCTATTTCCACCGGCAATGACACTACCTTCTTTTGCACCTTTTATCCAACGAACTATTCGATCATTACTCTGATCCCTCACACAGAGAGTACCTAATTTATCAACAAATATTCCTTCAGGATATGACAATCGATTTAAACTGGCTCTTTGACCTTGTTTACCAACAACAATAATTCCTTCTTTTGCACCTTTCTTCCATTTCATTACACGATGATTGTAACAATCTGATACATAGACTGTATCCTCTTGATCAACAAAGATGAAACCTGGTTTATTCAATTGATTGAGACCATTTCCGCGCCCATTTCCACCAGCAACAATAACACCTTCATTTTCACCTGTTTTCCATCGTCTTACTTCTTGTTTAAAATCATCACAAATATATAAATATTGATTTTTATGCATGATTAAATCAGCACATTTAACGTCTTTTATGATTATTTCTCCACATAAACCATTTATGCGAGGCCATCGAACTACTCGTTTGTTTCCTCAATCAGCAATAATCAGACTATCATTCACCTCATTAATAATTACTTTTGTTGGATAACTCAATTGGTAATTTTCATCTCCGTGTCCATTTCCAGCAGCTACGATTTCACCACATGTTGCATCTTTCTTCCATGCAATAATACGATCATTAGAGTGGTCAGCGATATAAATTGTTTTTTCATTATCGATATAAATACCAAATGGTGCTTTCAATTGATTGAGTTCTTGATCTTGACCATTTCCACCAGCAACAGTGATTGCACCTTGTTTCCATTTCAAATTAATCGGAATATCCACATAGATACTGTTGATACATGATGATGATGAATTGTCTTCTTTTAATGAAATATTCTCAGGATTATTCAATTTCTTTTGTAATATTTCTAGTTTATTTCTTAAATCAATTAAATTTAACTCATTAAAATCACTTTCTTGTCGAATTTCTTTGATTTCATTGGTTAAAAGATTGAGATCGATTTCAATCTTTTTGAAGTGTTCCTTCATTTGTGTGAATATGAATTGTCTGTTTTCTTCTGCAGTTTGTTGAATTTTGTTGGTAGAATGTTGTTCCCATTGATTAATTTGTTGAATTAACTTGTGTTTATTTGGTTGTTTGGCTTGTTTGGAAAGTGTTTGTCGAAAAATATTTCTTTTATTTTCGATTTGATCTAATTCTAATTCTAATTCATTTTCATGTTCTTTCAAGTGTTGTTTGCAAAATCTTTTGGAACAACCATCGCATTTGTATGTCAATCTTTCTTTTTTACATATAAAACAGTAACTTTGACTTGTTTCTATTGCTGTCGCCATTTTCTTATTTACCATAAATGAAGCAGAGCAAAACAATGTTTAATCATACGATATTTTTTGTTATTGAGGACTCGTTTCGAGTGTACAGGTATTTTTCAATATACGAAAATAATAGAAGGTGCTCTATTACATTCATGAAAAAAGGCAGAACGAAAAAAAAACCCTTTATTTTGTGCCCGTGCTTGAGTATGTAGAATGTCAGTGCATGTATTTTTAGTTTGTGATAGAGAGAGGATACAATTTTTTGTTTTTTTACACTTCAACATGTTGACTACTTGAATATTTCGAAATGTTCGTGGTGTATAAGAAAAGATAAGAACACAAAAAATAATTTCCAACTCAAACTAACATTTACTTTTCTTTCATTATTTTCAAAAATTTAAATCTTTAAAACACATTCGCTTTTTTCTCTTTTTGAGAATAAATTTTTTTACAGAATTAACAAAAATAAATCACCAATGTCAAGAATTTATTGAAAAAACTTCAGACAAATATCGACTGATATTGATTGTTAGTGGTCGATTAGGACGACAAATTTTTCCAAAAATTCATCATCTTCGACGAATGACTTCGATCTATATCTATTGTATGGATAAAAAAGTAAATGAAAAATCAAAACAAATGGTGAAACTTTATCGAGCTGAAATCATTTCAAAAGATGAATTAGAAAACTTAAAAAACTCAGTCAATCAATTTATATCGATCAATTCTTTCTTTTCAACGACTTCAAATTATCAAAAAGCACTTTCGTTTTTCAAAGGTTCAAAAACCACAGCAACGACTGAGAAAATCTTGTATGAAATCAAAGCAAATCCAAATGTTGGAAAAACCAAACCATTTGCAAATATTAGTCAACAGAGTCAATATCAAAAAGAA
>Ga0209935_1005321_pt1 | contig 11015 bp, 11 predicted proteins | sample ThiBio_1000_plan_2_FD_183958 | JGI IMG/M metagenome (GOLD analysis project Ga0209935, IMG submission 183958) | Wastewater bioreactor microbial communities from Cape Town, South Africa - Thiocy_cont_1000_plan (SPAdes) | ecosystem: Engineered > Bioreactor > Thiocyanate-remediating >... | reverse complement strand
TGACTATGTTGGATCGCCCGACGCACTGCCGCCGTCGTTCGGGCGCTCCCATGTAGTATCTGTCCCATAATTGCTCAAAGGTTGGCAGGCTTGCTTCGCCTGTTCCACCTCTCTCTGGGACTGAACATTTAGTACGACACGCCCTTGTCGCGGTCGTGGCCGAGGAGGCGGTCGATGTAATCCTCGGGGGCGAGCTTGAGCGGGACGGGGCCGTCGGGTTCGCCGCGGATGAACTGCTGCACCTCGGGGTCGGGGCTGTTCTTGATGTCGTCGGGGGTGCCGTGGGCGATGATGGTGCCGGCGCGCTTGCCTGCGCCGAGGACGATCATCTTGGTGCCGATGCGGAAGGCGCTGGCCATGTCGTGAGTGACGACGACGGCGGTCATGTGGAGCTTTTGCGTGAGGTCCATCGTGAGCTGGTCGATGACGGCGGTCATGATGGGATCGAGGCCGGAGGTCGGCTCGTCGCTGAAGAGGAGCTCCGGGTCGAGGGCGACGGCGCGGGCGAGGCCGACGCGCTTGCGCATGCCGCCGCTGATCTCGGCGGGCTTGAGATTTTCAAAGCCGGTGAGGCCGACGAGTTCCAGCTTCATCTTCACCACGAGGTCGACGATGGCGGGGTCGACCTTGCTGTTCTCGATGAGCGGCAGGGCGACGTTTTCGCCGACGGTGAGGGATTGCAGGAGCGCGCCGAACTGGAAATTCATCCCGAAGCGCAGGCGGAGCTTCTCCATCTGCTCCTCCGACATGGTGGTCGTCTCCTCGCCGAAGATCTTGATTGAGCCGCTGGTGGGGCGGAGCGAGCCGATGATGTGGCGCAGCAGCGTGCTTTTGCCGCAACCCGAGCCGCCCATGATGATCATGGTGTCGCCCCTCTCGACGGTGAAGGAAATGCCGTTGAGCACGGTGCGGCTGCCGAATTTGCGCACGAGGTCTCGCACCTCGATGACGGTTTCGCGGTTGTTTTCGCTCATCCCTTGGGGCCCTCGATGATGAAGAACATGCCGGTGAGGATCGCGTTGACGACGAGCATCACGAGGATGCAGAGCACGACGGATTTGGTGGTCGAGCGGCCCACGCCCTCGGCTCCGCCGGTGACACCCAGCCCGCTCTGGCAGGAGATGACGGAGATGAGCCAGCCGAAGACGAAGCTCTTCGTCATGCCGGAGATGAGGTCCATCATGTCGGCGCTCTCGACGAGGCGCATGATGTAGGCCGTCGTGTTGATATCCAGGGCAAAGTTGCAGATGAGCCAGCCGCCGACGAAGCCGATGTAGTTGCTGAAGACCACGAGGCACGGGAGCATGATGATCATGGCGATCACACGCGGGGCGACGAGGAAGCGGATCGGGTTGATCGACATGACCTCGAGGGCCTCGATTTCCTCCGAGACCTTCATGGTGCCCAGCTCGGCGGTGATGGCCGAGCCGCTGCGACCGATGACGACGACGCCGGTGAGGAGCGGGGCCAGCTCGCGCAGGAGCGTGATCGAGAGGAGGTCCGGCACGTAGGAGGTGGCTCCCATGCGGGCCAGCTCATGCGAACCCTGCATGGCGAGGGTGAGGCCGATGCTCAGGGAGGTGAGCGCCGCCATGGGGACGGCCTGCACGCCGATGCGCACCATCTGCTGAAAGATGGCGTCGATGCGGACGGTCGGCTTCCCGGCAAAGGGCGCGACAAAGGTCCAGTATAGAATCTGGGCGTTGAGCGTGAGAAACTGGCGCAACGCGACCACGGTCAGTTACTTGGCGGCGAGGGCCGCCAGGGCCTCGTCGCGGGTCTCGGAGATGGTGAAGAGCTCGTTCAGGCGGACGAGGTCAAAGATGGTGCGCACCTTTTTCTTCAGGCCAAAGAGGGCGATCCTGCCGCCGAAGGAGGAGGACTCGCGCACGTACTCGATGAAGGTGGCGAGGCCCGACGAGTCGATGTACTCGACATCGGTAAAGTCGATGAGGAGGACGGGGGCCTTTTCCGAGGCGCACTCGCGCAGGTCGGCGCGGAGGGTGGGGGAGGCGTGCAGGTCGATTTCACCCGTGATCTTGAGTGTGGTTGCCTGGGCGTCTTTCAACTTCTCGATCTGCATACCTGCGAGATAGCGAGGCGGGGCCGGGGAGGGAAGCTTGATTTGCGTCTGTCGAGGGTCGCACCTTGTGCGGGGCCATGAATCTGGTTTATTGGTGGCGAAATGGCTGCAGGAGAAAGATCGTGGGAGGAGATCCGCAAGGACTTCCCCGTGTTGGACCAGGAGGTCAACGGGAGGAAGCTCATCTATTTTGACAACGCGGCGACGTCGCAGAAGCCGCTGAGCGTGATCGAGGCGATGACGCACTACTACGAGCATGACAATGCCAACGTGCATCGCGGCCTCCACGAACTGAGCAATCGCGCCACTGCCGGATACGAGGGCGCGCGCGCCCGTCTCGCCGCCTACCTCGGCGCGCAGGATGAGGAGATCATTTTTACGCGCGGCACCACCGAGAGCATCAATCTCGTGGCCCGCGCCTGGGGCGAGGAATACCTGAAGGCCGGCGATGTGGTCCTGCTGACCGAGATGGAGCACCACAGCAACATCGTGCCGTGGCAGATGCTGGCCCAGCGCCGGGGAGTGAAGCTGCGTTTCATCCCGATCACGCCGGAGGGCACGCTGGATTTGTCCAATCTCGACCAGCTCCTCGACGGGGTGAAGCTCTTCAGCTTCGTCCATATCTCGAACAGCCTCGGCACGATCAATCCCGCCGCCGAGCTCGTCCGCCGGGCCAAGGCCGCCGGGGCCACCGTGCTCGTCGATGCCGCCCAGAGCGCAGGGCATCTGCCGCTCGACGTGAAGGAACTCGGCTGCGACTTTCTCGCGCTCTCGGGGCATAAAATGTGCGGCCCGACCGGCATCGGCCTGCTCTATGGCCGCCGGGAGATTCTCGACGTGATGCCGCCTTTCCATGGCGGAGGGGAGATGATTTCCACGGTCACGTTTGAGGGAAGCCAATACAAACCGTCGCCCTACCGCTTCGAGGCGGGGACTCCGGCCATCGCGGAGGCGATCGGCCTTGCCGTGGCGGCGGAGTACATCGACGGTATTGGCCGCGCCCGCATCTGGGAACACGACCAGCTCCTGGCGAAGGAAGGGCTGGCCGTATTGAGCCAGATCCCCGGCATCCGCATCCTCGGGCCGCTCGACCACCGGGCGGGCCTCGTCGCTTTCACGCTCCAGTCGGCCCATGCCCACGATGTGGTGAGCATGGCGGACCAGGAGGGACTCGCCCTGCGCGGCGGTCATCACTGCACCCAGCCGCTCCTGCGCAAGCTCGGCGTGCCCGCGTCCAGCCGCGCGAGCTTCGCCTTTTACAACACCGTGGAGGAGATTCACCGCATGGGGGAAATCCTCAAGAAAGTGCAGACCTTTTTTGCATGAACCTCGAAGAACTCTACCAGGAGGTGATCCTGGACCACAGCAAGCGCCCCCGGAACTTCGGCCCACTGCCCGACGCCACCGTGACTGTGCGCGGGGACAATCCCTCGTGCGGCGACGAGATCGAACTGTCGCTCAAGCTCAACGGCGACCAGATCGAGGACGTGAAATTCACCGGCCAGGGCTGCGCCATCTGCATGTCCTCCGCCTCGCTCCTCACCCTCAAGGTGAAGAAAAAAGACAAGGCGCAGGCCGAGGTGCTGCTCAAGGGATTCAAGGACATGCTCACCGCGCCCGAGGCCCCGGAGTCGAACGAGGCGCTGGGCGACTTGCAGATTTTTGCCGCCGTGCGGCGCTTCCCGCAGCGGGTGAAGTGCGCCACGCTCTCCTGGCGTGCGCTCGAGCAGGCGCTCGAGGCTCATGCGGGATCAGTGACCACAAAGGAGCCGGCCAGCTAGTCGGCTGAAGCTCGACGGTCGCGGAGGCGCGTAGTATTATTACGCAAAGAGTTTCCCCGATCGGCCGAAAAAGGGAGACCTTGTCCGTCCCTGCGAACGGATCGTTGAAATACGGTCTCTCCGGTCTCGACGTGTATACGTTTGATCTGTTAGTGCATCAGGTAATAGATCTCAAAAAGCATGAAGATCACCCAGGGAATGAAGGGACGGCGAGCGATGCTCTGCTCTTCGAGAACTTGTAAAGTCGTAGCCCCCTAAAGTCCCATGACAGGAAGGTCTCTTATTTTCCGGCGGGTTGACATACGCACTCTGAGGTTTTGCGCGTGATGGAGAGCGTGCTGCAAAATCCCCCGCATCCGCTGCTTCGCACGAGGGACCGCATCCTGGGTGCGGCGAGAGAACTATTTGCCAGCAAAGGATTTAAAGGTACGACTACGGCTGAGATCGCCCGTCGCGCCGGAGTGAATGAGGCGTTGATCTACCGGCATTTTCCAGCCAAGCGCGACCTGCACACGGCGATCCTCCGGGCCAAGCTCGAGGAAGAGGCGTCGCTGGAGCTCTTCCAGGCCCCGGAATCCATCGACCTGCCGGTGGAAACCGTCCTGCAGGCCGTGGCCCAGAGGTTTCTTGAGGCGCACGACCCGACCTTTCTGCGGCTTTACTACCAGAGCGCCCTCGAGGGGCATGAGCTGGCGGGGGAGTTTTACCAGCAGTTTGTCACCCGGTTCGTCAGCGTGCTGGAGGGAATGTTCGTCCGCTGGATGGCCGCAGGGCTCATCCATGCGAGCAATCCGCGCATGAGCGCGCAGGCGTTTCTCGGCATGTTGCGCAGCGCCGCGCTGAGCATCGAGCTGTTTCAGGACCCGGACTTTCTCCGTCCCTACGACGAACTGGCGAAGGATTTCACTACGACCTTTATCAACGGAATCCGGGTGTATCCGGTCCAAAGCGACCATAATCCGACCATCTAGGGGCATTTCCGTTTGCATTCCCCGGCATTCGGGGGGATGCTGTCGGTTCGCACGGGGGATATTCCGTTGGTGATAGTGGAGAGTTTCCACAGCGGATTTTAGGCAACAACCACCCATCTGCCCGTTGTTCTGTCGAACCAGCAGGTCATTCTGCGTCGTCTGAATGCGTCCATCCGTCGTGCGGTATATCTATGCAACAGGAGAAATCGATCGAAGTTGAAGGACGGATAACGAACGTACTACCCGGGACGATGTTTCACGTGGAATTGGCCAATAAGCACACGGTGCTGGCTCACATCTCCGGCAAAATGCGCAAGCGTTTCATCCGCCTGCTCAACGGCGACCGCGTGAAGCTGGAAATGTCCCCGTATGATCTGAGCAAGGCTCGGATCGTGTACCGTCTCGGCTAGTTTTTCTTTTTTTTCGGCCGGGTTTGTCTTCCGGCCATTTTCCGGGGAACACGGTTTCCCCTTTTTCGCCAGCGAGGATGTGTTTGTGTCTCGCGGCGGAGTCTCGAATGTCGCGTAAGGGTGGGCGCTCGGCCCACCCTCCTGCGACTCGCGGGCGCAAGGTCAGATATTGAGCGCCTTGCGACGATGATGCTCGTCGGGGCGATGCGCGATGCGATTGACCTCCTGCTCGGTGAGCGTGACGACCTGGCCCACGGCGGCGGCTCCCACGCGGATGCGTGCGGCCTTTTCGCACATGAACATGGCGGCCTCGACGGCCTGGGGCGATCCGCCCAGCGTGATGACGCCGTGGTTCTGCAGCAGGATGACGCGGGGGAGTTCCCCGGCATCCTTTTGGAAACTCTCGACCTCCTTGCGGATGGCCTGTGAGAGCACGAGTCCCGGATCGGTGTATGGCACGAAGGCCGAGACGTGCCCGCAGCAGACGATTTCATCGGGAAAGAGCCGTGTATCGGCAAACTCCTGCGCACGGTCGGAGCACAGGAACGCGTTGGCCGTGATCGGGTGCGTGTGGCCGACGAAGTTGATGCCCGGCAGCGACAGCAGGTAGGCGTGAAAGAGCGCCTCCACGGAGGGCTTGCGCGCGCTCTTGTCGACGCGCGACTCGAGCAGGGCGTTGTCCACATCCGTATCGGAGAGGCCCCTGGCATCCAGCAGGGCGATGAGCGGGGCGGAGTAGCACCGCACCACGCCATCGGGCGTGAGCGTCGACAGGCTGGAGCCGGACGCCTTCACCAGGAAGGTGTCGGCGTCGAGGCGGGTGGATGTATTGCCTTCCCCCAGGATGGCCAGTTGCAGGTCGGGCCGGCCGAGGCTGTGGGAGAGGGCGAGGAGGGAGTCGAGGGCGGTATCAGGCATAAAGAGGGCCAAAGTTCTGGCAGGCTCGGAAGTCCGCCGCCTCGAGGTCTGCGGTGCCGAAGGCGTTCCACGTGCTGGGACGGAAGACGCGTTCGCGCGAGACGTTGTGCATGTAGACGGGGATGCGGAGCATCGCAGCGAGACTAATAAGGTCGCTGCCGATGTGTCCATAGGCGATGGCGCCGTGGTTGGCTCCCCAGGCGTTCATCACGCTGTAGACATCGCTGAACGCACCCTCGCCCGTGAGGCGCGGGGCGAACCACGTGGTCGGCCACGTCGGGTTCGTGCGTTCGTCGAGGATGGTGTGCACGTCGTCCGGCAGTTCGACCGTCACGCCCTCGGCGATTTGCAGGGCAGGGCCGAGACCGGCGATGAGGTTGAGCCGGAACATGGTGGTCGGCATGCCGCCGCGGGTGCGGTAACGGGTGGACCAGCCGCCGCCGGGGAAATACTCGGTGATGGAGGGATGCCACGTGGTCGCCTTCAGGCAGGCGTCGACCTCCTGCTGCGAAATTTCCCAGAAGGGCTTCATCGCAGGCTGGCCATTGATCTGCTGCTCGCCCGTGCCGTCGAGGGCGGCGGGGCCGGAGTTGATGAGATGCAGGATACCGTCCTTCGCATCACCTGCGAGGGCGTGGCCGGTGACGCGCTTCACGGCGTCGGCGCTCCAGTAGGTGCGCACGTCGGCAAAGATCTGCGCCGTGTTCGTGAGCAGATGGCCGAAGAGCATCGACGCGCCGTTGAGGCAGTCGTTCTCGGTCGCCACGATGTACGGGGCGCGGGTGCCGTTCCAGTCAAAGGACGTGTTGAGGATGGCCTCGAGGAAGTCGCCGTTCGGCTGGTAATCCGTCCACTGGCGCTGGCCCTGGAAGCCCGCCGCGATGGCGTTGTGGCCGTGAGCTTCCTCGCGGAATCCCTTCTCGGCCAGCTTCGGGTTGCCCACCATGAGGTCGCGGGAGATGAGGGCCATCTTCACGCTGGTCTCCCATTCCTGGTCGAGCTGCTGGCGCGAGCGGGTCATGGACGGCGAGTTGTAATCCTTGCCCTCGGGGCAGTGGGCCTTCACCCAGGCGAAAGCCTTTTCGTACTCGGCCTCGTCGTAGATGCCCTTGTCGATACGGCGGAGGATCTCCGTCGAGTCGATGGTCTCCACGCGCATGCCGAGGTATTTTTCAAAGAAGGGCTGGTCGACGATCGACCCGGCGATGCCCATGGAGACGCCGCCGATTCCCAGGTAGGAACGGCCGCGCATCTGGGCCACGGCCAGACCGGCGCGCACGAATTGCAGAATCTTTCCCGCAACGTCCTCCGGGATGCTGCTGTCGCCGCCATCCTGCACCTCGCGGCCATAGATGCCAAAGGCGGGCAGGCCCTTCTGCGAATGCCCCGCGAGCACGGCGGCGAGATAGACTGCGCCGGGGCGCTCGGTGCCGTTGAAACCCCACACGGCTTTCGGAATGAGCGGGTCCATGTCCATCGTCTCCGAGCCGTAACACCAGCAGGGCGTCACGGTGAGGGAGACCTTCACGCCCTCGCGGGCAAACTTCTCCGCGCATGCCGAGGCCTCGGCTACGCCGCCGATGCAGGTGTCGGCCAGGACGCACTCGACGGGCGTGCCGTCGGTGTAGCGCAGGGTGGAGCTGATGAGCTTGGCGGCGGATTCCGCCATGAGACGCGTCTGGTCCTCGAGGGACTCGCGCACGCCGCCGAGGCGGCCGTCGATGGTGGGGCGGATTCCAACCTTGGGATGGGAGGGAGTAGACATGGGCAAAATTTCACCACCCGGAGGGCTGGCGGGGAAGAGCCGCGATTGACCTAAAGTTGGCAATTTTTGACTTCCCATCCCGCCGCTCCGTCCGACAATGCGGGAATGCCCTCGCCCGAGCCCCTGTACTTCAGCCGGCAGGTCTCCGACGCCCGGAGGTTTCACCTGCCGCCGGGGCGCTCCGATGTGTCCCTGGCTGTGGCCGGGGCGGGGTGGGAGGCGTGCCGGGCGGACTACGACATCCGCCGCACCAGCTTCTCGCATCTCACTGTGGAATTCGTCGCCAAGGGCGAGGGGATGGCGAAGCTGGCCGGGGAGAGATTCCCTCTGCGCCCGGGGGTGATTTATGTCTACGACCGCACGGTGCCGCACTGGATCACGGCAGGGGAGGGTGGGATGGTGAAATACTTTGCCCTGCTGCGGGGCGCTGCCGCCCGCAAGCTCCTCGCCCGGCGCGGGCTGAAGCTCGGCGGGGCGTGCACGGTGACGCGGCCCGACCGCATTCGCGAGATCTGGGACGACCTGATCGAAATGGGCTTCGGCGACCGCTCGGATCGCGAGGAGGCGTGTGCCGATACTTTGCGATACTTGATCCTCAAGATCGGAGACCTGACCACGCCCGAGGGCGAAAGCGCCTCCCTCGCCTATGCCACCTACCAACGATGTCGCGAGACGATGGAGGAGCGGTATGCGGAACTCGTCACGGTGAGCGATGTCGCGCGCGTCTGCGGCATCGATCCCGCGTACATGTGCCGGTTGTTCCTGCGCTTCGGGCGGCAGAATCCCTACCGCTACCTGCTCTGGCTGCGGGTGAACCACGCTGTCGACCTGCTGCGCCACACCTCGAAAACCGCCCGGCAGGTCGCGGAGGACCTGAACTTCAGCGATGCCTCGACCTTTTCCCGTACAGTGAAGCGCGTCTTCGGGCTCTCGCCCTCCCGGCTCGGGCGGATGCTGCCCGACTCCCGCAAAGGCGAAGATTCTTCCTCGCTTGAGTAGGCAGGTTGTTCTTTTCTTGGGAAAGATCGCATGAACACACCTCCCCAGCCCCGGCGACCGGTCTCGATGAGGCAGCTGGCGGCGGAGTGCGGGCTTTCGGTGGCCACGGTGTCGCGTGCGCTGCGGAGCGGGGCAAAGGCCTCGGCAGAGACGCGCCAGCGGGTGCAGGAGGCGGCGGAGCGGCTCGGGTATGCCTTCAACCCCTATGTCGGGCAGATGATGTCGGGCCTGCGGCGCGGAAAGCGTGAGGTGGTGCTCGGCAACCTGGCCTTCCTCTGGTGGGATGACGCTCCGGCTCTCGACGCCTCCCATACCGGAGCCACGCGGCGGCACGCCCTCGCCCGGGCGGCGGAGCTCGGGTACTCCGTATCGGAGTTTTCCCTGCGCAGGCAGACCCCGGCGGCCCTCGTGCGCGTGATGGGGCATCGCGGCATCCGCGGCGTGCTGATCCTCTCGCCGATGTCGGCGGTGGGGAAGTCCCATCTGCGCGTGAAGCTTGATGACTTTGCCTGTGTCTCCATCGGCTGGTCGTTGTACTCCCCGGCGTTTCATCGCGTGAGGTTCGATCATTTCCAGGCCACCCGGCTGGCGATCCACCATGCGAGGCGGAAATTCGGCGAGCGCCTGGCGGTGCTGGTCGATCGGAGGTTCGATCAACGCTCCGACCGCTCGTGCCGAGCGGCCTTTCTTTCCCACCATCCCGGGGGACCTGCGGCGGCGGCGAAGCTCGTTTTTGACACAGCCCATCTCGATGCCAGAAAGCTGCGCCGGGCGTACGAGGAGGGAAGATTCACCGGACTGATCGCGCTCAATGAAGGGCAGCTGCCCCGGGAGTTCTTCCAGTGGTTTCCGCGCGAGCAGATGATCTACCTCGACGACCCCGGCTCCTCGGCGAGCTTTGGCCGGGTTGACCTGCGGCATGATCTGCTGGGGCGCTGGGCGGTCGATCAGCTCGTGGGTACGATCCAGCGGCAGGAAACCGGCGAACCGGAGGTGCCGTTGACGATCTTTGTCCCGCCGCGCTGGGTGCCGGGGCCTCGCTAGAGATTGTTGCAGAGGGCGAGCGGTTTCTTTTCGACACGGCTCGGGGATTTTCGTGATAGTCGGCGGTTTGCGTGCCGTGCGGCGCGGATATTCCGATTTTTTATGAAGCTCATCTCCTCGATCGAATCACCCTCGGGTCAACCGCTGTTTTTCCTCAACGGCCAGTCCTCCGCCTACGTCCTGGGCGTGAATGCCGAGGGCTTTCTCTGTCATTTGCACTGGGGCGGTCCGGTCGCGCCGGATGCCTCGCTGGGGGCTTTCTTTGAGCAGGCCTGCATCGCGTTCAGCCCGGGTTTCCGCAAGTCGGGGGGAGGCTTGGTCGGTCTCGACACCCTGCGCCTGGAGTATCCGACGGCGAATACGGGAGACTTCCGCGTGCCTGCGTTGGATGTACAGCATCCTGACGGAACGTGCGGCCTGCGCCTGAGCTACGCCGCCCATCGCATCGCGGCGGGCAAGCCCGCTCTCGCCTCGCTCCCAGCCACCTATGTGGAAGCGGACTCGGAGGCGGAGACGCTGGAGGTCGATCTGCAGGACGAGCTGGGCGGCATCACGGTGACGCTGCTGTACACCGTCTTCGCCGGGCGCGATGTGGTGGCCCGCTCGGCTCGCATCCGCAATACCGGCTCCGCTCCGGTGAAGCTCCTGCGTGCGCTCAGCCTGGCGCTCGACCTGCGCGGATCGGACTTTGAAATGCTCCACCTGCCCGGCGCGTGGGCTCGGGAGCGCTGGATCGAGCGGCAACCGCTGCACTCCGGCGCGCAGTTCATCAGCTCCCGGCGCGGGGCGAGCAGCCACCAGTACAATCCTTTCTTCGCCCTGCTGGACCCCGCAGCCACGGAGACCACGGGCGAGGTGCGCGGCGTGAGCCTCGTGTACAGCGGCAACCACATCGGCGGGGCCGAGGTGGACCAGGTTTTTAACACCCGCATCGTCTCGGGCATCAATCCCGAGGGCTTTTCCTGGCATCTCGCGCCGGGGGCGGAGTTCCAGACTCCCGAGGTCGTGCTGGCCTACTCGGCGGAGGGCCTGGGTGGTCTTTCC
>Ga0209935_1005320_pt1 | contig 11018 bp, 9 predicted proteins | sample ThiBio_1000_plan_2_FD_183958 | JGI IMG/M metagenome (GOLD analysis project Ga0209935, IMG submission 183958) | Wastewater bioreactor microbial communities from Cape Town, South Africa - Thiocy_cont_1000_plan (SPAdes) | ecosystem: Engineered > Bioreactor > Thiocyanate-remediating >... | reverse complement strand
TTGAAGCGGCTTTCGCCAAAATTCATAGAATTCAATCCTCTATCACATATATAAAAATGAGTCAAATCTGAGGATATCGATTGAGCAGCGTTATAGTAAATCGGCTGTGGCTTACGTGGAATGGCTCATATGACCCTCCTTACAGTCGAGGGAATAACGTACAGAGATTGATAAGCCGTTGTTTCTTTTAATAAATTTACTACGGTTCGATACTTTACATTGTGCCATTTCTCATTAACGGATATGTAATTTGGAAAAGTACATGTTGACTTTAAAAAAAGTAACGCTCATCTTGAGATTTGCTCTGTTCTGTCTCGTAGAAATCATACATCTCAACTATTTTCCAATCGTGTGCTTCTTAAAATCGACGACACCTTTATATTTATATCTCAAGAATAATTTTTCGTCACATTTCTCAAACCGAAACATCTGTTGCACTAGTTAACAAATAACGTTGATCGCGCGTCTTTTGTTTGAATGCTTGTCAATGACTTATAAACAATAAAGATGTTCTTTTGACCTCTGCGGATACACAAGTAAGCAGTCAATCAAGCAAATAATTTTTTTGTATGACTCTTCTCTACGAGAAAGAGAATAGATATATCATTACGACTTACAGATCCATTACGTCTTCAAGGTCTGGTAAGAGATTTTCATTACATGAGTTTTCTCTGTAGTTTATTCATCGATCCTAAATATAGCCTACAGATTCTTGCTGGAGGTTATTGTGAACAACTAGTTCACGATTGAGAGTCTCACAAATATCCTCTGTTGACTTGACACATTATCTTTTCCGTTATGAAGTTGTATGAGTAATTTACGAAGAGAGTAAATTAGTTTACACGAGTAGAATCAATATCCGATTTTTTTTAAAGAATACTATATATGAGTGTTTTAATTTGAATGACGTATTTAGTTTAGTACTCGTCGATATGATGCGCTCGCTACTTATATCTCTTGATCAAGAGAGACATTAAGAGAGAATCGGATCGAAATCTGGTAGGTGGACACTCGACATAAAAGGTCAAAGAAACGAATTGTCAATAAAGTCCTCAAGGATTTGTGTCGTGCGAGTAGTCTCAAATATTGTTTGTTTTTTATTGTGGACATCATCATGACTTATTGATCCCATTGATCTAAATGATCCATTGTTTAACTGTTGAGTTAATTGTGTTTGCCATTTAATCTGTTTTATTTGTCTATCTATATGTATATACGTGTATATATTTCTTCGTGTCTTGTGCGCCATCTGTTTGTTCTTTTTTCTTTTCTTTGATAATTTCTCACAAACGAATAATTCATTGATAGATGACTGTTTGAATGATATGGTCATCACGTTTCAATATTTCTGTTAGATTCTGTGTATTATTTCGACTAACAAAAGGATAAACTTTTTTTAGTTGACTGCAATTTGTTATATGTTTTGACGTAAAAGATTCTGTTCTATAATCGTACGAACTCTTTATACATATGTTTTCAATATCCGACGGTAGTATATATTTCGGATATCGTGGTGATGGTAGCCATAATTGACCAAAAGGTCTCATTTCCAGTGGAAAAATATGAGCTTTTTCAATAGAAGTAAACTTATGATGGCGCAACCATATATGTGTGTCATTTGAATGGTAAAAGAATATGTCCACAAATGGAAACCGCCAAGGGCGGCTTCCAGCTTTGTGTGCAGCCTTAAAACTGATCTTAAAGTATTCCCGAGATGCCTCTGAAAAGCGGTATATATTAAATTGGATTAAACTACTATTTAGAGACTTTAAGATCGTAAAAACACGTGGTTTATCAAGAATTGATAGTAATAAATCCACATCTCCATCCCATGGAATCACATCGTGATGTCTCCATGATCCGATCAAAGTACCATATGCCATAAAAAACGTAATCTGATTTTGACGACATATATGCTCAATAACGATTAATAAACGCATCAATAATGAATGTTCGCATTGTGTTAATACGCGACTGAAGGGAGATGAGGATTCCCAATAAGAATATCTATAAGGGATACGAGTAAGAGTCGTACTATTTAGCACCGGTGCTTGTAGAAAAACTGATAACGGAAAAAATCGCTCCCAATTAAGATTTAATCCGATATCAAAGCATAAAATTGATAATTCGTCTACAAAAGTATTTTGATCATGAACGCTTACTGATTCATTTGTGTTCAGTAGAGAAAAATTTGATAAAGATTGTGTTTGACAGCTGTATAAAATTTTTTCATACTCTTTTCTTTGGGCTAAAGAGATGCACATCATGAAAATTAATGCTAACGGTATCACAAAAAAAATGTAATATTTTGAGCGACACTGCAACATCGTGTAACTTCTAAGTGAAGAGTCTTGAAACGTATGTGTCAATACTTGCGAGAAGCTATTTTTTTATAGAGAAAAGTTTACAGGAAAAAATTCAAGATAAAACTCATTACTGCATTCATATCCATTTCCAGCAAGCAAGTAATAGTTCACCCATCGAAAATATAATGAAATAAATATTACTGTTCCGTCTTGTTCACTTCTGAAGAAACAAAAGATGTATACCTTCAGATATTTTTCAACTTTCTAGTGTATGCCCATGTACTATTAATAAATAGGAAATGTTGAAAATCTGGAAGACCATAAAAACAAGCATCTTCTCTGGGTCACCAAGCGTTATGGAATTTCATTTTTTGTCCATTGTAACAGCTATATTTCTTCAACAACAAAATCAAGCTACATGAAATTTTTGCTATTAGTACAGATCAATGAACTCTGCTATCGATAAAATTTTATTAAGATCTGTTTCGTAGAAACCAAGTTATTAAAGAAATCCGTTGCATTACGGAATTTCACAAAATGGAAATAAATTTTACACAGTAAGAGTGATTACTAGAAAATCGTTTTGTATAAAATTTACTTAGCTTCGAATGAAGTTTCATATTACGGGATTTCACTTTTATGCTTTTCATGAGGGAGTTTTTTGGATAATGTTTGAATTGATTTTACTAATGGACTTTAAGTTCTTTATTCTCTCTACTGAAAGGAGGGTATTATGCCGAGAAGATAACTAAGCGTTTGTTCGTCAGTTCGTATAGAGGTCAAAAGAATATCAATCGTTTTTTTCTAACTCAAATAGAAGACAAAAATTGTTTTGCTAAAACTATAAAACCTTATTTTTCCATGTTGAATTCGAATCTGATGATAATTTTGAATAATAATGCTTTCTTATTTATGTTTGATACCTTAGAATACACAGTTGGCTTTGATAATTGTGATTTTTCAGATGTTTTCAATAGTTTTTGGTTGCTTAGCAATTTTTCGAAACCTAAATTGTAGTTTCGGTAGCTAGGAAGTGGTAGTCATTGTGTAACTATCCCTATATAAGCTGTGTTGAATAAAGAGAAATGTACGTTATGTGAGAGTGTAGGCAATACTTCGTACCATCATACTAAAAGAACATACGCCAACATTCTCATGTACCGTCACAGTCATGAGCAGTGGAGCAAAGCGGTATCGATGCGTGACTGATCTATAGCACACCTCTGATAGATACGCGAGAAAATGCGTTTATAATTTAATCATGAACCTAATCGATCTTGTTGTTGCAAATATATATATATATATATATAAAGAAGAATGTCTGTCTATTTGCTATGCATTTGAAAACTGTATGACCAAATGGAATGAAACTTTCCACGAATACTGTGCACATCAAGAGGAAGGTCAATATCAACTTTTTTTTCCGAAAGAATACCACAGTCCCTGGCTACAGACAACATATGAAACTGACCAATAAGATTGCAGTTTTCAAAATGTGGAGATATCGATAACGAGGGCGTGCAAAGGCCGTCTGCGCACTCATATGTAACAATTCAAGTGCTCTCTCTGCTCATGTATATATTTTAACTAGCGGACGTGCCAGCTACAAATCAAGATAGTTTGGTAGTATTTATCTTGAAAAATTTAATTAATAATCTCAATCGTGTAACAAACAGCTTTAAAGTAAAAAATCGTTTTACGTTAAAGTTTTTTTTAAATAAAAACAACAGTTCGCGAAAAGGGAAACCATTTGAGAAACGCTGTTATCCAAAAGAATTTATTAATGAAACTTTTCAAGATGGATACTACCAAAGTATCTTCATTTGTAGCTGGCAGATCCGCTAGTATATATATATATATATATGTCGTAGGCCAATCTTTGATTCGCTTAGTTCAATCTACGGTTAATTTCTGTATTAGTACATTGGATCTCAATAACAACGACGAAAACAAACATTTAAACCAATAAAGTTGCACGTTACTCAAGCAAGCAGTCTTTGTTGGGTTTTTGAGTGCTCCTCAAGACGGACTTGATAAATAAGAGTACTCGTTTTGCCTCTTAGTTAAGCTGAATATCGTGAGCATGTGTTATTAAGCAAGGAAATTCCGCATGTAGAGGATATTTTGTCACTGCTGTATTGATTTCGTCTTTGGAAAATCTTCTAGTTAAACAGATAGCAAATAGTTACACTGCTTAAAGTAATTTTCGATAAAAGCGTCTTATCAAAGTTACATTATGGAAATGAAGAGCAAAATAGGACATTGAGCATAATCACGACTCCTCACAATCGATAAGGAACAATTAGACAAGACATTCAGTATAGACGACATAGAATACGAAAGTAATAATATTTATGTAGAGGAAAGCGAATAATTTAATCGAAAGAGAGAAAGAAACAATGAAATTAAAAATAGAGAAGAAATAAATAAAACATTCTCCTGTTTGAGATTCTATTGCTTCTAGAAAGTCAGCGTCTAAACTCATCTTCAGTCAATGTATCAAATGAGTTGTACTCTGTAATGAATCTTGTGATCAATAATAGTTTTTTGTCATCCTTACTCCCAAATAATTGCTGTTAACTGTGTATATTCTTCATATAAAGGAGTTTACGAGACCAAGTAGTGCGCCTGCGGAAAAATAATGTCTTCTCGTCAACTAAGCGTCACAAAAACAATCTTTGTTGTAAAAAAATGGAACAATAAACGTTTCTCGTTATTGGAGAGATAAAAAGGATCTCATATGTTAAACTATTCTTTTACTCGCAATATGACTTTGTTCTACGTTATTTTTACTTTCTTACATTAAGCTAGGCGAATCGAAGATTGGCCTACGACATATATATTCTTTTTTTTTTGTGATCGTGAAGAATGAAAAAAATTTCAGGATAGAAAAGGTTAAATGATTTCGATCTATTTTGAAGTTGTAACAGAGTTTTTAATGAAAGTTTGGGAGAATTTCTGTATTGTTTTCTTAACTGTTCTGTAGAAGGTAGATTTTGGATTTTAGTTGAGTTCACGCGACCCGCCGAGATCTAGTTATGTTTCAAATTTCCGGCTACATTCATCCTCCTGAGGTCAGATATATGTGGTAAATATTCCTAAAAAAAATCTTTTTTTTGTGAAATGGTGGTATCTAAAGAATACTGACCATACAGTGAACGAAGGTGGAACTCATGGAATAAGCAGCAGTGAACACAGTTTTGATACGAAAAAAAGTCCAGCCCAAAACCCGATGAGTTTATATGAGGCTCAAAATCGTGTCCCGTAAAAATGCGTTTTTTAGTGTTCTGAGCAAAATTGCTATCAAAATCGAACTGTGCAATATTCTTTGAAACGCCTTTCGCCAAATTCATCTAGTCCTCGTTTTATCACTACCAATGTCAAACATTCCTAACTAACGGATTCAGTTCTGGATTTCGTCAGAGTTATATGAAATCGATCGGATCCTATGTCCTCATTTTAAGTTGGATATGCGAAAATCAGTTGGATCTGAAGATATCGATTGAGCAGCTTTACAGGAAGTGGGTTGTACTTTACGTGGAATGGCTCATCTATAGAATATAAAGATCAGTAGGAGTTGCCATTACAGGATGAACAAGCAGATCCGGGACCGGTGGATACTTATGGGTCCCCATAAATGCTTAGTTGGGTTCTTGCTAGATCCTAGGATATGCTTTTCTTGTTTGTGCCTAGTTGTATCGAAGTATAAATCTCGTCAAAATATAATAACTTGAATGTAGTTTAGTCGATGGTGTCACACATGGTACATAACTGCCCATTTTATATTTGAGACTGGGCAGTTTTATGAAGAAATGGGAAATTATCGAATGATTCGATTAATGTTGTTGGTTTTAATGTTGTTGGTTTTAATATTTTTGTTATCATGTTTTTTCTATAGTTACTACAATCCATACGAAACATTCGATGATGGACTGTGGAGTAATGAAGTTATTATCAAACAAAACACGGAAAAAAAACAAAAATGCACTGCATTTGATAGAATCCGTCAGGAACGTGCTATGCGTGCTTTATCAGCGTGGATACAATTCGCGAATAGATACAAAATAAAATATTGGTTAACTTTTGGAACTCTTCTTGGCTCTGTGCGAGAAGGTGGCTTTTTACCGCAGGATAGTGACGTCGATGTGATGATAAAGGCTGAGGATACGAAAGAACTTTCTCTTCTGTCAAGTACAAACTTTTCGTCGATCTATGTCCTAAACGTGCAACCACAATGGCAAATCATCAATATATGGGAGCGCAAATATGCTCGAAAAATCGGTATAAATTTTATTGCACCCAATGCTAGAATAGTACATAGAAAACATAAAAACTATTTAGATATTTGGCCAGCATATGAGTTACAACCAGAAAATTCACGAGTCATTGGAAACAGTACTAAAACTTTAAGTCAACTTAATAAGTCGTATAAGTTGATATCTATGCCCATGGAGTGGACATTTCCATTGAAATCATGCGAATTTAGTGGGCTAAAAGTATGGTGTCCTGCCATGCCTGAGAAAATACTTACTGTCTTCTATGGCGAAAAGGCTTTGAATAAATCCGATAAAGTTTGTGTCAATGCAAAATGGATTCGAAATAAAATTTGATTCATGAATACATTTTTAAGTTGAAATCGTTCAATGTACTCTAGTGAAGCTAACAAGTAACGTTCATCTGGCAGTGGTGTATCCAGAATTTTTCGAGCAATGGGCAAACTTCTATTACAGCCAAACAATATAGTGGGCAATGTTGAGCAGGAAGTTTTTTAATGAGCAAAAATTTTTCCGAATTATAAAAGGTTCTTGAGAAAACCGAAACCTATGAGCAAAAAAAAGATCGTACTCCACCAGGGAGATTTACAGATTTACAAATCCAAGCTCCCAGCGTTCTAAAACTACATCGAAATTTTCAATGGGCAAAATACTACTTTGTAAAATCACGATGGGAAATCCAAAAATTGAAATGGGCAATAGACCATTTGCCCCTTCCCCTGGATACGCCAGTGTCATCTGGAGACACGCTCAGCTCTTTCTGGTAGAGATAATTTTTGTCAACTATTTTCGGATTATTACTGTCGTTTAGCATTCATTTTTATAAGAAAGCATATAATTAACACAAGCAGCGTTGATCAAGAATCAATTCATTTAACTCTCGGCTGAGAATGTAATGTGAGAAAATAGAAAGGAGCGAAACGTAATTTCTTCATAACGCAATATAAATCATATATCAAGATTTTAATTAGAACATTTCAAAATTAGGAATCAAACAGAATCAAGAACAGATCAGTTTCGTTATTACAGATAGCTTCTTGTTAGTCGTCGGCGTCCATTGGGTCCGCCATTCTTGACTCATTATTGCTTTCTGGCTATTTCACTGTGTATAATCCTTAAAGACACAAAAGTCCGTTTTTTCTGGCATAGAAATATTCTGTTAGCGTGATGAAACCTTGATATTACGTACTACATATATTCAATTGAACGAATAGACTTCGAGCGCACGAGTTTAAAAAGTAATTAGAACAGAGATTTAAAAAATTTGACTGGTTTTGAAAAACAGTTTTGTTTGCAGACGATGAGGTGCAATGAAGAGGCATCATTTCAAAGAGTCTATGTAACGTCGCCAATATTCATGTTCGCCAACAGTAGTTTCGTCAATGGCGAAATTCGTGAGGGATTTGACTTATTTTCCTGTTGTTCATTTTAAATTAAAGGAAAATAAGAATTGAAATAACTTTGCAGAAAAAATAATATCGAAATAAATGTCAATTTTCTTCGTTTGAATCTGTATTTGATTGGAAACCATAATTGACTTTGTCGTCACAGTTCTTTTGAGTAACGATTCTACCAACCATAGAAGATGCTGACTTGAGATACTCACTAACACCAATAAATCCGGAGTTAAATAATTCTTCTAAACTTAATACTTGTTTTTTTGTTCTTTTGATTTTTTTTGGATTGAAGAAGAGAGAACACTAATGTACTTGAACTAATTCCAGTACCACCACCGAGATGAGTAATTCGATGAGATACTAATGCCTCTTCATCCTTTAAATAATGAATAAATTCCCAAATCGGTTAAACAGTCGAAAATTGTATCCTTCCAAAGAGCTATTTGCTTTCATATCACTACTGGTATGGTGCCATAAGTGAATAGATGTTCGTTGAATTCATTCCTTTTCGAAATATTTAACAAATTTATAATATTGACAATCCGTTGAAGGAATTGAATCTTTTAATAATTGTACACAATCTTGAATAATTCCTTTCGAAATTAATGGAAATATCAAACTGCTTTAACCAAGTATTCACTATTAAATCAGTTTCATATGTTGTCGTCAATCCAATTTTCTGACACTTTCACCATAATGCTTGCACATAATGATACCAACAACATTTAATACTAACACTTGGAAATGCAGCTTCGCTGCTCGCTCAAAATCCACTATACATACCGTCATTCTCCACTTGAGGGTGTCAATTAATTCAAGCTGTTCGATATGAAGATCATTATCAAATGTTTCCTCTTCCGATTCGCTTTCATTGACATATGTTTGTGTTCTTTTGTTCTGTTTCATAAACATTTAATTTATCCTCGATTACTTCTGTGACAAATGTTATCGGAAAAGAAGCTATTGGAGACGATATTGAATGTAATGGTTGTGGATATTTTTTTCTTTCAAAATTTTCAATGATGTGGATGTTGATTCTTCAATGGGTGACTGAACAACAGTCTGCTGAAGTAAACGAACCTTTAATCTTGTTTGCATAATAATGAAAATCTTGCATGTTTATGTTTATACGGTATTATTTAAAACACAAAACACAAAGATAGACGAACAAGATAGCCAATTACATCAGATCAGATGAAACATCGATAATGTTAAAAGAGATGGACATAGATGGCGCTATATTTTGTAATGGGCGAAATCGTAGATGAAATTCGCCAAAATAAAAATGATATCTTATATTCAACTTCGCCAATTAGCGATGATCAACTACATCAATTTCAAATGTTTGAAAAATATTATAACAGACTCAGTTTCTGCACACTTGATAATGTGTGAGCGGACTTCATGCACAATCGTATCTTTCTTACCTTTGACTTTGGCTCATATTCGAATCCAACTACGCAAATTAGCTAAGGATCACCTGAGTTCCAACTGTCAATACTCAATCATGATAATATATTGAAATGAATGTTTTTTGTCCTTTGACCTTAAACTTGAACTCCTGACCAGGGTGCTCAAGCTTCCTGATTTTCAAAGTTTCACACAATTTTAATTTTATCTCGATTTTTAATCAATCAAGAAGATTTGAGACAAAATCGAATTTTCCATAGTGACAGAAGGGTCCAAAATCCTAGATAATTCTATGTTTTATCTCATGAGCAGATGACAACAACTCAAATCAAATGAGTTAAGTGATTAAAAACAGCATTATCAGAATAATAGCGAACAATTTTGATGAACCCAGAATAAAAGAATATGTCTGCTCAGTAGAAAAAAGATACACTCGCTGAGCAGTGTTTGATTAGAGTGGATCTTTTTAATTTCGCAATTATAAAAAGTTAAATCAAGCAAACAATTTTCTTTGTATGACTCTTGTCTACGAGAAAGAGAATAATAAACAGACTAATCTACATATCTATAATACAAACAAGAGGGGAAAGCACAGGGATGCCAGATCTCCTGAATTAGCCAGTAGTCTCCTGGCAGAAAATCTCCTGATTTCAGCAGCTGATTTTCGATATTTTCTACTTATTTTAACTGTTTTTCGTGATTATTTATCAGCGTCACTTTTATCAGTAATATGATGGAATATTATCAGAATCACTAAGGAAGTATACCTATTTTCATTTTTCTTCTCTGATTGTATACAGTATTTCAACTAAAATCACAGAACCTGATCCAAATTATTTTTCAAGCTTTGATTAGACATGGAAATTTTAGTCTTTTTTCTATTCAATTTCTTCTTCATCACAAGATGAAATTATCGAAATCTCAAGTTCACCATCATCGTCATCGTTAGATAATGATTCGTCGGAATCATCTCAGACAACTCGTGGACAAAATGTACCATCGATTTGGTCTCTATCTTCTTTAAATTCAGTATCAGAAAAACGAAACCATCATTATTTAAATTTAGCAAACGTGATCAGTGAAAGTTTAAGAAAGAATGACTGTCGACTCCTTGTTTTTCGGCATTTCTACGAGAATGTAAAAGTGATCCTGCAAAAGCATTACGTTGCATTTGTAATGTTCAATTTTCTATTATACAACGGAGAAATATCGATACTTCATCTTTTAACGAACTGATAAATACTTCCTGAACTTCAGAGAAAAAACTCCTGATAAACTCCTGATTTTCAATTAAAAATCCTTGATTTCCGAAATTTCGATCTGGTAACCGTGGAGCATACATATATCAGAGCAAAAGAAAAAGAGAAAAACTGTTAGATTTTAAGCAGCGGGTCTTTTCTAGAATGTTTTCCATTTTTCAGGAAAAGTTAATAATTGACTGTCTAATACATTGACAAGTTTGACATATGAATAATATTTCTGTTAGCGGTTTTACAAAAATGACAAACGCTAATATACGTACAAAGTGTGATATGCAAAGATAAATTATGGTCAAAAATTGCTAATTTGTATAGAATAAAGGGCAAATACAGGAGTTAAAAGTAGTAGGAAATGAAATATGGTTGTAGAGG
>Ga0209935_1005319_pt1 | contig 11021 bp, 15 predicted proteins | sample ThiBio_1000_plan_2_FD_183958 | JGI IMG/M metagenome (GOLD analysis project Ga0209935, IMG submission 183958) | Wastewater bioreactor microbial communities from Cape Town, South Africa - Thiocy_cont_1000_plan (SPAdes) | ecosystem: Engineered > Bioreactor > Thiocyanate-remediating >... | reverse complement strand
ATGATGATGATGATTGGGATTTGGACAGGATTGCTGACCATTCGCCATGGCCGGAGGATTATGAGGAGGCCAACTTTGCAGCGACATCGAGCAGCTGGGAGTCGTTGTTTGGCATCAAGATGTCGGAGGAGAGCAAGACCGGTCCTTGGAAGGAGTCAGAGGCCGATGGCGACACGTTCCGTGCTCCTTATTGGTAGCTTGATGGCTCTTCTACCGTGTGTGGGAGCGTGTGGGAGCGTGCGTGCGTGTGTTTGTGTATTGGCAAGCCACAGGGCCCGAGTGACGTACCGTGAGGCCATTGGGATAGATGGAAGGCAGTTGTATGGTACTCGGCAACGCAATACAAGCACCCCCGTCTACGACGAATGCGCATTGCTCAACTCTCGCGCTCGTTACCACACGGCCCCTTTCACTATTACGAGCGACCACGCGACATTCGTGGCGAGTTGATTGTTGTCTCATCTCTTGTACGGTTGCGTCGCATTGCAAGACGAATTCCAAGCGAGAGGGATAATGCAGCCACGAGTCGAGGAGCAGTTGGAGCTCCGAGATGGGGCGGGTACCTTTCACAAGGTAGGATGCATCGGATTCGATCCGTTCAATATCGGCAGCAACCTCGTCGTGTCTCGGGATCGATTGTCGCTCATGCGACACCATGGTCAGCAGCGATCAGTCGCGTGGTGTCCAGACGCTCTTCCAGTTCGAAGCATGAGGATCGGGAGCGAGCAGGTCGATGCGTTCGGCTTCTCGGTGGTGGTGCGGCGCACCAGCAAGCACGGCGTAGCGACCCTCAAGATCGGTCTGTCGAACCGTCCGCTCAAGGAGAGGCTCGCTACGTCGATTCTCCTGGTGCGCTCGGGTATCGCGAGAGTATGGCCCGAGAACCCGGCCGTGAACGCCATCCTCGGGGGCACACACCACGGCCCAACGGCACAGGTCGACAAGACGCTGGTGCCAGGCGATGTGCTGACGCTCTGCCACACGCTGTACGACCATCGATTCGTGCTCCAGGTCAACGACGAGGTCGTCCTGGACACAGTGTGCCGTGGCTGGCGTGCGGGCGACGATCGCGTGTATGCTGTCGTTGATGTTCGTAGCAAGTGCGAGGCCATCGATCTCGTGCCTATCTTCATCGAGTGGTCTCCACAAAACCACTCGATCTTTGATGCTGATGTGCGTCAGGCCATCAAGACGGTGGCGACGTTAGCGCTCGTAGACAAGCGTGGCGGGGCAGTGTTCGAGGGCAGTCCATGGTTCGTGCTGCCGATCGAGTTGTTGTTCGAGATCTATCGCTTCATTGCGTTGTGATCGTGGTCGGTCGCGTGTGGCGTGCGCGTCGTGGTCTTTGTTTCCTTTGTCCGATGTGATTGGACCATGTGTTGTATGAATGAATGTCGATGTTGGTTGCGTGTGGTACATTCGGAGGGTAATCGTGGGCCAGGCACAGTGTTCCTTCGCTCTCGTTGGCGCATTCGATCGATCATTCTCACTCCTGCGGCCCCAAGCTCCCACCTCGTCCTCTCAACTGGTGTGACACACTACCCACTCGAACCTACCGCAGCTAGTGTTGTACGTTACTCATATACTCATAGACAGACTGCAGGCGTCGTTGAACTGTCCAGTATTTGGGTTTTACTCGATCAAAAGGGATTCGGAAGCATCATGGGCTTGTTGGATGGATTGGTGGTGTTGGTGACTGGTTCGACGTCTGGCATCGGAGCCGCGGCTGCGATCCAGGCTGCCAAGGAGGGAGCGCGTGGTGTCGTGGTGTCTGGTCGACGCGAGGCCAAGGGACGTGAGGTGGTCGATGTCATCACGGCTCTCGGTGGCCATGCGATCTTTGTGCAATGCGACGTGCGTGTCGAGGAGCAGGTTCGCGCGCTGGTCGAAGCTACCGTGGCGCAGTACGGTCGCTTGGATTGTGCCTTTAACAATGCTGGCGTCGTTCCTGGTACATGAGAACAACAACAACATCATCATCAGAAGCAAACGGTGGCGTCATAGCTCATGAATGCGGGGCTCCTGTGTGCGGTACAGATCGATCGGCCGATCCGTGGGATGCCGACGTGTTCGATCAACTGATGCATACCAACACGACGTCGATTCTCATGTGCATGAAGTACGAGCAGCAACAAATGAGCGCCCAGGAGCCAGCAGGTATCTCCTCTCGTCGGTGCCGTCGATGCCATCACTCGATACGAGAGCGCTGATATCTTCACATATCACTGGGGATGTAGGTGGTTCGATCGTTAACTGCGGCTCGATCGCTGGACTCGTGACGGCGGTGCGCTTCACTGGAGGCTACGGAGCTTCCAAGGCCGCCATCTCGGCGATCACTCGAGTACGATACGAGTAGTCGGTAGATGTGCTCGTTGATTCGAGGTGCTAAACTCGAGCACTGATGATTGCGTAGAGCGTCGCGGCTGCGTACATTAGCAAGGGCATTCGTGTGAATGCCGTGTTGCCAGGTGCGTATCCTCGAACCTCGAGCAGCCGAGAGTGCAGCAGCTGATTCGTCGATTGTCCCTCTCGAGCGTAGGAGCGACCGAGTCCGAGATCTGGGGTCCGGATGGTCGCACTCGAATGGAGGGCATCGGCCAGCGCACGCCGATCGGACGCCACGCCGAGGCCGACGAGATCGCGAAGCCCGTGGTGTTCTTGTTGTCGAACTATGCCTCGTACATCGTGGGCCAGAGCATCGTGGTCGATGGCGGCTTGACGATCGCCTACAGTTAAGCGCGCCATCGGTGTGCCGCATCCATCAGGCGAATGAATAGACTGCCTCAAGGCGTCGACTAACTGCACCAACCAAGCAAGATATCGCGGTGTCGCGTGTGTGTGCTCATACTGATTCGCTTCCAAACTCGCGGGGCTGGTTTCGACTCTGGCAGATTGGCCAGGTTATCAGCTTGATTGGATAGAGCATATCAGTGCCCACGCAGATCGTCATCGGTCTCAAGGAGACCAAGCCCTACTCCTCTTCCTGCAGGAAATCGAGATATGTCGGAGTTGTGGCAGGCTGTCCAACCTTTTTCGGTAGATTCTTCGTCCGTTCCGGCTCGTTCTCTCCTTTCTCTCTCTGCGACCGCCAGCCAGCACTCCGAGCGCACTGTGGGTCGGTGCGTCGGCGAACAGAGGTCAGGGAGATATTTCGGCGGTAGAACGCACGCTCCCCACACACTCTGCCCTCTCACGCGCACCACCAGTACCAGCACCCACTTCTCCCCCTCTCTCTCCTCTGCGCGGTGGTGTGGTTACAAAAGCCTCCTCCACTCCGATCAGAGGCTTCGCTGCTCTTTCCGTTCCCTCGTGCGCGTTGATTGATAGACCAACAAAGAAGCAATCCCGCGATCGCGTGTGTGTCTCTGTCCCTGCCTCTCACTCCGCTCTGTCTCTCGCTCCTCCCTCACCCATCTCTCCTCCGTTCCCTGATTATTGCCACCTCGCTCGCTGCCTGCCACACCTCCTTTCGTTCCACTGCGCCACCTCCCTCACCTGACACATTAACGGCGTCGTGTCCTTCGCCGCCACTCTCGCTCTCGCTCCAACTCACCTCCACCACAACCCCTCCACTACCTCACCTCCACCACAACCTCCGCGCCCACCCTTCGTATCGCGTGCCACAATGAGCAAAGGAGTCCGAGGTACACCAGCTGCTCAATCCTCCCGCCGATGAAGATTCTATCACGCTGACTCACGCGATGTCTCGTGCGGTTCCTGCAGAATACATGTCGCGTCGTCACGCGCCAACGGCCCTAGCGACACCCATCCACAAGCCCTGGCGCAGCAATCCTACCACACCCTCGACTCTCGAGGACCATCTACCAGCAGTGTTGATGCAGCAGCAACAGCAACAACAGCAGCCGCAACCGCAACATCAGACAGCGTCGTCGGATTCGGTGCCGCGATTGCTGACGTGCTTCGAGGTGCTGACGCAGGACCTTGGCGTCGTTCCTCTGTTGCTGCACCAGCGCCATCCGATCGAATGTGACTCGGTATCGCCCGTCGCAAGCTTCGACCTGCCACTGTGCTCGAGCGACCACGCGGGCTCCGAGAGCGACTTGGATTACTTTGCTGATGATACCTTCAGCGATGGCAGCGAGTCGGATGTCGATGATCACGATGCGCAGCACCGTGGTCCCCATGACGACGACCACCATCAACACCGCCTCGACGTCGTCGACGACCTTGTCGCTGTTGCAGACGCGGTTGTCGGATGTCGCGCAGCTCTACAGGCCGCATCGAGTCGCCGATCGTTTGACATTGCGTCGAGCTCCACATCGACGCCACGACGATCGTTGCTGCATGACTTTGTCAGGTTTGGCAACGCGACCTCGCCCACGAGTGGCAATGTCGCTAGGAGCGCTGCGCAGCCCATTGCCATCACGCAATGCTAAGGCCGAGCGCTGACGAAGCAGGAGCAACAGCAGCAGGCGGCATTGGTTCCATCCACTACATGCTCGCCATTCGAGAACCACGAGCGAGCGAGCGAGCGACCGAATCTCGCCCGTATCCTCGAATCCGCTGCTGTTCAAATCTGCCATTCGTTCTGCAACTCGAATCGAGCATCGATCGAGTCGGATGTACTCGTTTTCGCTCTTGCTCGAGAATCCTTTGTGCAAGCCAGTACGCTTGCTAAGGATATCCTCGAGATTCTCTGCTTGCATGCAAGAGAACCATCCACTGCCGATGGATGGCAGTGGTTGGTCCTCTGGACACGCACGCCGTTCGGTTGATCTACCGTTACCGTCAATGCCGTTCGCATTCCGGCGGGTACACGAACAGTGTAACGGATAGACGGTTAGATTCGGTATGGTTTCCAAGCATGATGCTTGAACTCAGGCCCTTGTGCCTCACGCACAACTCGAGTAGTTGGCAACTCTCGCTTGCATTCTTGGAGATTGGTGCAGTGTCATGTGAATGTTGTGTTGCGTTGTTCCTTCGTACATTCCATTCTATCCCTCTTGTAAATAGCTATCAATCCATCGATCCATCGATCCATCCACCCGTCAATCAATCATTCGAAATATAGATAGCATCTCAACCTAACCAAAACTACTTGAGTATTGCATTGATGGATTCGATGACAAAATTGATGCTTGCTGCTGTATTAGCTTGTGCTGAATGAATAGTTGTGACGAAGGAGCACGCGATGCACCGATGATCGATGCCACATACACAAAACAAACAAATAGTGGCGTGTACATAACCGCCTCGGCCCATTACATGCCAATCAATGCGGAGTGCAGTCAGTGAGAGTATATGGTGAATAGTACTGAATCAGAGTCAAGGTGCAGCAGAGTGAATCGAATGATGAATGAGCAGCGACCAACGACGAACGACGTGTGGCCAGCTGATCGATAGGTGCATTGGGAAGTTACGCCACGACCGGGCACTCGAGCGTCAACGAATATTGGTAGACGCGAAACAGGTTGGAAAACAACCGAAGCATGCCGATGCATCCGACCGTGTGCCACAAGACGTGGCTGTGGAACTGTGGATAGATTGCGAGAGTTAGGCAACCAACATCCGATTTGATTGATGAGACGATTCACTCGTGACACGTACAAACAAGTCGAATGTGCGCGGAAACCATCGCTCGGGAATTCCTACCGAGTGACCGATACCAGATTCACAAGAGTAGCACGAGTATTAGAGCCTCGATCGACGAGCAGTAGCAGCTTAGCCTTGCCTATCCGATCACGTACGACTGGCAAAGAAGAATGTCGCGAGTAAGACCCAAAACACCATGTCCGACAGCGTTGGCCAGAGGTAGCCCTGAATGTATTCGTGGCTCCATGGGAAGACCGACAGCAATTGATAGAAGGCATAGCACGATCCAGCCAACTCTCCCATGAAGAACCTGTCGAGATGGTGCTCGCCTGTTAGCAAGGGAGAGAGAGATTGCGCAAGTGATAACGTGCGAAGAGGGATTCAAGGCGCGTACACTATCCTCACAACTCGATAATCACGCAGTAATGGCCAAAACGACATGGGAATGCCGAGCACGACGTTGCCCCACGCACAGCTCCAATAGAACCATTGCAAGTTGGGTGCGCACTTCAATCCATACTGCACGGCCGGAATCGCGCTGCCGGACACTGTGTACACACAGACGAGCGATCGATATGAGTGACATGCGTATGGGCTCGGTGCCAAGGTGTGAGGAGGTGTGAGGGTGGGGGGCGAAAGCTTCACATGGCTGCACACTGAGATGTCTCACACATTGCTCGTGCACGTTGCATGAGAATAAAAGATACGAAAATCGAATACATGAATGAACAACAACAACAACAGCAGCAGATACGAAAAATCCAATCGTCACAAAGATCATCATCGTCGCCGCAACAAATATCTGATGCCTTACGACACTCACACAAAAATGCATGGATAGGATTGAGAGAACCAAAACGGAATACAAGACAAGCATATTGCGGGTACAATCGTAGGATGGATCTATCGCATGGATGGAGGAGGTGCAGGCCAGCCGGATATCGAGATATTTACACACACACATAGATACATTGAAATATCTCACGTGGGCGCGCGCTCTCTCTCTCTCTCTCTCTCGCTCTCTCATTGGTTCGTACCGATTAGGAACAAGCCCCAATAATCCAACGATGCCAAGAGCTTCTTGGTTCGTGGCGAATGCGACAGGAACGTGTGGAAGATGGCGCTAAAGACGTTGGCCGATGCGACGAGCGTCATGCTGGTGAGGAAGACCCAGTAGTCATCGTTGTGCGGAATGTTGGGTAGATGGTTGATCGACACGGATGCGACGAGCAACAAGGCAGCGATCCAACTGGTCCAGATGTTCCAACTCTCGTTGTGCAGCTTGAAGGTCGATAGGAAGCATTGCCAGAGCGAGAGGTCGACGCGATAGCCGACCTCTTGGAACGGGTTCACGAGCCACGATGGTGTGTCGTACACGGAACGGAACTCATGCCACGCGAACGAACGTGGAGTCTCATCGCTGAGATGATGATGTTGATGTTGCTGTTGTCCCTTTGAGAGCGTCTTGGGCGTCGTTGTATGGATTGCGTTCGAGGCATTGGCTTGTTGTGGTTTGGTTCGATGTATCAGCTCGGTAGCGTTGCTACTTGAACCCACAGCGGGAGTGCTGCTCATGGTCTTGGTTGCTCGCTCTATCTACCTATCGAACTACCAAGAAACAATGGCATCAATGGTCGAGCGTGTGTAGCGGGAGCGTGAGCGTGAGCGTGCGTAAGCAACGAAGCAAATGGCGAGCACTGTTCGTGAAGCTCGACAGATATCTTCTATCAACTCCCCCAATCCGTCCACCCCACGTCGACCATGTATCTGTCTAGCTATCTATCCACACCGTGTACGCCCACCGAGTCATACCACGCAGCCATACCACGCCAAAAAAATGTGACAGTCGCGTGGTTGCAGCAGTGGCGGGAGGACGCAACTGGGGGATTCGAACCCCCGTTTTCATTTTATCAGAATGAAGTATGACCAACTAAAGTAGCGAAGGAGCCACTCACCAGGAGCACGCGACGCGCCAATGGATCAGACGGATGGCTCTTAAATATCTCGGGCCCTGTCAGTGCTGGTTGTATCCCAAGCACCGAGGTGCCTACAACGACACCAATCGATGGTTTGGTGGTGTTGGTGTCGAGTGTGTTGGTGAATGCACAATGCGTGCTGAGTAGGGTAGGGTCTCAGAGACACCGCGTACTCTTGATAGAAACGAGAGATCGATATTTCGTTCCTCGTATTGTTGTTTGCTCGCTCGCTCGCGCACGCATCTCTCTCTCTCTCTCTCTCTCTCTCTCTCTCTCTCTCTCGCGTTCGCTCACTCGTTCCTAGCTTCGCTCACTCTCTCTTATCGTTCCTCGGTTCGCTCACTCGCTTCATCAACCATCCACTCTTCAAGATAATATCTCGATCTTCTTCTTCTTCTCGCCAGAAAACAACTCGTTTCATTCGAGTACATCCGAGTGATGGATCGGCTGATCTTGAGCATGCCCAAGACTGCAGTCTCGTCGTTGAAGTGGAACGCCTCCACTACTCGATCGATTGTTGCTGTCGGTGATTGGGACGGTGCCTTGCATCTCATTCCAACCGGGCTAGCATCTTCTTCGATATCACCAGCATCACATACCTACAACAATTGGGTACGTGTAGCGAGTTCTTCATGGGATATCGATGAGGTATTGAACTGATGTATCGCATCGAATGAATCTTCGACCGAATGTCTTGATACATTGGATGCTACTGGTTCGGTATATCGATTTACCAACTTGCGATGATGGATTGGCGCTCCTTCAATACGGTCTCAATCGAATCAATCGCATCGCATCGCATCGAATCAATCGGATGAACGATAACTGGTATTGCACAAGTGTAGAGTCCGATACTCGGATTGACATGGGTGCAGAACAACGTGGCCACATGCGACGCAACGGGGGCAGTATCGCTCTTCGACGAGTCAGGAGTACGCACCCACGTGGGAACTCATTCAAGTCCCGCTCGGTGTATCTCGGCCGTCGTCGGCGAGCCAAACGTATGTCACGCCGGTGCAGCTGCAAGCCCGAGCAACCATGAATGCCTCGCCATCACTGGCCTTGACAATCGATTGATTCGATTGATTCGATGGATTCCTTGTACAGTTGCTGTTAACAGCAGGTTGGGATAACAAGGCCAAGCTCTGGGACCTTCGAGCAAGCACCGTATCCACGTCCTTCGATCTTGGGAGCAAGGCGTTCGCCATGGATTGCATCACGTCTCATTCGGCCGTCGTCGCAACATCTGCCGGCTCGTTGACCATTCTCGACTTAACTATGCCTGTGCCTTCTATGCGAGTACGTTCGCTCGTTCGTTCATTTGTTCGTTCGTTCGTTTGTATCGCTGAGCAAACAATCCCTCATTCGCTCACACGGATGGTCTGTGCAGCCCAATCCTTCGCCACTCAAGTTCCAGATGCGATCACTGGCCCGTTTCACCGTCGGCACAGGCTTCGCTGTTGGCTCGGTTGAAGGTCGCTCATCGATCTGCAACATGTCTGAAACTGGCACGCACATGGTCTCGGCCGGTAGCTTCTCGTTCAAGTGGTACGCAGTCATTGTATCGGTCGATCCAGCCACCGATCGCGTTGGCTCTCTCTCTCTCTCTCTCTCTCGCAGGACTCTAATCTGTCGTGTCCATATGGTAGCCATCGTATCAGTTCCGACATTTACAGCGTGAACGACATTCACTTCCATCCGAATGGAGCGTTTGCGACAGTTGGATCAGATGGTACATTCAACTTTTGGGACAAGGATCAGAAGCAACGACTGCGTGCATTCCCGAAACGCGATCTGCCGATCGTTGCTGGACAGTTCTCGGCCTCGGGAGAGCAGTTTGCGTACGCCGTCTGCTACGATTGGTCAAAGGTACCGACGGCGTGTGAGGCTTCGATGGGTTTCAATGATGCTCACTAGTCGACGCGATGATTGATGCATCCTAAGGGCCCGCAACCGGCTCTCGAGGCGCAAGGCAGTACAGTCTACGTGCATCTTGTGCAACCTGAGGAGGTCGTATCACGCAGGTACTGATCGTGTGTGTCTCATTATCATCGTGTATTCGCTCGAGTGTTCCTGCTCAATGCTTACCTACGGTTCCTTCCCGTTTTCCTGTCGAACAATGGTAACAGGCGGTAGACTCGCAAAGGAATCGAATGACTACGACCATCAATGCGCATACACTCGCATAACAAGTAAATAATGAGTTGACGATGCTATGTAATTCATTGATGGTGTCGTTTCTATCGATATTGCATCGACTGACGAAGCCAGTCGTGCTACTTATTGATTCGTTATCCAAAACTGAGTGTCACTATCTCTCTCTTTGTGGCAGTCGACTAAATGTACTTGAGCTGCATCAACGTGGTGCCGAGCGATAGCAACGCAATGAGCGTCAACGGTGTTCGCAACCTCATGTACCACGAAGGCACCAGCTTGAGCTCATGCGCAATGGCATCGAACACGAACTGACCCGTCATGATCACCATCAGGACCATCATTCCAGGCTCGGGTGCCAGAGCCATCGAGCCCCAAGCGCCCAATGCAGGCAGCACTCCGAGTCCATAACGCGAGAACTGTGCAAGCTTCGAAGGTCGAGCGCCATCTGAGAGCAGCAGATATCGATCCGTGCCGCCCCCACGAACAATGCCATTCCAATCATTCAGTGGCAGATCATGTGGATTAGAATCACGAGGTCGATTCAATCGGCATGCTGCAACACCGGTGTCAAGAAAGGCATGCATACCTCGCTTGTACTCGGCGAGAGCGAGGCCCCAATGAACAGCGCCCATGAACGAAGCGATCGACGAGGCGTAGGTCATCTGCATGAAGGCCGCGAGACCGGCGTTGGCCATGTTGATGTCGGGCAGCACCACGGCGCCGACGCCACCAAGAATGAACGGAATCAAGCCTGCATAGCCGAGCAGCCTGGCTGCGAGCGGGATCGGTCCGAACTCTGGTACCGCCGCTGGAGACTCGTCTTGAGTCGAGGTCGATGGCACCGCAGTGGCGTTGGTGGTGCTTGGCTCAGTGGCTGGACTCGAGGCGGCGGACGCGCTGGTCGCAGCAGCGGTGGTGGCTGGTGAGATGGCTTGATGGTGGTCGGTGGTAGCTTGAGCCTTGATGGTGGTCGGAGGCGCGGTGGTCGTGTTGGTGCTGCTGACAGGACTCGAGGAGAACAAGCGAGTACGAGCCAACGAGTGAGCGGACAGACTCGAGGTGGCGGCTCGTTGGTGCACGAGGTGACGCTGCAACGATGTGAGAGCCGATGACGGCCCTGCGACGACGGGCGAGCCGATGGCGCTCGTGGACTTGTGCTTGATAGTTCGCGAGCGATAGATAGATAGATAGATAGATAGATAGATCACGATAGATAGATAGATAGATAGATAGATAGATAGATAGATAGATAGATAGATAGATAGATAGATAGATAGATAGATAGATAGATAGATCACGATAGATAGATAGATAGATAGATAGATAGATAGATAG
>Ga0209935_1005316_pt1 | contig 11024 bp, 8 predicted proteins | sample ThiBio_1000_plan_2_FD_183958 | JGI IMG/M metagenome (GOLD analysis project Ga0209935, IMG submission 183958) | Wastewater bioreactor microbial communities from Cape Town, South Africa - Thiocy_cont_1000_plan (SPAdes) | ecosystem: Engineered > Bioreactor > Thiocyanate-remediating >... | reverse complement strand
GGCTGCGTCGCGGGGGCGAGGAAATTCGCGACGTGAAGGGCGGGCCATTTCCCGTTGTGGCACCGGTGCGAAGAAAGGCAGCGGCGAGGGGCTCGCCGCTGCCTTTGTCCGTCATGAGCCGGGGCGAAGCGTCGGGCGCTCAGTTGCCGGTCGGCAGGCCGATCGAGAAGCCCTGATCCTTCAACTGGTCCTGAACGCTGCGGAAGCGCTCGTAGGCGGACAGGGTGATCGGGCCGGAATAGGCCTCGCTCTGCACCTTGCGCGGCGGATAGTCGACATAGGTCTTCATCAGCCGCGAAATGGCGTCATTGGCCGGAACCACGGCCCAGGTGTGCTCCGTGAAGTTGTTCATGAAGATGTCGTAGCGCTCCTGCGGGTCGGCGAGCAGGTCGAACACTTGCGGGATGGTGGCGACGTATTTCTCCTGCCCCTTCCAGCCGAGATTCGTATCGACCGCGAGACCGCCGGTCTGGGCGCCGTCATCGCCGCGCAGGTTGAAGACGTATTTGAAATTGTCGACCCGCACGGCGCCGGGGGTCAGCTCGTTTTCGGTGAAATAGAACCATTCGTGACGTGGGTCGGCGCCCTTGCCGAACCAGACCGGAGTGACGTCATAGCTGTCGAAGACCATGGGCTGGCCGTCGCGGTCCTTGGTCGGAAGCGGAACGCCCGCGATCGAGGCGAAGGAGGCCATCAGGTCGAGGCCGCCCATGATGTCGTCGCTCTTGGTATTCGCCGGCACCTTGCCCGGCCAGCGCGCGAGCGACGGGACAAGGTTGCCGCCCTCGCGGACAGTGCCCTTGGTGCCGCGGAACGGCGTATAGCCGGAATCCGGATAGACGTCCTGCCAGGCGCCATTGTCGACCGTGTAGAACACCAGCGTGTTGTCCTTCAGGCCGAGCTCGTCGAGCTTCTTGAGGACGTTGCCGATGCGCGTGTCGAGCTCGACGACGGAATCGGCATATTTCGACTTGGAGATCGACTTGCCCTCGAATTCCGGCGCGGGCAGGTTCGGCTGGTGGTTCTTCATGAAGTTGACGTTGATGAAGAACGGCGTGCCGGGCGACTTGGCGGCGTCCTCGAGGAATCCTTCGGCCGCCTGTTCGACATATTTGTCGAGGAAGGGAATGCCGACCACGCCCTTTTCCGGCGTGTCGACATATTCGCCGTTGACGGCAAAGTCCTGCTTCGCAGGCTCGCCCGCATTGCCCGAGAGCGCGCCCTTGGTCACCTTCTGGAACATGGCCCTGAGCTCCGGGCTCATCTCCGGGAACCACTTCGGGTCGGCATAGGTGTAGGCGTTCAGGTGATACAGGAACGCATATTTCATCACGTCGTAGCCTTGGGCATTCGGCAGCGCATAGTCCGATTCGCCGAGGTGCCATTTGCCGGTGAAGTAGGTCTTGTAGCCGCCCTCCTTCAGCACCGAGGCGAGCGTCCATTCCGCATGCGGCAAGCCGCCGCCCTGGCCCTGAAAGGCCACGGTGGTCATGCCGGAGCGGTTCGGAATGCGCCCGGTCTGGATCGCGGCGCGGCCGGGCGTGCAGCTCGGCTGGCCATAGAAATTGGTGAAGGTCATGCCGCTGGCGGCCAGATCGTCGAGATTGGGCGTCGGCATGCCGCGCCGCTTGCCGCCGAGATAGGGGCCGAGATCGCCCCATCCTGTATCGTCGGAGACGATCAGCAGGATGTTGGGCTTCGTCGTCGGCGCTTTGTCCTCCGCATTGGCGCTGCTGGCGAGCGTCAGCAACGCCGCCGCGGTGACAATTGGCAGCGATTTATGGACTTGGAGACCCATTGGCCGCTCCTTTCGTGGTGAAAGTATCGAGACCGACTGGCGGCCTCACTGCGCGGCTGGAAAGATCTGTTTCCAGTCGTTCTTCATGTCGATGAGCACCCACCCCTGCGCCGGGGCCATGTCCATCGCCTTGTCCAGACGACCGAAGGTGGCGTTGCGGTCATAGGCATATTCGCGCTCGGCGTCCGTGTGGTGGACGATCATGCCGAGGCGCGCGCCGTCGCCGGCCGTCGTCCATTGCAGCATCTCGAGGTCGCCGTCCGAATTGCCGAAGGCCGCGATCGGGCGCTGGCCGATATGCTGGTTGATGCCGATCGGCTTGCCGGGGCCGTCATCGACGAAATTGACCTCCGGCAGACGCATCAGCACCGGCTTGCCGTCCACCATCTCGAATTTCGTCTTGATGCTGGAGCCGACCACCTGCGCCGGCAGCACGCCATAGGCCTTCTCGGTCCAGGGCCGCATGAACTCGATGCCGCCGCCCGAGACGATGTAGGTGGTGAAGCCGTTGTCGCGGAGATAGCCGAGCAGCTCCAGCATCGGCTGGTAGACGAGATCGGTATAGTGCTTCTTGAAGCGCGGATGCTCCGCCTTGGCGAGCCAGTCCGAGACGATGCTCTGAAAATCGTCGGGCGTCATGCCCGCGTGGGTCACCATCATGAGCTCGACGAGCCCCTTCTCGCCGGTGGCGGCGAGGGCCTTCATGTCCCCGTCGATGGCCGCCTTCAGCCTGGGGTTTGACTGCCATTCCGGATGATCATGGGCGAGCGCCTTGATCCGGTCCAGCGCGAAGGCGAGCTGGGTGTACATGGGCTGCTCGACCCACAGCGTGCCGTCATTGTCGAATACGGCGATGCGTTCCTCGGGCGGGACGAAGTCCTTGCCCTTGGCGTCGGTCACGCGCTGCACGAAGGATTGGATGGCCTGCTTGGCGGGCCCGTCGTTCCAGGAGGCCAAAGGCTCGGCGAGCCCGGCCCCCAGCGACGCCAGCAGCAGTCCCGTAATGATCAGGACCCTTGCAAGAAAACGCATGGCGACCTCCTCGCATGCGGCGGAGGCGCGAAGCATAGACCACATCTTCGTGGTCGTTGTTGTTATTTTGCGTCAGCCGATGCCGCGCCGGATATTTGGCTTATCCCGCGTCGCCGTTGGGGCGCTCAGGATTTCGATTGGCTCAGCAGCGAGACGAGCCTCTGGCCGCCGACGACGATGTCGCGTTCGATCGCCTTGCGGACGGCCTCGCCATCCCGCTGCGCGAGGCCGCGCAGCACCGCCAGATGCTGGTGTCCCTCGGGGTCGCGCGGCGGCGAGACCTCGTAGAGCACGCCCATGGCGGGGCCGCACTGGACCCAGAGGTTCTCGACGAACTGGAGCAGCATCGGCATCTGCGCGAGCATGCACAGATGCAGGTGGAACTGCCCGTTCATCTCGAGGGCGAGCGCCGAATCCTGGTTCTTCTCCGCCGCCGCCATGCGCTCGTGAATGGCCGCGAGCCGCTCGATATCGGCCGCGTTCACCGTGTCGACGGCGCGGAGGCCCGCCTGTCCCTCCAGCCAGAGGCGCAGGTCGCGAATCTCCAGATAGCGCTGCAGCGTCATTTCCGGAACGAAGGCGGTGCCGCGGCTGTCGAACCGGACGATGCCCTCCGAGCCCAGGCGAAGCAGCGCCTCGCGCACCGGCGTGGCGCTGATGCCGAGCTGCTCGGCGAGGCTGCGCAGGACGAGTTTCTGCCCGGATTTGAGCCGGCTCTGGGCCAGCGCATTGCGGATCTGCCGGTAGGCGCTCTCGCTCAGGTTCTGCCTGCTCAGCGCATCGAACGGCGAAGCCGCCATCACGTCATCGTTCATCTCGATCCCCAGCCGAAACCGTCGCCGACAAGGTGCTTGACAACGGCTTCGAGTGCAAGTTTATTTGTTATAACAAACAACATATAACACGAGGATCGAATGGCCGGAGAGACAAAGGGCAAGCGCATCGACGAGACCGTCGTTGCCATGCGGCTGGCCGAGGCCTTCAGGCGCCACGGCGTGGATCACGTCTTCGGCCAGAGCATTCCGAGCGCCTTCCATCTCGCCGCGCCACATGTCGGCATCCGGCAGATCGTCTACCGGACGGAAAATGCCGGCGGCACCATGGCCGACGGCTATGCGCGGGTAACGCGGAAGGTCGGCGTGGTGACCGCGCAGAACGGCCCCGCCGCGACGCTTCTGGTGCCGCCGCTTGCCGAGGCGCTGAAGGCCTCCGTTCCCATGGTCGCGCTGGTCCAGGACGTGGCGCGCTCGCAGACCGACAAGAACGCCTTCCAGGAATTCGACCATCTGCGCCTGTTCGACTCCTGCGCGAAATGGGTCCGCCGGATCGAGGATGCGAGCCGCATCGACGACTATGTCGACATGGCCTTCGTCGCGGCGACCTCGGGCCGCCCGGGTCCTGCAGTGCTCATCGTTCCCGTGGATCTCCTGATCGAGGCGGCGGGCCCCGCGCCGCTCGTCCCGCGCAAGAACCAGTACGGCATGGCGCCGCTCGACCGGCCGACGCCCGATGCGGCGGCGATCGCGACCGCGGCGCGGCTTCTCGCCGAGGCCAAGGCCCCACTGGTGATCGCCGGCGGCGGCGTCCACGGCTCGGATGCCAGCGCGGAGCTCGTCCGGCTGCAGGAGACGTTCCACCTACCGGTGGCGACCACCGTCATGGGCAAGGGCACCGTCTCGGAGCATCATCCGCTTTCGCTCGGCGTCGTCGGCTATTTCATGGGGGAGGGCGGCCGCAGCCGCGATCTCCGTCCGCTGATCGACAATGCCGATGTCGTCCTGCTGATCGGCAACCGGACCAACCAGAACGGCACCGACAGCTGGTCGCTCTATCCAAATGCGGCGACCTTCATCCATCTCGATGTCGACCCGATGGAGATCGGCCGGAACTATGAGGCCGTGCGCCTCGTCGGCGATGCGCGGCGCGGCATCCGGGCGCTCGGTGAGGCGATGGCGGGTCTCGACCTGTCGCGCCGCGTCGCCGCCCGCCCGGCCATCGAGGCGACGATCGCCGCTGCCCGCGCGGGCTGGGAGTCGCTGACCGCCCGTGTCCGCACGCAGGACGCCGTCCCGATCCGGCCGGAGCGCGTCATGGCCGTCATCGATGCCGCGTTGACGCCGGAGACGATCGTCACCACGGATGCGAGCTATTCCTCGATCTGGGCTGCGAACTACCTGACCGCGGCGGAGGCCGGAGCGCGCTTCATCACCCCCCGCGGCCTTGCCGGCCTCGGCTGGGGGCTGCCGCTCGCCATCGGCGCCAGCCTGGCGCGGCCCGGCGCGCCGGTCATCACCATCGTCGGCGATGGCGGCTTCGGCCATGTCTGGTCGGAACTCGAAACGCTCAAGCGCCTCGACCTTCCCGTCATCACCATTGTCCTCAACAACCAGATCCTCGGCTACCAGAAGGACTCGGAGGACGCGCTCTATGGCGAGCATACCGACGCGGTCTATTTCGCGCCGGTCGACCACGCCAAGATCGCCGAGGCCTGTGGCATCCGCGGCATCCGCGTCGAGGACGGCGCCGCCTTGGCCGGCGTGCTGGCCGAGGCGCTGGCGAGCGGCAAGCCGGCGGTCATCGACGTGCTCACCGATTCCGGCGCGCAGCCGCCGGTGACCGTCTATGCCGGCAAATTCGCCAGCCCGTTCTGAGCCCGCGGAGCCGATGCGCATGCTGGCGTTCCAGAAGACCGATGCGGCCTACGGACTGGCGCGGATGGAGACCGCCGCGCCGGTCGTGGCGGCCGGCGACGACATCCTCATCGCGGTCGAGGCCGTCGGCATCTGCGGCAGCGACGTCCATGCCTATGAATGGACCGATGGCTATCAGTTCCTGGCCACGCATCTGCCGCGCACGCTCGGCCATGAAGTGAGCGGGCGTGTCGTCGACACGGGCAGGGACGTTGTCGGATTTGCGCCCGGCGACCGTGTTGTCGTCGCGCCGGTGGTGGTCTGCGGCCATTGTTCGGCCTGTCGGATCGGCCAGCCGCAATTCTGCGCCAATCGCAGCATTGTCGGCTTCCACCGTGACGGCGCCTTTGCCGAGCGGGTCGTGGTGCCCGCCGCCAATTGCTTCCGCCTGCCGGACGGCGTCGATGCCGAACTCGGCGCGCTGATCGAGCCGCTCTGCGTCGCCGGCAATGCCGTCGATGTCGCTGCCGTGCAGTGGGGGGATCGGGTCATTGTCATGGGCGCCGGCCCGATCGGGGTCGGCATCGCCTGGCTCGCGCGGCGCGCCGGCGCAACCGGCGTGCTGCTGATCGGCAAGGATGACGGAGCAAGGCTCGCCGCGGCCCGGCGCCTCGGCCTCGAGCGCACGCTCGACCTCGACGTGGACAGAGACGCCAACGTGACCGCGCTGCTGGGCGGCGAGGCCGATATCGTGTTCGAGGCGACCGGCGTCCCGGAATCGATCGAGGCCGGGCTCGGCTGGCTGAGGCCGGGCGGCGTTCTCGTCGCCACCGGCATCCATGCCCGTCCCGTGCAATTCGATCTGACGCGCTTCGTACGGCTGAAGCAGCAACTCCGCGCCGCGTACGATTCCTCGCCCGCGACCTTCGCCCGCATGCTGTCGATCCTCGCCGAAAATGGCGAGGCGTTGCGCGCGATGATCACGCATCGTCTGCCGCTTGCGGCGACGCTCGAAGGCTTCGAGATCGCCGCCAGCCGGCAGGCGCTCAAGGTGATGCTGCTGGCCGCTTCCGACGGCGGGGTGACGCCATGAGCCCCGCTTTCGCTTTCGGCGTCGGTTCAGCCGCGCTGGCGCAGCCGCGTCGCGGCGTTGCGCAGATGCTGCTCCGCCGCCAGGCGCGCCGCGTCCTTGTTGCCCTCGGCGATCGCCTTGTAGATCTCGCGATGCTCCTGCTGGACGAGGTCCGTCAGGCCGGCGCGCGAACTGTTGGCGCGCGCCTCGCGGATCAGGTGGCGAACCCGGTTCTCGAGGAAGGCGGCAAAGGAGATGAAGAACTCGTTGTTCGTCGCGGCCGAGATCTGGGCGTGGAACTGGAGGTCTTCGTCGATGCCGGTCTCGTTGCGGCGGATCGCATCTTCCATCGCGTCGAGTGCGGCCTTGATCCGCGCGAGTTCCTCAGGCGAGCGCCGTTCCGCGGCGAGGCCGGCGGCGGCGGATTCATGGGCGAGGAGAAATTCGAGCACCCGGTCCAGTTCGTCCCGGTCGCTCAAATCCGCCTCGGCCAGGCGGAACGTCGCCTCCGGAGGCTGACCGGAGACGAAGATGCCGCGACCCTGATAGCTCTCGAGGACGCCGCCCTGTTTCAGCGCGCTGATCGCCTCGCGCACCACCGCCCGGCTGACGCCGAAGGTCGCGCACAGCGAGCTCTCCGTCGGAAGCCGCTCGCCGGGACGGAACACGCCGCGGTCGATCTCGGCGCGCAAAATATCCGCGATCTTGTTGGCGTAGCTGCGAGGAGGCGCCAAACGCCGGTTAGCCGTGTCCATACCGCTCATCTATCGCTCCGCCAGAATCCGGGGCGCTACCACCATAGCACGTAACTAAGCGCAACGTGGGATACGAGCAAGCCGGCAATCTCATTAGTAGCTTGTCAGGCAAGCTGATTAGTGCCATAGAGTCGTCAACAGCACGGCGGGCCTGATGCCGCCGATCGTCGTCCTAGCGGCACGACGAGCCTTGGGAGGGGCACATGCAATCGGAACCGTGGTCGCGATCCGTCGGCGCCAGCGCCGTCCTGTCGATCCGACGCTCGTTGATCCAGGACAGATAGCCGGTCGCCCGGGCCATCCAATGTGCATTCTCCGTGAAGGCGGGAGAGTGAAGGGAGTCGTGAATGTCGGCTAGTCAAACCGAGCAGCGCCGGGGTGGGTTCAAGCTCACCCAGGAGAACATCGTGTTCTTCATCGCGCTGCTGCTTTTCATCGGCTTTTCCGTCCTGCTTCCAGGCTTTTTCGATACGTCGAACCTGCTCTCCCTCGTCCAGAACGTCGCGATCCTCGGCATTCTCGGCATCGGCATGGGCATCGTCGTCATCGGCCGCGGCATTGATCTCGCCATGGTCGCGACCATGGCGCTCTCGACCGCCTGGACCGTGGCGCTGATCAATCGCGGCTTCGGGACGGGCGAGGCGATCGGCCTCGGCCTCGCCTTCGCCGCCGCCGTCGGCATCATCATGGGCGTGCTCGTCGCCTATGTCGAAATCCCCGCGATCTTCGCGACGCTGGCCATGTCGACCGCGATCTACGGCTTCGGCCGCCTGGCGCTGGTCGATCTCGACGTCATCTATCTGCCGGACAATGCGATCTGGCTGCGGTCGATCTCGAACTCGTTCCTCGGCGTGCCGCTGCCGGTGATCTGGTTCTCGGTGCTGGCGATCCTCGCCTATCTGTTCCTGCGCTTCACCAAATGGGGCCGCTACTTCTACGCCATCGGCGACAACCGCGCCGCGGCGCGCATTACCGGCATTCCCGTCCGGCCGATGACCGTCATCCAGTACCTGATCTCGTCGATCATCGCCTTCGGCGCCGGCCTCATCACCGCCTCGCTGCTCGCCTCGGTCAACATCCGCGTGGCGCAGTCGACCATGGTCTACGACGTCATCCTCGTCGTCGTCCTCGGCGGTATCGGCCTCAGCGGCGGCAAGGGCGGCGTCCGCAACATCCTGGTCGGCACGATCCTGATCGGCATCCTGCTCAATGGAATGACGATCCTCGATATGCCTTTCACCATGCAGAACATCGTCAAGGGAACGGTTCTGCTCATCGCGATCATCGTCGACAGCCTGGCTAATCCACGCGACGAGCAGACGGCTCAGCAGGGCGACATCTGATCACCTGAATTCGGAGGAGGAAATCATGAAGACGTTTATCGGAAGAACATTGGCTGCCCTGTTGGCGCTCGGGTCCGTCTCGACGGCCTTGGCCGAGCAGTTCGACGATGGGCTGGCCCCGTCCTATTACGATACCTTCAAGGGCAAGAAGGTCGTGTTCCTGCCGCTCGCCATGAGCTTCGACCTTCCGCAGGTCTGGGCCAAGGCGATGGAGACGCAGGGCAAGCGCCTCGGCTACGACTTCTCGGTGCGCGATCCGAACTGGAGCAGCGACGCGGGCGCGCAGGCGCTGACGACGCTGATCACGGAGAAGCCGGACCTCCTCGTCGTCCATAACCCGGACATGCAGGTCTATGCGCGGCTGCTGCAGCGCGCGCAGAAGGAAGGCATCCCGGTCATCCAGATCAATCTGAAGTCGGTAGCGACCACCGACGCCTATGTCGGCGTCAACTGGTACGAGGTCGGCCTGCATCAGGCGAAGATGGCCGTCGACGCCTGCAGCCCGGCTGCCGGCAAGAGCGGCAAGATCGCCATCATGCAGGGCACGCCGACCAATCCGAACAACGCCATCACCATGACGGCGATCGAAGATACGCTGGCGCAGCATCCCGACATCAAGGTGGTCTCCAGCCAGTCGGCCGACTGGGACGCAACCAAGGCGCATGCCGTGGCCTCGACCGTCATCAAGCAGAACCCGGATCTGTGCGCCTACGTCGGTCTCTGGGAGGTCATGGATGCCGGCGTCGCCGCCGCGATCCGCGAGGCCGGCAAGACCGGCGCCATCCAGCTGATCACCAATGGCGGTGGCCAGAAGCCGGCCTGCGACAATATCGAGAACGGCACCTTCAACGGCTATGTCAGCTATGACGCGATCGGCCAGGCCCGCGATCTGACCGACGCCATCGCCCAGGTGCTGCAGGTCAAGGCCAAGCCCGGTTCCCAGCCCTACGGCATCTACACGCCGATCAAGGACATCTCGCGCGAGACCATGCGCGCGAATTCCTGCTGGACCATGGAAGACGTCGCCGCCGCGCCGTTCTGAGCCTGAGGCAGCTCCGCCGGCACGCGGCGGAGCTGCCCTTTCGTGACCACGAGATCTTGAGGCGTCGCGACATGTCGGTTTCTGAATCCTTTGCCAAATGGCGATACCGGCTCGTGCCGGATCACCTGCTCGGCGAGGTGCTCTCGAAGAACTGGATCGACAACACGATCCCGTTCCTCTTCCTCATCATCGTGGTCGTGCTGTTCCAGTCGCTGATCCCGGGCTTTCTCTCGATCGCCGGTTTCGCCGACCTGGCCCGCCAATTGGGCGAGGTCGCCTTCGTCGCGATAGGGCTCGCCATCGTCATGCTGGCCGGCGGCATCGATCTGTCCGTCGGCTCGGTCTTCGCGCTCGCCAATTTCGCGGCGCTCGCCTTCATCAACTATCTCGGCTGGCCGCTTTATCTCGCCATTCCCGCCGTCGCCGCCATCGGGGCCTTCGTCGGCCTGATCAACGGCCTGCTCGTCGGCTATCTGCGGCTCCGCGCCTTCCTGACGACGCTGGCGACGCTGATCATCGTGCGCGCCGTCGTCGACCTGCTCATCCTCGCCTATGCCCGCAAGGTGGCGATGACGATGAGCGATTCCGACGCCTGGCTGTTCCTCGGCGAAGGCGACCTCTTCGGCGTGCCGTTCAATTTCGTCCTGCTCGTCGCCGTCGCCATCATCGCCCATCTGGTACTGAGCCGCTCGCGCTATGGCTGGCACATCCTGGCGGTCGGCGGCTCGCGCCGCTCGGCCTATAATGCCGGCATCGCGGTCCGCCGCACCATCTGCATCACCTATGTCATCTCCGGCATGTTCGCCGCGATCGGCGGCCTGTTCTATGCCGCGCGGCTCGGCAGCGTCGGTCCGGACACCGGCATCGGCCTCGAAGTGACCGTGCTCACGGCGGCCGTTCTCGGCGGCGTCAGCCTCGGCGGCGGTCGCGGCTCGATCTTCAAGGCGCTGCTCGGCACCGCGATCGTGCTCCTCGTCACCAACAGCCTGATCCGCCTCAACATGCCGAGCGGCGCGACGCCGCTGGTGCTCGGCCTGCTCCTGCTGCTCGCCGTCGCGGTCGATATCCGCTGGCTCAAGAACCGCCACAAGCTGCTGTCGCGGGTCTATGTGTCGCCGACCTATTTCGAGCTGCCGCAGCGTCCGGCGACCGAAGCCGGCTCCGCCTCGCCCTATGCCGTCAACGATGCCTTCCACGGCGTCGAGGCGATCGGCCTCGGCGAGCTGGACGGCCCGGAAGACATGATATTCGACAGCAAGGACAATCTCTATACCGGCGGCCGCCAGGGCGACATCGTCCGCTTCCTGGCGCCGGATTATCGGACGTCCGAAGTCTTCGTCCATCTCGGCGGC
>Ga0209935_1005313_pt1 | contig 11027 bp, 14 predicted proteins | sample ThiBio_1000_plan_2_FD_183958 | JGI IMG/M metagenome (GOLD analysis project Ga0209935, IMG submission 183958) | Wastewater bioreactor microbial communities from Cape Town, South Africa - Thiocy_cont_1000_plan (SPAdes) | ecosystem: Engineered > Bioreactor > Thiocyanate-remediating >... | reverse complement strand
GAACGGCGTGCAGAAGGCAAGGATGAGCGTGATCCAACCGAGCCACTCGTGCTCGTGGCCCAACGAGAAGCCACCGACCATCACGCACGCAACCACGACTCCGGCGATCATGGCTAAAAATACACAAATCACAAAAGCCGAATACCCGATAGATCGGCGCACACAATATGAACGAATGAATGAATGAACGAATGTAAGCAGGCGATCCACAAGCATAAAGGCATAAGGAGCAGAAAAGGGGGAGGCTTGAAAGAAAGGAGCTCCGTACTGATCCATCCGACGCCCGCCAGAACGTAGTGCGCATGGAACCACCAGTCGTACTGCTTGGCGTAGCGCGAAATGGTGGCGGCACTGCTCATGCACACGATGAAGGCGATCGTCATCAAGACTCCATGGACGCTGTGGCCAAGGAAGCCGGCGGCAGAGGAGGAGTGAGAACCGATACAAGGCGCCGCCCACATTACCAATCGAACCAATACGTACGTCGGAAGACCTGCGTGCGACTTGGCAATTTGGCCAGTGAAGATGTTCAAGGTAACAGAGCCGCTACAAGCAACATAAATGATGCCGTGTAAGATGGCGATCGCGAGAGAGAGAGAGAGAGAGAGAGAGAGAGAACGTGATTGCAGTACCAATCGGAGTTGCGATGTTGCGTGAATTGGTTCGAGGCTCCCATAGCATAGATGTAGCTGGATGAGAGAGAAGCCGTTGCGTCAGTCAATCAATCGCTCAATCGATGGGTGGATTCCTTCCTCACAACGATCAGCAAGGAGAGCGCTAGTGCGAGTGGGTACCTCTGCAAAGCATTGTAGAAGTAGTGATCACCGGCAGTATCGTTCGTGATGATGGCTCGCGTAAAGTTGAGCGATGTCCACCACTACTCATGATTCAACCATGATCGAATCTCGTGCGGTTAGATGCGTAGAACGCGAGGGGATCACATGAGAGAGAGAGAGAGAGACGGTACCTTGCCAGTGGCGTCAGTGGTCTGCGAGCCCGAGTACGCGAGGATGTTGTACTTGCCTCCGATGCTCGGGTCGGTATCGAGCACCGGCTGGCCGTTGTTGCCCAGGACCTTGTAGTCTCCTACCGACGCAATCTAGTGCCACACATTCGTACGCATCGCCGCGATCGTTGGCGCGATTGCGCAAACAAGCGTTAGGTACTCCATGTGATGCGGCGAGAGTGGTGTCGTGCACGATGGGGAGCTCATACGGTGCCGTTGTCGTTGAAGAGCCCGACCACGATGTCGGTGTAGCGCATGTCGTGGCCCATCTCGCCGAGCTCGTGCCAGCCGAGGCCGACCCAGCCCTTGGTGGCCGCCTTGATGCCGTACTGCGCCGCCCGACGTTGAAACGCCACATCAGCATCGAGCAGCTCGCACGCACTCACACACACTCACAAACGACCGACCGCCACAAGCCACCGTACCGTGACGAAGGTCCTGTTGGCGTTGATGTTCCACGAGAGCATGTAGCGACCGGACAAGAGCGACACGGTGCCGGCGTTCGGCGTGGTGCTGAATGGCGCCTGCACCCGCTGTGCCGCGACGGGCGTGAACACGACGACGCCAAGGAGCAAGGCGATCGAGAAGCAAGCCAAGATCATGGAGGACGAGGTCCTGGAGGCGTCGAGGAAGGCGCGAGCCATGATGGTAGGGGAGTACCACGCGGGTTGGCGCGAGAGACGCAGCAGCAGCGAGGCGAGCAACGACAACAACAACGAGAGATCGATCGAGGGATCGAAGGAAAGGCGCCAAACCGGAGTCGCTGCTGCTGCTGCTTCTCGTCTTTCTCGCTCCGATCGATCGCTGTCCAACCGAAATACCGGAGTCCAGCTCGCAACCCAACCCCGGCCCAAACCCTAAGCATCATCGCAACCCTAAGCACCATCTCAAGTACCCCTCACGAAAATCGAGATCCAGATGGATGAACCCAGTCACCCAACGGCTTTGATGAGGCAGCAAGAGCCCCTTCCTCGAAGAGACGGCACCAGCACCATCGCTCGCTCGATTCATTCGCTCGCTCGCTGCCTGCTGTCGACCTCACCGACACCTCCACCACCGACCCCGGCCCCAACCCTATCCACGACCTCACACCACCTCCTACTCTGCATAGCTCCCTCATGGCGCCCTCGGCTCCGCCCACGTTCGGCGTGTTTCGATTCGAGCCCGAGGAGCTCGCGCTCCACCAGCACCTCGTGTCGCAGCTCAACGAGCTCCGACGCACCGAGCTGTGGCTGCCGTCTCGCCTCTCTGACTCGCAGGCTCGTGCACAGTACATCGACGACCTCGACAAGCGTGCCATCACCTTCTTGGCCGTGGCACTCTCGGACCACGCCACGGTGCTGGGATGCGCGCAGTACGATCGAGCAACCGGCCGGCTGCGCCAGGTGGCCGTGGCTCCGGCGCACCGCGGCCTCGGCGTCGGCAGCGCCTTGGTGTCTCACGTGGTCGACGAGGCCGTGCGCCACTCGCTGTCGCTCAATCCAGACACGGACGTCGAGCACGCCAGCAACAACGAGAGCGCCCTCGAGGCGGCCACCGATGTCTTTGCGGTCGTGCAGGTCAATGCTCTCGAGCGTAGCTCGGCCTTCTACGCCAGCCAAGGCTTCCGACGTCACTCGCCAGTGTACACCGATGCTCAGCAGGACCGCTGCGTCATCATGATGCGCGTCGTCAAGCCGATCGTCGTGTCGCAGCTGCCGCCACTGCCTGCTGCCTATGTGGCACCATCGACTCACACGAACCGCAATGATGCTGCTGTTCCGTCAACGCCCTCACCACCATCATCCAGCGACGCAGGAGCCATCACTCTGCACTCCCCGATCAACGAGCCACCAGTACCAGCAGAAGCACCATTGGTAACCGAGACACCACACCGCCAATGGCGCAGGTTGCGGCTGATGCTCGTTCGACACGGCGAGAGCAACAACAACGCTCTGATGGCGCAGGCGCGTGAGGCTCTCGGACCCGACGCCAGCCAGACAGCAATGCGCGAGTTCTACGTCAAGCATCGCTCGCACGACCCGCCTCTCTCGCCGGTCGGAATGCAACACGCCAAAGCAGTCGGCGCCCATGTCGGTGAGGAGCTCTCGCGAGCCGCTGCAGTGCTGACCATTAGCGACGACGGCACGGGTGCTACGACAGCAGCAGCGGCCGACGCCGATCGTGGCAGCGGCTCCAACACTCCTCGCGTCGTCGTTTGGTCGAGTCCAATGCTGCGAGCGCTGCAGACGGCGTCTGCGATCGAGCATGAGCTCACACGTCGCCACCATCTCGCGCGCTACTTGGTGCACGGCCGCATGTTCGAGTACGGCGGCTGTGCTTGTGGCGGCAAGCGCTACGACGGCTTGAGCCCGAACGAGATCCACGAAGCCTTCCCGGCCTTCCGATGCGTACATCCACGCGGATGGATCGCTGGTGAGGACGGCCACGGCAGTGTCGGTTGGTGGTTGTATGCGTGCCAAGCTCGATCGGCCTCATCAGCGTCATCAGTTTCATCATCTCCACAGCATCTCGATGAGAGCTTAATCGACTTCTCGCAGCGTGTGGTGGACTTTACGGCCGAGCTCTGGCATGCAGTTCGTACGCTGGGTGAGGTGGAGCGCGAGAACGAGCGCACGTTGATCCTCGTGGCACACGGCATCTTCTTCGACCTGCTGCTCAAGAGCCTACTGCGCATGATCCCACGTGAGAGCACGATCGACGCCTCGCATCCGACATGCGACGTACGATTCGTTCCTCACAACACGGGTGTGTCGATGCTGGAGCTCGAGCTCGATGAAACGAGCAACACTTCGCGATGCTACATGCTCGAGTTCAACAACACGCAACACCTCGCGTATGATCCGAAGCTTCGTGTCGGTGGCGATGTGATTCTCGACGGCTGGCAATGTAACTATGAGGAACTCTAACTCGAACCCAAACTCCCAATACATCTAACTATCTATCTATCAAGCAGCCTTTCGATCAAGTGCTCCCAGATATGGAATGAATGGATTGGATGGAATGTTGTTGGATGCGGTTACTGTTCTTAACGACATTCGCTCGCTCTCCCTCTCACGCTCGCGACCGCGGCATCGATCGAGATATGATTACAACAATACCACCATCTTCCTCTTACTCATCAAGGCGTCGTTCGTCACAGTGGACATGGCTCATGATCGGAGGGCCGCTGGTATTGTTCGTCGTGATCGTGGCGTTGCTGAACCTGCTGTTGCTGTACAACCTGCCGGTTCATCGTGCGTTCGTGATGGTCGGTAACACGCGCTCCTCGATATATCCTATCAAACCACAACAACAACAGAAGGACCAAGAGTACAAGCCAGAATCACGTGCAATACAACCAGAACAAGGCAAGCCAGCAATCGCGGTCGAGGTCGAGCACCAAGCAGCACAAGATCGAGTGATCGATCATGCTCGAGAGCCTGACAGCAACGACAACGCCATCGCATCCGATGCACTGTTAGACGATGATACAGACACCGAACCCCGAGGCCCTACATCCATCGATATCGTGGGCAAGGAGGGTCGAGCGTTGCATCTGCTCAACATGAAGCTGCCGCCCGAGTCGGTGCTTCGAGTCGCGAGCGAGCTCGAACAACAACTCGCTCGCGTAGTCGGCGATCGAGCGAGCAGCACCAAGCTGCCGGCCATGTTCAAGCGCACGTTCCTCAACACACTCGAGACTACGAGTCAGATCGTGATGCCTGGTGAGTTTCGATCGCTGCCACTGACGTTGCCGTCGGTGCACGTGATCACGGGCGACATCGAGGCATTGTGGCTGCGCGACAGCGCCGCTCAGGTGCTGCACTACATTCGATTCGCATTGGACGATACGCCTCTGCAGGCCATCATCGAAGGTCTCGTTCGACAGCAAGCAGCGTTCCTCGACATTGATTTGATGAGCAATGCCTTTCGACGTACGCCGTGGGATCGACCGTTGAATGCATACGAGCTCAGCGAAGGCAAGGGCGGACACATTGCTGAACGCAAGTACGAGGTCGATAGCCTCGCGTACTTTATTCGACTGTCGTACGAGTTCTGGCAAGCTACTGGTACGTCAGCGAGCTCGTGTGTGTCGCTCGAGACACGAGTCATACGCTCATAGAGTACTCGACAGCAATCACGACACATTTCGACGATCAATGGCATCGCATCGCATGGCGGATCGTGTGTCTATGGCGCCAATCACAAGTCGATGCGCCTGGCTCGTTCTCTCGCGATCGAACGTGGCTCGACGATCACCGCGACATTCGTAAGCGCTGCCACAAGCTCGAGGGTCTCGTGAGCGAGTACCGACACCCCGAGCTTCAATCGAGCGTCGGCAGTGCGGTCAAGAGCACGGGCTTGTTGTGGAGTGCCTTCCGACCGAGCGACGACAAGTGCACGTACCACTACCTCGTGCCATCGAGCATGTTCGCCGTAGTCGAGTTGCGACACTTGAACGAGATTGCCAGCATGGTGTTGCACGATCAATCGCTTGCTCGATTCGCGTTGGAGCTCGCCAACTCGAGTACGTTCGATCTGGATGCCATTCACCATCGTAGTCATTGTCATCATGGACAGTTAGTTCTAATCAAGAGCGTGAGCAGTCGATGATGCCATTCATACACACGCCGTTGTGGATCATCCACAGTTTGGAAGGATCTATGCTTATGAGGTGCGTGATGTCAGCTTCGTTGCATCATATCGCGCAGCACTCATCATCGAGTCCGTCGCATGATGCAGGTCGATGGATTGGGCCACCACGAGCTGATGGACGACGCCAACGTGCCATCGCTCCTCTCGATCGCGTACCTTGGATACACGACGCCACATGATCCTCAGGGTGCCATTGCCGACAACACCCGTCGCTTCGTATGGAGCCCCAACAATCGATTCTTCTTCACGGGCTCGGCATTGAGTGGCATCGGATCGCCACATACTCGATCGCGGTTCGTGTGGCCTATGAGTGTCATCATGAAGGTACACATGCCACGCAGTAGGGAGTTTGATTCAGCAGGATCGTTGCTGAATTGATGCATCTCTTGTCAGGGATTGACTTCGGAACGACTCGACGAGCGATGGGAGGCGATCGATACCGTGATGGCTACCGATAGCGACACGTACTTTGTACACGAGAGCGTGTATGCCGATGACCCACGACAGTTCACACGCAGCTGGTTCGCTTGGGCCAACTCGCTGTTCGCCGAGTTAGTCATTCGAACACTCGATCAACAATCTGAATTACAAGTTGCTTGATTGTCGTCAATCTGACTTGGGTTGGTGGTAAGCTGTATATTCATTGAGTCGATGATAACCTCCATACTCGAACGGATCATCAAGGATCATGGATCATGGATCATGGATCATGGATCATGGATCATGGATCATGGATCATGGATTGTAATCTGTGCGATACGAGATATGATACGATGGCATACTATTACAATACCACCGGCAAGAGAGTAATGTGATGTAGAGTGAGAGAGTGAGAGCGAGGTACTCTCTACGACAATGCTCTAGTAGACATTGCCATTGCGTCGCGAGGAGGCAGACGATGGATTGATAAAGTAGGAGCCCGAGCCCGAGTTGATATCAGTGTCGTCGTTGGCATTGTCGGGCTCGTCGGACTCGCCGTTGAGATGTCGAAAGTACTTGCGCTGGTAGTAGGTGTAGGCCGAGACGCCGTACAAGACGATGAAGATCGCGACCACGAGACACGCAATCGCAATGTAGAAGCTCATGACCAGCGGGTTCACGAAGAAGAAGCTCCACGAGAAGATGCCGACGACGGCGTAGTTGAACTCGTTGCCGACGCACACGCGGCCGTCCGAGCAGTACGACACGGGCGCCGTCGGGATCGGCGCCGTCGAGCACACGTAGCAACGACCCTTCTGGCACGTGCCCTCCCATTCGACGTAACGCGCCTTGTTGTCGGTCGTGTTGTACCTACGATACGGAGGCCTCTCGTGAGTCGCGAGCCGTTGGTTCGCAAGGCCTCGCGAGTTGTACGAGCCACCCGAGCAGCCTCTCGCATCAAGACTGCCGCTCACTAGTGCCCGCTCTCCCACTCTCACACAGCCACCATCAATCTGCAGAGCGCTATCGATGTGATATGCTCCTGTGCCTCATCTTGTGGTGTTCTACAGCGACCCGATCGATCAGCGCCTCGTTGCTCCGACATACTTGACGAGGCCACAGAACATGGTGTCATCGAATCCGAAGGTCGTAGTGAGACCTTCGTCCTTGAGGTTCGTGTTGCATTGCCGGCCGAGGATCGCCGTCTCGTACGCCCTACACGATCCATAGCTCGGCTACCATCGCCAACACCAAGCCCCCCAATCCATGAGAGTCGTGAGATTCGCGAGGATGAGAGCAAGATGTCGCTCTCGCGCGCGCGCGATGACGCGACCTACATCGAGAGGATCACCGACGCAGTACTCGGCGATCGGGCAGTCGCAGGTCTTGAGCACGTAGTTGGGGTTGCACTGAACACACACGCCGTTCAAGCAGTACGGCGTGCCCTAGTAGTAGCGGTGGTGGTTGCACGAGAGGCCACGGATCGCGTGTGAGTTCGATGATGCGATTGTGGCAGTGGGTTGGATTGCGCGAGGTACCGGCGCAGCTTGGCAATCGTTCGGGTTTGTGCACGGGGTAGCAGCGAGCGACGCTGCGACCAGTAATAACAGCAACAACAACAACAGTTGTGATCGTGGCTGTTGCGTTGGTAGCAGCGATGCCATGAGTGAGGGATGGATAGAGAGATAGACGGGCAGATAGGATGGGAGGGAGATACGGCAGATGATGCGCGCGCTGAGCAGCCAACAAGAGAGTGAGCTTGCTGCCACACCGTCCAATCCTCTTGAACCTCTTGAACCTCTTGAACCTCTTGAATCCTCGTGAATCTCTTGAATCTCTTGAATCCTCTTGAATCTCTTGAATCTCTTGAATCCTCTTGAACCTCTTGAACCTCTTGAACCTCTTGAATCTCCTGAATCCTCTTGAATCCTCCTGAATCTCTTGAATCGTCTTGAATCTCTTGAATCCTCTTGAACCTCTTGAATCCTCTTGAACCTCTTGAACCTCCTGAATCTCTTGAATCCTCTTGAACCTCTTGAATCGTCTTGAATCTCTTGAATCCTCTTGAACCTCTTGAATCTCTTGAATCCTCTTGAATCTCTTGAATCTCTTGAACCTCTTGAACCTCTTGAACCTCTTGAATCTCTTGAATCCTCTTGAACCTCTTGAATCATCTTGAATCCTCTCGAACCTCTTGAACCTTGAACCTCTTGAATCTCTTGAACCTCTTGAATCTCTTGAATCCTCTTGAATCTCTTGAATCTCTTGAACCTCTTGAACCTCTTGAACCTCTTGAACCTCTTGAATCCTCTTGAATCTCTTGAATCATCTTGAATCCTCTCGAACCTCTTGAACCTTGAACCTCTTGAATCTCTTGAATCTCTTGAGTCTCTTGAGTCTCTTGAATCCTCTTGATCTTGAACCTCTTGAATCTCTTGAATCTCTTGAGTCTCTTGAATCCTCTTGAACCTCTTGAATCTCTTGAACCTCTTGAATCTCTTGAACCCTCTTGAATCTCTTGAACCCTCTTGAATCTCTTGAACCTCTTGAACCTCTTGAACCCTCTTGAATCTCTTGAACCTCTTGGACCTCTTGAACCTTGAACCTTGAACCTCTTGAATCTCTTGATCCTCTTGAACCCTCTTGAACCTCTTGAACCTTGAATCCTCTTGATCTTGAACCCTCCTGAATCCTCTTGAACCTCTTGAATCCTCTTGAATCCTCTTGGACCTCTTGAATCTCTTGAACCTCTTGAATCTCTTGAACCTCTTGAACCTCTTGAACCTCTTGATCTTGAACCTCTTGAACCTTGAACCTCTTGAATCTCTTGAATCTCTTGAATCTCTTGAATCTCTTGAATCCTCTTGATCTTGAACCTCTTGATCTTGAACCTCTTGAATCTCTTGAATCTCTTGAATCTCTTGAATCTCTTGAATCCTCTTGATCTTGAACCTCTTGATCTTGAATCTCTTGAATCCTCTTGAACCTCTTGAATCCTCTTGAATCCTCCTGAACCTCTTGAATCCTCTTGAACCTTGAACCTTGAATCTCTTGAATCTCTTGAATCTCTTGAATCCTCTTGAATCCTCCTGAATCTCTTGTATCTCTTGAATCTCTTGGATTCTGGAGTGATCGAGTCCGCCGCCAATACGAAATACAAACAGCGCGCGAACAGAGGGTGGTCAACAGTAGAACAATGAGAGCTTTACGGAATCGCTCGTCTTACTCCGCTCGTCTTCCGCCGCGTATCTCCTGTCTCTCGCTATCCTCCTCCTCGCTCCACTGCAAGTGCTCCGCGGAGATATCTCTCATGGCACGCTCACTCTCACCAATCGTGCCACTCGTGGCAATGGTGCTTCTCGCCAGTACGCATCGCCTCCAGCCGATCTGCAACAGAGACTTGGCTCCTCGCTGACCTCCGGTGTGTGCGTGTGATCGGTTAGTCGCTGGTTTGGCGCACGCCTCCTTTGATGGTACGTGGAAGGACAACGACGGCCGCATCTTGACGTTGTGTACCACCAGCGGCTCGACCTTGCAGGGCTCCTACCAAGAGTTCGGTACGCATCTCCACGACCCCCTCGACCTCCATCGCTTGCTTGGTCGCGCTTACTTGCGAGACTAACGCACGCACGTGGAACGCCCACCACAGGTCTCATTCAAGGCCAGATCAGCGGCAACATTGTACGTCGGCAACCACCATCGCAGTCGCGCGATATCCCTCGCCTTGGTGCTAACGACCTCTCTCTCGCTCATGATCGGTCCAGGCTTCGGGCAACTTCTACGCGGCTCTCCATCCTTCGATCGGTTGCCGCGTTCGAAGCTTCTCGTGGACGCTCCAGCCATCGAACAACCAACTGAACGGCACATGGGTGTGCTCGGAGAAGAACCTCCACGGCAACTGGAACGCCGTGCGAGAGTCGACCTTTACGAGTCCGACTGCGTGCGGAGTGCTTGCTACCTCGGGCTCGCTCGCTGGCAGCTGGAACGACTTTTGGCAGGCGCCGACCACCACCTCGTCGTGGGACTTTTGCGTCGATAGCACGACCTACAACTCGTCGTACGAGTTCATCGGAGCGACGACCGGCAAGTCGGGAATCGCGTATGCCTACGGCAACCTCTTTGCCAATGGCCTCATTGGAATCGGTCTCTACAGCGAGAACGCCAACGTGATTTCGAGCGACAACCACGCCGGTGTGAATATCATTGCGTTGGGTTCGGATGGTACGTTCGGCACACCGAGCACCAAACAATAAGCTGCAATTCAAACTCACCATCGAATGATGCGTCCGCCTGCCTATCAATGCAACAGGACAATTGTTTGGTTACTTTTGGGACCTGCCTTCCGATGACAACGACGTGTTGGAGTTGAACCCCAACAAGCACCGAGTGATTCGAGTTTCGCGATTCTCGAGCAACACTGTGGCCACGACGACTTGCGAGCGCAACAAGGCTGTCGGAATCTTTGTCGCAGCGCCGGGTGCTGCCTCGACTCTCACCGCATCGATTGCGATGATCGGCTTCGTGGTCGTTGGCTTGCTCAGCGTCTACATGTTCTAAGAGATTGTGTCTCTCCCTCGTTCACCTTGACTATCTATTATCACACACTCCACTCCTCAACTCCATTCCATCTCATCAATCCATCACCAAAACCAAAACCAAAACGACATGACTTGAGCCGTTTCAATACATCGGTAGTGAATGTTGGGGGTAAACAGCGTTCATTTGATGGGTTGATTGAAGGTAGAAACGTGAGACGCGGATGCGCATCAGATATCAGGAGAACGTGAACGATAAGCAACTCTCACTCAGGTCTTGGCTCTCTTGGGGCGAGCGAGAAGGAGAGAGATGGCGGACTGCGCTCTTAGAAGAGACCAGTCAACCAGTTCTTGTAGTCATAACCGACGACGTTGTCGAGCGGGTAGCGCGGAATGACCGACACGAGGTAGGCGATCTGGTCGTCGCT
>Ga0209935_1005311_pt1 | contig 11028 bp, 11 predicted proteins | sample ThiBio_1000_plan_2_FD_183958 | JGI IMG/M metagenome (GOLD analysis project Ga0209935, IMG submission 183958) | Wastewater bioreactor microbial communities from Cape Town, South Africa - Thiocy_cont_1000_plan (SPAdes) | ecosystem: Engineered > Bioreactor > Thiocyanate-remediating >... | reverse complement strand
TGTTACGCGCCCCAGGAGTAAGAACTTACGTTATGTATGGCACGGGAACGCAAACTATGAAATCGGTTGCCTTCGAGGAAGCTTTCTCATCCACTTACACCACAACCTATTCTGGTACCTCCAACTTCACCTCACTATCTTAGTTCTTGTCAGAAAGTGTTGACTTCTTTTATTGAAATAACAGTGTTGCATGAGGGGTTTGAGATTTGCTTGCGATTTCAAGGGCAGCAACCTCAAGCTATGACTTGTGTGCCGATAGCTGGTATGGTCCTCGGTGCACAATAAGGACGTCTTGTCCTACTTTGTCTCTACCTTGTAATATTAATTCTATTCCTTGTTTCAACAAATTTGTTCGAGGAAATTTTTTGGATGACAAAAGGGAGGAAGGAAGATGCGGCCGGCACCTAACTCGCGCAGCGGTCTGCTACGAAGCCGGCAAAAATCCTTGCACAATCTTCTCCCAGCGCCTGCGCAACCCAAACAAAAACAAGGAGAGGAGCAGGCAAAGCCAAAACATTCACCAGCTAAATCAGCACCCGCGAAGAAAAAGGCAGCATCAAATACGGCAAAATTAGCGCCTTCAACCAAAGCACAGACGAAGGGTAACTTGCCGCAAGTTTATTCGCTGCTGCATATATTCTAACTGAAAAATCATGAATTGCTTAGCCAAGAAGAGCGGACAACTGACAACATCTGGCAGCATGGTGCGCGTAGAAACGGAAGATACGGTTCTTCCCGATTCGGAAAGCTTGGTGGAAAAAGTGGTGCTCCTTGGCGGATCGCAAGATGTACTCTCGCCGTCGCCACATCTGGCCCGCCAACCTGTAGGCAAAAGCAGCGAAGCAAAGATTCGTTCGGCGAAAGCAGATTCTGTAGCCATGAGCGAGGAATCATATGTAAATTTTACGGTATCTGAGGGCGAATCTTTGCATTTCCATTACTCGCCCCCAGACGACGCGCATCAGGATTCAATCAAAGAACCGAAACCTTCCAAACCGAAATCGAGCAAACCTACCGCGAAGGTGAAGAATAAATCTGAAGAGAAAGCCACGGCAACTACCACTACTACTACAACGGCCACAACGACGAAGGCGAAGAGTCCAGAAGCAAAGGAGAAAGTAGGAGCACCAAAGAGCCCGAGTAAGCCTTGTCAGGTCTTCCTTCAGGCCAGCGTAGACTCTGCGAGCGACGACTTCGCCCCCGAATGGCATTCGAAGAGGAAGTCTCCCGAGAAGAGGAAGCGATTGGGCAAGGAAAAGAGTAAGGTGACTCCATCCGAGTGGATTAAAAACGTAGACGCTTCACGAGGCAACAAAGGAGACAATAACATAACGTCACAATCCCCAAGCAAGAAGAGGAAGGTTGAAAGCAAGTCGGAGGTGTTGGTCCCAGCTACACAGACCCAACAGTCTCCAATGAAAAAAGGGAAGGATGTAAAAGCGGGTGTACATAAGGAAGAGAAAGTTACGGTGGAAAAAAGCGAAACGATGGAGTCAGAGACTACAGCAACAACAAAAAAGAAGCCTGTTGAAGAGAAGGATAACAAGAACAAGAAAGTAGCGGCCACACCTGACGAGAAGACAGTAGTACGATTGAAGGCTACTACAACAACAGAGAAGAAGAAGAAAGGGAAGGAAACGAAAGACACAAAGGACGCTACCAGCCCACGCAAGCAAAAGAAACGAGCCTCAGCGAAGTGGGTCTCCCTTTCGCAGAGTGATTCATCGGAAGAAGAGGACTCATCCTCAGATACCAAAGAAGAAGACACGTGGAAGGGAGCTCCCTCATCCTCACGCTTGCGACCTCTACCTATCTCCTCTCTCTACGTTCCGCCCACCCTCTCCTCCTCATTCCTGAAGTCTGGCGATGGAGGACCCCCACCTTCACCCAAACCTGTTGTCATCAACCTCTCCGATGAAGACTCGGGTGGAGCCACAACCACCACCACTAAAGGAGACTCGCAGTACTCCTCCGTTGCACTTAGTGTGGGGTCTGTCCCCATGGAGTTCTCCGTAGGGGATTCCTATTCAGCTGCGCGAAAGGCAGAGTCTTCGTCGCCCTTGTTAGGATCTTCGAAAAGGCGGAGATCGGGAGGTCTGCGAGTGCCCCGCAGCAGCACCTCAAAGAAGGGGAAACTGATCCTCGCCTCTTCTTCCCGCGTGAAGAAATCTCTCGAAGGTTCAACGGATGAGAAGGAACGAGAAAAGGGAAAGGGGAAGGCAAAGGAAAAAGAAAAGGAAAAAGAGAAAGAAAAAGAAAAGGAGGAGAAAGATTATGAAGTGAGCCCTCTGTTGGACAAAGATAGCCCCGATGACATGGTTATCGATGATCCAAAGAAGAACAAGAAGGAGGGGGATGAGAACAAGAAGCCAGCCAAATTCGACATATCCCCCGACCCTCTTTCCTCAACGACGCCCCAATCAGCCGCGGCACTTCTTTCAGTCACCGATACCGAGCTACCCCCAACTGCGCTGATGGTGAATTCTTCGTCGGAGGCTCTCAACCTGGCACAACCGAGCGCACCTCCCTCCGCAACTGCAGCCGGTGGTGGGGGTGGAGGGAGTCAATGGACCGGCAGCATCGAGGTGTCGGGGCTAGTCAGGGTGCCACCGCAGCTAGATATTCTCGCAGGGTCTCCTGACTTGGGGTCGCCCTTTTCGGATCGGGGTAGCATGGACGCTCTTTCAACTTTGAACACCGATTGGACGGCAGACGGCGATGAAGCGCCTCTTATGGGGGCCAATGAAAAGCAGGAGAAGGAGGGAGAGGATGAGGCGGGGGAAATAATGGAGGAAGACGATGAAGAAGAGGAAGCAGGAGAAGGAAACGAGGAGAAGGATGACGGGTGTTCCAGCGAGTGGCTCGATACCGAGGAGGGCAAGGAGCCCTCCGAGCATAAACAAGAAGCACCTGAGGCCAAGAAAGAAGAAGAAGCCGCACCAGCTGAACAGACATCGGTGTTGATCATATTGGAGGATGACACACCCGATCTTTCCTCCATCAACAATAGCGGGGTAAAGAAGGAAGGAAAAGACAGGAAAACAACGAAGAAGAAACAGGGGACGAAAAGACCAGCAAAGAAGAAACTGAAGATAGATAAGGATGACGAAGTATTGAGGGAGTTAGAATTGATGCAACAGGCGACTCAACTGGACTCTGCTTCACGATTGAATACCAGTACTAGTACCACCACCACTACCACAACCTCCACCACCACCGACCCTGCGGGTAAAACAAGCCCTGCCTTTGATGACCCGGACTCTCACGACCCGCTCGACCCAACAAGCGATCTCGATTTGGGATTTTCTTCATCAGAAAAGGAGGATGAAGAGGATGAAGCAGATGAAGAGATGCAGGATAGGGAGAAGAGAGGCAAGGAAGAGGATGAAGAGATGGAGGCGAAGGGAGTAAAAGACATCGATGACTCGGAGGCCTACAGAGTGCTTGTTGCGGCCTCGGATACCTATGATGATCCCAAGCCTTTGAAAGAGCCTAAAAAGAAAACACGATCGGTGCGGGCAAGAAAACATAGGGCGATATATGATGAGGAAGAAGAAGAGGAAGAAGAAGAGGAAGAAGGAGGGGATGAACATAGAACGAGCTTTGCGGTGGGGAAAGGCCTGGCATGGTCCATCAAGGAATCATCGAGATTGAAGTCCGGCACAAAGAAGGCCAAAGAATCGAAGATTGAAGATATCGATGCTGATGCCGATTTTGGTAGGTTCTCCCTCCCCGCCCACATTTTTTTTTTCTCAACAAACCAATTAAAATTCGAAAGTTGTTAGCAAAAGAACCCCCAAAAAGGACGAGTCGCCAAGGAGGTTCATTCTCGGCAACCCGAAAGTAGCCACCGAGCCGCAAGGGGAGCCATTGATTCTCTCGGATAAGGATGCCAAGGAAACTATACAAGTACCTATTGCCTTATCTTTATTTTGTATTAATGCTCATGTTCCCTTCCGTAGGTGCCTGGGTCGATCAACAGGAAGTTGCATGACTATCAGAAACAAGGTGTTCAATTTTTGTATAATTTGTACAAACAAAATCGAGGAGGTATATTGGCAGATGATATGGGTAAGTGTATTCATTCCATTCCATGTGGTTGTGTATTCACTTTTCCTTGCTTTATTAGGTTTGGGGAAAACTGGTACCTTGTTTTGTTGATCATGATTAGGACTTAGACTATCTCCTATAACACATACAGTACAAACCATCGCGTTCCTGGCTGCGGTCATGCGAAAGTCCGTCCAGATCAAGAGGAGCGCTAAATCCCCTAAAGCCCTCATAGTAGCACCGGCGTCTCTGTTGGATCAATGGAAGTTGGAGATACAAAAGGTAAACACACTCCCCCCCCCCCTCTTTGCTCACCAACCAATCAAATGCTAACTAGCTGATTTCATGTTTAGTGGGGTTCAAAATGTGAGGGTGGTGGGTTTAGAGTTGCAGTGTATTGGGGCAAAGAGAAGCAGACGCTACTGCGAGATATTGTAAGTGGTTGTGCGGATGTGCTGTTGACCAGCTATGACACATTCCGTAAAGACTTCGAAGTGCGTGTGCCTTCTTACCCGATTAAAATACTTTACCACTCACCTCCCCTTCCTTAGCTTCTCAACCCTTTGAAGTGGACCTGTCTGATATTTGATGAGGTGCATAAATTGAAAGGTATGAAAGGCCCGTCTATACGAAGCTGTTACTTATCGTTCTTTAGATCGCAAGTCCAAGTTAACTGTCGCATGCATGGCAGTTACTAACCCAAGGAGATATGGTACCGCATACCAAATTACTCGCTGATTCTAATGGTGTTTTCCCTCCCACTTACTAATAGGGTTAACCGGGACAGTAATGCAAAGTATGCACAATTCTCTACTATACACTCTACCCGCCTCAATTGCTAATCGTTACGTTTTTTCAAGACTCATTTGAAGAGCTTTGGACGTTGCTAAACTGGGCTGAACCGAATTGTTTGGGGTCCTTAGATTCCGTGCGTGACAAGTAAGATATTCAATAATTCTCATGTATGAAAATCCCTTTTTCTAATCAACAACCCTGGCAGCTTCATCAATCCGATTAAACATGGCCAAAGACACAATGCCAATCGATACGAAGTCGGTTTGGGTAGGCAAGCCGCCAAGATTTTATCGGCGCGCATCCAAAAACTTATCCTCAGACGTGATAAGTCTCTCATCGAAGATAAGGTAAGTAGATCATATGAAACAAAAACAACATTAATCCTTTTTTTTTTTAACAGCTGCCTCAAAAGGAAGACTTTATCGTCTTTTGTCCTTTGACTCCCCTGCAAATAGCTGCTTATAAACGGTAGTATTGAGCGTTCGAAATTTATCTCACAGGCCATTGTAGGGTGTTGGCTAGTCCTCGATACCAACTGATGATGCTGTCGAATGATCCATGCGATTGCGGGTAAGATCGATCGTAATTTATCTTTCATAGATCCTCCATTTAACTAACAAGTTTCTTCCGAATACAAATAAATAGATCTTTGCTTGCCAGAAAAACGTGTTGTTATGCTGAAGAAGGGGAGAAAGCTGAATTATTGAGGGCGATAGCTAAACTCACCAATGTATCAAATCGTAAGTATTTACATGTCTTGACATATTTAATATCTAATTGTGTCCTATTCATGTTTAGATTTGATGCTGTTATTACCTCAAGAGAAGGACAAGAAGGAGAAGCAAAAAGGAGACGATGGATTCTTTCGGTTGGCTTTAGGAGAGGATTATCAAAACGTATTGGATTTGCATCAGACAGGACAGTACCTGGAACTATGTGGGAAGTTGAGTGTGCTCAAGATTCTGTTGAGTCGATGGAAGAGCGAAGATAAGAAGGTAGTCCTCCCTCCCCCCTCATACCAACAGTCTGATTGAATCTCTCGGCGTTTTCTTTGGAATCTATTTAGGTTTTGCTCTTTTCAAAATCTACTCGAATGCTCGACTTGCTCGAATCTTTCCTCAGGAAGGAGGGGTATGGATACTGCAGGCTTGATGGAAGCACTCCAAGAAAAGAACGACAAGACACAATTGAGCGATTCAAGAAAAATGCGAAGCTCATTGTGTTTCTTATCTCCACTAAGGCTGGGGTACGACATTCAATTATTTCGTTTCACTTGCTAATGTCTCTCATAGGGATTGGGTCTCAATCTTACGGAAGCCAGCATTGTTGTAGTCTTTGATCCTAATTGGTGCGTTTTTACTACCTTTTTTTTTTTTTTTGCGCTTTACTAATATGCTACGAATAGGAACGCTGCTCATGACCTACAAGCACAAGATCGGGCATTCCGATTAGGTACTTCCCTATTGCCTTCTTTCCTTTGAGAATAAGTACTTATTTAGTAATCTTAAAACTCTAAAATAGGACAAACGAAGGACACCTCTGTATTTAGATTAGTCTCGGCTGGTACGATTGAAGAGATCATGTATCAACGGCAGATCTACAAACAACAATTGGCGAATATCGGCATGCAAGGGAAAAACGAGCGGAGATACTTTGAAGGGGTGCCAGGTGTTAAAGGCCAGGAGGGAGAATTGTATGGTATTGTAAATTTATTGAAGCTCACCCTCAACTCGGCCACCACCGATGGTAACGTGTGAATTCTTTAATTTTCTGAGTTAATATCTATATATCTCTCCTCTATCAGAGATTATCCAGCGCACAGAGTTATTGGAAAAATCAACAGACGGGTTTGAAATCGAAAAAATTGAAATATTGCACCCAGAGGACAAAACTAAGGAAGTCATTCCGGAAACTGAATATTCTACCACTGAAGTTCAGTACGTTCAGATATACCCTCACGTCGATCCCTTTTGTTTCAAATAACGCAAACTCATACATCCTATTTTTCTGTTTACAATTCGTAGAGACTTGACGGAATCGGATGTAAAGAATCTGTTGAAGGAATCCGGTGCAGTGCATGTCCATAAACACGATGTGAGTTTTATGAAAAGATTTAACTTTGTTGCTTAATTCTCACTTGCCGTCAATGTAGGATATCTTAGGCGAATCTGAATTTGAACGGCAACTCTTTCAGCTCGCGTCCAAAGAAATCGAGAGCGAACCTCAGCCAGAATTCTCAGGCGACTCTCGCTCAGACACCATCACCCTTAAATCTCGCAAGCGAAGGTATACACCCTCTCTCACAAGTGGCGAGAGAGAGAGAGAGAGAGAGAGAGAGAGAGAGAGAGAGAGAGAGAGAGAGAGAGATTGTTTCATTTACTCACCCACCACAGGAGATCACTTGAGAGTGAAGACTTGGATGAAGAGGAATTGGAAAGCGCACCTGCGATGCTTCTCCTTCAAAAGTACAACGATTCTGCAGAGGAAGATGAAGAGGATTTGCCCCAACTCTCGCCCAGGCAGCTTGAAGCCCTCTACAAAAGGTTCACAGCGATACACAACAAGGGACAACTGCGCACCAGGACATCAGGACTCGCACCCCCTTCGGTCCCTCTGGCCCGAGAGAAAACCTCGCTGCACCTCATACGACCTGGAGCCGTCTCACCCTCCTCCACAACAGTCACCTCACGCCCTCGCTTCCTCCCAGTGGCAGCGTCCTCGCAGCCACAACACGGCGCAAAGGTCAAACAGAAACACAGCGTCGCACAACAAAAACGAACCATCGCGACTCCCCAACTCACGCTGACTCTCCCGTCCTCACAATCGTCTCCACCCCTCCCACCTCCAACAACAACAAAGGAATCCCCAACCAAAAAAACACACCCGCGAAAGCCCTCAACCACCAGCAAATCAAAGGGATCCGCACCGACGAACGAGAAAACAAAGAGCAAACAACAACAACAGGACGAACCGGAATGGGAGCCTATATCATGGCGGCAGTACAAGGATACAGCTTCAAATGCCAGAACAAACACAGACGATACATCAACGACTACTCGGCTGCTGAAGATGAAAAACAGACCTTCCATCGATTAAAATAGAACTATTGTAAGTCAAGTTTGACCTGTGCTTGTTAGTGGGAAGCACTACACCAAAAACTCACACAGAAAAATTCTTGTCAGATTGCAAATTTATAATTGTAACACATGTTCAGAAATATTCCTACCCACATCAGTTCCCCAAAGCCTCTGGTTGGGGAAAGGGAACCCCCCCTTGATTTTCTGAAGGAGAAAATTTCAATCATGCAGAGACAAAACCAGCACGCACATTTCATCAATTGGTTTGATGTGCCGTTGGGCTCTGCGGGTAAAGAGGAATTTATTGCAGAGATCGGCTTTCTCTTCGGCACGCGGTCTCATCTTGTTGATAGGAAGAAATTATCAACACTGAGGGAAAAAATCAAGCAATTCACCAGGCTGTGCAATCCCAAGAAGGAAGATTTTTTGTTGCTTCAATGAGGATGGTGCCCGTTGCGTGTCGAGTATCGAAGGCTACGCAAAAGGGTCGTTTCGGAAGAGGAGCGGTTAAGAGAGGGATACGATCCAAGGACCATCTCACTTTATCCTGAGTGATCTCCATGCCCACCATTTGAGGGCCGCTTCCCCTCCTGAGTGGGCGAGCATACCCCCAATCCAATTCGCCATTGGAGCTTCGAAAGGAATAACACAATTGCATCCCCTCAGAACGGTCTAGGAATGAAGAATTGTCCAATAAGTGGCTGTAGGTGGCATCCCTGATAATAGTCTTCCAATCATCCTTTCTACGGGCCAGGATATTTTTCAGTGAGTCGCTTGGGTGAGATATCAAGCCAACTTCGCACGACGCGGTCACTCTATTGGCTGATGTTAGTGAATCCGATGAGATTCTCTTAGATGTGACTTACTTGAATGCCAATCGGCATGTCTTGACTTTCAATGGGAATGTAACGGCCTTGGGAGACCCAAACTCAAAACGTTTTACTAGTAGCCCTCTCCCGTTCTCAACGATAGCCAGTGAATCATCATAGTGTTGAGGATCCCAACTTGGAATTAGTGTGTGATGGGCATAGATCCCTTTCCAGTCCTTCGCATCATCATCATCAACAGAAATAGAACCATCGAAATCCCGAAGGAAGAAGTGTTTCCACAACAAATTATTGGAGCTTAGTAGCCCCCTTTTCGGTTCACCAGTTAAATGAGAGATGGTGGGAAGGAATAAGGGGAACAAACCATTGGCGACAGACCAAGGAGCATGAAGGAACTGCAGAAACAGGAAGGAATGTGAATATAGTTTCCTTTGAGAGATATCAGCGGCTGTTATGAGCTGTTTGAAGGAAACCTGAAGTTCAATCGGCAGGTCCTTCCAGCCGGCCATGACCACAGCAGATTGACTGTCTCTATCATCACTTGTTCCATCCATGCGGCTCCTCTTGATAGGCGAGTCAACGATTGAAGGCAACTGCGCTGGCTCTCGTGCTTCCATGGATCCGCGGACAGCCCCGTTTTTTAATATTAAAAATATCGGAATTGAAATGTACGTCATCTACATCCCCAAAATTTGGCGGTACGCCTGTGTTTCAGGTGCTTCTATGGCAACACAATTCTTTGCCATTTCTTCCTCTCAATTTGTTCCTAGAAGCAAAAATTTTACATGAAGGAATTAGCAATAAAAAATTTGTGTTGATGTTCTTCATTCATTTTACAGTTAACAATCTGCATCACAACACTCCGATTTTGCATGGCTTCATCTTGTCTGTTGGGGCAACAGTATCAAGAACAGAATCAAGACAGAAATTTTCCTGCCTCCCTCTTTGTCGAAGAAGGAACAGATGAGAAGACTGTTGTTGTCGCGGAGGAACTCAAACGGTTGCCGCAGTTTGACGGCGTCGTCGCGGTGTCTCAGCTCTACCCTCGCCGCAGATGGTTCGATCAGGAAGACTGGGGGTTCTATTTCGCCATGGAAGGGAGCGTCGTATCGACAACCACCGACATTAAATCCTCGACATCTTTCGTGCTCGCGTTCGATAAGGCAGCAGAACTCCTTGATTCAAAATTCGCGAACTTGGGTACCACCCTCCGATGCAGATTGAAGGGTCGGTTGTTACCTGTGAATTTCAATTCTCTGAGCAAGCATCGCCCCTTCTACTGGCATCGACTGTTCTCGCACAACGAAGTTTATCCCAAAGACATTTTGCTGATATCGGCTGCGGATGCAGAAGCTGCCTCCCTTTTGGATCAAGAACAACCTCAACATCCTTGCCATCAGCTCGCTCGCCGTCTCAATTCTTCTGTAGATAAAACCGAGATTGAGTTGGCATTGTCGCAGCTGCTTAACGAGTTATCAGTGTCTGAGATTTCCACACATCTCATCCCCTCGTTGTTCGGTCCTCCATTGCTGATCTTGTGGCGATTACTTCTGGATCGAAGTAGCGACAAGAGCCATTCTCATCCCTTGGAGATTGCGCCGCTGCATTGTTGGTCCCGAGGATTTCGAGAGAACGATTTGATCATCTTGCACGACGCCCTCAGGCAGCACTCCGCTTCTTCCTCAACACCCCCACCACAACAGGGTCAAGATCCCCAGATTCTCTTCTCTGTTTTCGGCTTGACCGAGAACAGCCAAGAAGGAGAAGAAGGACACCAGAAAGGCAAGGAGAAAGAAATCGAGAAGAAGAAAGGAGACGACGAGGTGTTGCCTTGGTTGGCCCCTGTTGCTCTCTCAAATGAGGCCGACAAAGCTTTGGTGATGGTATGCGACCCGACCCGAACGAGGACCTTGGGTGACAGGGAAGCTTTCTTGAAGGATCAACCAGCCGACTGGATGAAAAAATGGCAGCAGGAGAGGATCGACGCGGCCGACCCGCATCGCAACAAGAAGAACACCGCGGGGTTCACCCTCGTTCATCACTCGCCTGAAGAAGGTATCTTCCACTACGCGGGTGTCCTTCTTCCCGAAGAGAAAGACGAAGATGATGAGGACGAACACGAAAAAGGAGAGAACGAAAAAAAGAAAACGAAAGGGAAAGAAGAAGAAGAAGAGAAAGAAGAGGAAGGAGGAAGCAAGAAAGAAGCTAAAGAAGATGGAGATGGAGGGGATGGGCCGAAGGTTGAGATCTGCTTCAGCTTCGACACGACAGGGTCGATG
>Ga0209935_1005309_pt1 | contig 11032 bp, 12 predicted proteins | sample ThiBio_1000_plan_2_FD_183958 | JGI IMG/M metagenome (GOLD analysis project Ga0209935, IMG submission 183958) | Wastewater bioreactor microbial communities from Cape Town, South Africa - Thiocy_cont_1000_plan (SPAdes) | ecosystem: Engineered > Bioreactor > Thiocyanate-remediating >... | reverse complement strand
ATTTTTCCTCCTGCCACCATCACCATCTGGGAACGATTCCAAATATCTCAGAATGTGCATGTGTCCTCCTCGTACCGCATAGTCATATGCCCATACACGCCGAGTTTGATACCACTTGGTGGCGATATCATGAGAGCCTCCCGGGGAACAACGTCCCTTCTCGATCAAATGTTGAACCAAAGGAAGACTGCCTCCCTTTGCTGCCCAGCGAAGTGTATCCGAACAAACGGCGCTCGGCTGGAATTGGATGATGCGCAGAGCCAGAGCATAGTCCCCCGACAAAGCAACCTGACGCAATGCAGGCTCTAAATTCCTTTCCTTCAACTTACTGAGAGCGGTGCCACAGAGTCGTGAAGCAAGCAGCATGTGACCACAATTTATCGCCCTAAAGGAGTACCGAAGTTAAAAACCCATTTACCTCGACGAAAATTCCCTTCCCCCCCCTCAACTAGATTTTGATGGCTTGCCCGTTGAATAGAACACTAGTACTTTACCATAAAAACTGGTCCCCAATTGCGGCAGGTTCATTTGTGGCAGTGTTTCGGACGATTGCCTTCCAGGAGGCAGGATCACAGGCCAGCTGTCTTGGCCCATATGTCCTTCAAAATGGGAGTTAGAATTGCTGGCTACACAAGAGATAAAGTTAGATACCACAAATAAAAAGTGCTCCAAAACCGGTCGCTGGCAACACTCAGTTCTCGGTTCCAAGCGCGACAGACCAGGAGACATCGGAAGAGACTCCGCGTTGGAAGAAACACCCATATCATTTCTTTTATCTCGAAAGGAAGCACATCCCACCAGCTTTCTCCGGCGTCCATTCTGTACGAGTTGAGAAGAGAAAACTAGCCATTTCGGCAAATTTGGGGGTTCTCTCAATTCTGGAAACCATCGAGAATAAAGAAACGGGGGATGGCTTGATGTCTACCTCGCTTACTGAAATCCCGTGGGAGGTATATTATCCACAACCCTTTGTTTGTAATACCTTTTTGAGTGTTTCATGAACATACACTGTACAGTTCCATTTTGATGAGCATCTACAATCTTCCTACATCTCGCCTGAATCCTTAACCGAACTTGATGGCCGATCAACGTTTTCTGTTCGAGAAAGCCTCATCGATCTGCTTTATACCACAAAAATAGGCATACTATTTGTACGCTTCCTCGGTAGTACTGACTTGAATCTAACAACTCCGCAAAGGATGTTGTACAAGTGATTTTATCGGTTGCGTCATTCGTGTGCTGGGTTATAGAATCCTACATATGTACCATTGACCCCGCAATAATTACGTTGTTGTCTTGTCAGCGCGATAACCCTTCTCTCCTGATGTCATTAGTGGACAAAGCGGATGAAGGATACTATGCACTGTATAGTTCCGAAGTTATCTTTGCGGTTTTCTTCACTTTCGACTACACTTTGCACATGTTTGTTTCTCCGTCAATGTACGATATACATATTCTTGCGATTGTCTGATAATCTAACCCACCCCCTTTAGGCACAAGTTCATCTTCACCTATCCTGGTAAGAACTATAACAAACCTCCATATCTTACGATCCCACACCACAAAGCGATCATCGATCTCCTAAGCACGCTGCCAAGCTATGTATATCTCTCTCTTGATATCTACAGATACTCTGGACTCCGCTGGATTTACACAGTCACAGGAGCAACGCGAATATGGCGCCTCTATCGGCTTCTTCTGTTTACAAAAAGATGGTTTCTGTTACTTCTCTCATGAGGCACTAGACTCACTTCTATGTTTTTTCAGCGGTGACACGACAAGCAATAAAACTGGTGGTCGTAGTATTGGGTATGCCTTACCCCCCCTCCCCACCCCCGCCACTTGTTAACTCCTTCACTATGTAGGGTTGGTAATTTTCACTACAGGCGTCTTTGTGGCCATCGAAGAATACCAGCTAGAATTCCATCAGGCGCTCTATTTTGTTGTTGTGGTAAGTGTGTTTATAATGGTTCCCTTTCCTCTCCTTTCCCGCTTCAACAAACACTCTCACTTTTAGACCTTCACAACTGTGGGATATGGCGACTATGCCCCGAAAAGCGTGCAGGGACAGATGGTGATGATCATATTTATTGTGATATCTTTCCTCGTCATTCCCTATCAAATTTCACAACTCTGGATGCTCTTTTCATCCAGCTCAGGTCGGTGTTTTGTTATACTTAGATAAGAAGAATTATGCATATTGGTTGCTAAGTGTTACCTCTAAATAGAATACACTGGTAGAACTAAAAGAACCAACCACTTTATGGTGAGCGGAAACATCACTCCCGATAGTATATCGGTGTGTCTGTCACAACTCTACTATAAGGTATGACTAAGCTGGCTTATAAGTCGCACACTCACATCACTGTTATCGCTATGTATTTAGGGTCACTTTAATCAGAAAGTAAAGACGGTCATATTAGGCGGGTCGGAACCGTCCCTCGAGCTGGTGGAAATTCTTCGTTTCCCCTTTTACCGCTATCACGTCATTTATCTGAAAGGATCTCTGACGGTATGCCCCTCCGTGTTTGAGGCACAGACGTCTCATCTCACCCTTCTTTTTTTTTTTTCTCAATCCCAGGTTAATAGCGATTTAAAGAGAACCTGCACACAACGCGCTGAAGCATGCTTCATTTTAACAAACAAGTACGGAAAACCCGATGAAGAGGATGCAGGTGATTTCCTCTTTATATTGCTAAATACCCCGTTTTGACCGTAACAAACTACCGCAGCAAATGTCATGCGAGCGATCGCGATGAAAAAACACAACTTCAACGCGCACGTCATCGTCCAGCTAAACAGTATTGTTAATAAGGTACAGAATACTGTTTACAACATCCGTTCTAATTATAATCTATTTCTTTCCCATGCAGTCACCGTTACAAGCAGAAGGTATAAGATCGATTACTTGCATTGACGAGCTCAAGCTGGTAACTCACGTCTTTTTTTGTGTTGAGTACAATACAGAGTGACTATTTATCATAGAATACGATGGCACACTCGTGCCTTTGCCCGGGATTTCTGGTACAGCATGCCGTCATCCTACTAGTACATGACGCTTATTCTACCCTCCCCCCTTCTGTTTCACGCGATTGTAGGCTCTCCTCACAAATCTGTTATTTATGCATCATGTTCCATCCCAAGAATTAAATGCCATGTCTCCTTGGGAACAAGAATATGGTATGTTAGTATAGCCTAAATACCTACTTCTAATCCTCTCTTTACCACGTTGTTCAGCGCGAGGTCTTGAACATGGGTTCTACAACGTCAAGTTTAGCAGCTATTTTGTCGGCATGGTGTTCACGGATGCAGCGCGTGTAAGACTCACTCACTCTAGTGATTCTCTTCTCATTATTTACTTTGGGCTCTTTCAGGTACTTTATAAGGAGGGGGTGGTATTATTTGGAGTTGTGACCGTGACTGAAAATAACGAAGCGGTGGTTTTACTAAACCCTGGTGGCTATGTTATACAGGACACCGACGACGCATATCTCATATGCTGCGGTCGCGTGTCGGCATCGAGAGTGTCGACGTTTCATCCGAATTCGACGTACCGCAGTTTGGACAGAGAGACCGATCGAATCGAGGGGAAACAACTGGATGAAGTTAGCAAGAAGGAAGACGAGAAGGAGCAGGAGAGGAAACCATTGATGAGCGGCCACGAACGAACAAAGTCGTGGAATAAGGAACACACAGCAGAGACAGAACCACCAAAGAAGGGGCAGAAAACGAAAAAATATGCCAGCGGAGACAACCAAAGATATGATGCTAGCACCACCATCACTGACTCAGACGATATATACGACGATATTCACTGGGACACACCCCCGCCTCCCGAGCTACTCAAACCCTCGCGACCTTACTACTTGTTGAGAACAGCGCGCACAATGGAGGAAGCTATGCCGCAGAGCATGGTTGGCATGAAGGATCACATCCTCGGTACCAACAATCCCCTCCCTCCCCTTTGCATTCATCTTGTCCGCAACTAATATACGCCTCTGCAGTGGTGGGTGCCTTACGAGGAATCGAACAATTTGTCCGACACCTAAGACTTACCGCGCTCGAATATCGCCCGATTGTTATAATACACCGAAAGCCATTATCACAAAAGAATTGGCAGAAGCTACACAAATTTCCCAACCTGTATTTTATAAGGGTAACATATAAATAACACCCCTCCTCCTCAATTCATACCAACTAATTCGTTCACTTCAGGGCAGTGGTTTAGACCATGCTGATTTAAAGAGAGCAATGCTAAAGGTATTACTATTTAAAGCCACAACAAAAGTGTTATAACTAGCAAACTCAAAAATCCCCTATAGACAGCCCGTTGTGCGGTTGTGTTGAAGCAACGACTATCTTCTTCGTTCACCCGCGAAGAATTACCCACAGCTGATTCCCTAACGATTATGGTAACACCACCAAAATCGCTATCTTTTTCCTTCCCCAGTTGATAATTTTCTTACTGGAAGACGGCATTGGCTATCCAGCAGGAAGCAAGAAAGCGCGCAGAAAAGATCTGCATAATCGTAGAGTTGGGTAAGAACTCCGCCTTTCTATGCTGTCACCAAGGCATACCTATATGGATACTAAGTTTCAATCCTCCGCTACACTAGTTTTCCAAGAGAATATTCGATTCCTGCAAAAGTCCCCTCAATTCAGCAGCCTTATGGATAACTTCCAATTCTCCCCCGAGTTTGCATCTGGAAATCTCTACTGGTACCTTTCTGCCTCCCGTCTATTGTGTTGTGCTTGACTACCTGACTGTTAATCTAGGGCATGCTGTCTTGATAGCTTGACTTGCCAAACGTTACCAATATTATTAGTTGTACCAAATTTGCTAACGTTACGTTTATCTCTGTCTTCTTTCAGATATTACAATGCTCACTTAGTGACAATGGTGGAGCAATTTATTTCTGCGCAAATATCACCAACCGGATGTCACGTCCACCTCATCGGGATACCTCCTGCTTATCGGGTTGGTCCTCTACCAACCACCTTCAACATAGAGACTCATCTAAATACCCCCTCCTCTGACATATTCCATATTCAGGGGCACACTTACGGGGAGCTTTGCCACTTCCTGCTTGACACTTATGGTGCGATTTGTCTTGGTCTGTATCGCTCACCTCATTCCTGTCGAAGTCCTATGGTATGTTCGCCACAATTTTCTGCTATTTTCTATTTCTAACATATGCGCAGCCTTATGTGTTTACAGCGCCCAGTAGTACCACAGCAGTTCACGATGAGGACAAAATATATGTGCTTAGTAAAGAGGTACCAATAAAAGACCTACTATAGGTAGGCCATTCTTCAATTCAATTTTTTGACAGTGACTTCGTTGGGGTTTTTTGTATTTATTTTTTTGGCTGTTGCAGATAAAAAGAGAGAAACTGAAAAATAACAGGCTTTTTTTGTCAAGACAAATTCCAGCAAAAGGATGCCATTCCAATAACGGCCAAAACGAATTTCTTTTTGGGTGTTTTGTGGGATAACAGGAAAACGTGCGACTATAATGCAAGGAGAGCCCAATGCGAAGGACAATTTCTGCTGAGCAGCGGAGCGGCTGCTCGGACAGCGAAGCGAAAAAGTCCCCATCATCAGAAACGCCTTTTGCACAAGTTCCAGCCGAAACAACCCGAAAACTTGGCCACACCTTCATGGAAGAAGCTCCATCGCCTTTCTCTTCTTTCTCCTCGTTTTCTTTTGCTTTTCATTTTCCTTCAGTATCTTCGCCTACTGCCTCCTTTACTTCTCCCTCTTCATCTTCTCCTTTGCTCTCTTCAGCAGACTTTACCTCATCAAGCACTACGCCGTCCTCATCGCCACTGCATCTTTCCTCTGCATCTCTTTCCAATACCACATCTCCTGCGTCATCCTTCTCTTCATTTTCTTCCTCTTCTTCATCTTCGATATCACCTATAGCTCAAGACCCTAGATTATATATCGCGGACCTTCTTAAGAACTACGGGGTATCTTCCATAAAAGCCCTCTCAGTTGGCGCGGGATTACACTTCGAAGCACCAGCGAAGAAAACATCTGGCAGAACCTCCCCTCTCGACATCGTGGCTCAAATACTGGCAGATGATGAAGAAGAACATGAGAGCAGTGCCGAGATCCCAAGGGGCCTTTTCCTGGAGAAGGAGAACTACCGAAGCGATTCTCGCAAAAGAAACAGAGAAGAAGAAGAAATACCTGGTTCAACAGACGACATCGAGCGGAGATCGGAACAGAACAGCAATGCCAAACGAAGAGGAACGGACGAGGATAGTACGGGCAATCCTGTTCCGGTTACCGAACCTGGATTATCTTCGTTCTCTTCGGATTTGTTGGACACTTCAGCCTCTGAGAAACAGGATAGTTCCCTTGAACAAGAGAAAAAGCCCGACCCCTTAGAAAAAAGTCCCTGGACGTTAGACGCACATCTCTCAGTCAGCAGCACCGGGAGGAGGTACATCGACATGTTTGCCCAGTTGACGACCTTTTCAGTACATCCCGCAGTGCTGGATCAGCATAATATTGAATGGTTTTTCGGTGACAGAGGAGGCGCAGGTTCGGAACCTTCTGCGCTCGAGTTCAATCTGACGATGGCAGTTTGTTTGGGTAACTTCCTGCACTTCCCTATTTACCCCCCAAGTGCCTCAATCTTGATAGTGCAAAATAGATTGACACAAAAAACAATTTCCTGTCCATTTTCCATTACAGGGGCACGAGGATGTAATGATAAGAATACGGAGGCAGAATACTGGCACAAGGCGATTGATCAGGCAGATGCTCTTATCGGCAACAACGATTTTTATGTGGCCACAGCGCTGATGATGATGGGGGGTTACTGTTGTTTAGAATCGGGTATGCGCGAGCAAGGTAAAAAAAATTTGGAGAAATTCGATCTGGCGGACCTTCCTCTTTTGACACTCTCCGTTCACACAGGAAAATATTTTGCGAATCTCGGAGCAGCAATATGTGAAAACTTAGGATTTCAAAATACCTCGGTCTACGTCCGGCTGCTCACACAATTGCATCTTGCAAGTACAGCTCCGAGCTCTGGCGAAGGTGGAAGTTGGCTAAAGGAATTTCAAGAGAAGCTGCTTATCGCCCGGGGGCTGCCGCACCATCTTCATAGTCCAACCGCACGAACGCAAGAAGAGGAGGCACTTCCCATCACCACCGACGCTGGCAACGAGAGGTTCATCGACGTGGAAATTGACGCGGTTTACCAGACCATCACGGTTGACTGCATGCTCTCCTTCTCTCGATGCCTCAGCGCTCCTCAGTTGTTGCCACAAAGCTTCTGGGAAACCGAACATCGACAGCTTCTTTTGATGAAGGGTCGGTGGGAGCAGGTGAAGCATCTCTTCAAACAATCGCAGCAGCTGGTGGTCGACCTGATCCTTTCTTCGCTCACCACCCTGTTGCATCTGTCGTTGGGTTCCTTCGAAGCCGCCACACAAGAGGCCTTCCGCTTTTTGGACCTCACCGACGTTCCCTTATTTAACTACCTCCACCTGTCTCCGAGCCTTGCGGTGCCGCTGCTGAAGATTTTCGCCATCTTGCCTCACATCCGTGCCCACACAGAGAAACTGAAAAACGCTTTTCGCTTAACCTGACGGCACGTCCAGGGGTGGCAGAGCTCTCTCAGGTGGCTTGACACCTGCCCACCTCAAAATAAAGGTGCTTCGTTACTTCTTCCAGCGTATCGGGGCATTTACCAGTAACTACTTTCAGTTCTCGCCTTCTTGGAACTGGATAATTCAGAAACTTTTCTGTGCACATGAGGCTGAGCTCTAAGGGCAGTTTGCTTGATTATTAGATTTTCTTTCTTCTGTTCACGCACAGCCACAATGGAGACACTGTTTATGCCTGTGCTTGGTATGCCACTACGTCCTAGATGTGGGCTATGCAGGCGACTTGCCCACCGCTCACCGTCACAACAAGAACAAGTACAGCCTATTCCTTTACAGGTACAAATTATTCCCTACCTCCCCCCCAATAAATGTAAAAGACTGTGCTAATCCAAGAGTCGTTTCACATCAGGGTGTGCATGTGGAGGGCGTGATATGCGATAGCACTTGCAAGACTGTAATATGTCAAACCTACAAGAACAGCGAAACGGTTCCTATCGAAGCAACCTACGTGTTCCCCCTTGATGAAGGTGCTGCCGTTTGTGGGTATGTCTTCTTCCACGCCCTGTCTTTTACCGTTTCTTCTTTCCCCCCCCCCCCAAACAAAAAGATGCTGATCATGACCGAACCCTAGATTTGAAGTGGAGATTGATGGGAAGAAGATAACCGGGACCGTCAAGGAAAAAGAGGAGGCCAAGAACAACTATGATGACGCAATTGCGGAAGGCCATGGCGGCTTCTTATTGGAACAAAGTAAGTTTAGCAATAATCTAACGCCACCACTAACATTCTCTTACGCATGCAGAAAAAGACGAAATATTCAAGATGAATGTTGGCAACCTACCGCCAGGAAAAGAATGCACCATTCGCATAACCTTAATCACTGAGCTGACTATGGATGAAAACAAGGTAAGTGCCAGAACGATACAGATATCACCAGAAGCCATACTCATTAAAAACACACATAAATAGGTGCGATATACCCTCCCAACTACGATAGCTCCGCGCTTTCAAGGTGCGATGGACGTAACAGACAGAGAGAAAGAAGCAGAGAGTGACATAGCAGAGTCCACTACCTCAACCGCTGTCGGAGGCAAAGGGTATGGCCTCACGATAGACTTTCTTGTGGATATGCCTTCCCCCCTACAAACCATCGAATCGCCGTCACATCCGATCAAGGTTGAGACCGATGGGAGTAAAGCGCGAGTATCGTTATCGCAAACGGAAGCTGCGATGACAACCGATTTCGTTCTGTTGGTGCAACAGAAGGATCTCTTCACCCCTCGAGTTTGGTTGGATGGCGATCGGGAGGCGCTGATGTTAGAATTGTACCCGCAAATATCTCACCAGGAACAACGCTGTGAATTCATCTTTCTAGGTAAGACTAAGAAAGTGTATGTATTCATGGCCCGCCTAACCAATATTTGCTAGTTGATCGCTCAGGATCTATGGCAGGTGGACCTATCGCCAAGGTTCAGAATGCATTAACACTCTTCCTCAAAAGTCTACCCGAAGTGTGCAAGTTCAATAGTACGTACTCGAAATTTTTAACAAATAACAGTTTACTCAATGCCTCGCTCTCCTAGTTATTGGATTTGGGTCCTCCTTCAAGCGATTGTACCAAAAGAGCAAAGCGTATGATGACACTACGCTCGAAAATGCCATCAAGCACATAAATAAAATGAAAGCAGGTAAGAAAAATGAATGGCCCTTTACTTTTGGATTTCTCGCTACCATGACATTCACCCTTTGCAGATCTTGGCGGTACCGAATTGCTTCCTCCTCTGGAAGCGATCTTCGCTCAACCCCTGGACTCCGAATACCCGAACAGACAAATATTCATTTTAACCGATGGAGAAGTGAGCAATACCGCAGCGGTCGTCTCTCTCGTCGCCAAAAATATCCGTATGTGTCCCCCCCCTCCTTTTTCTCGTAATTGTACAATCTAATCATTATTGCTTTGTTTCATACCAATCCAGGTCCCCAAGCTGAGCCAAATATTAAGGAGATACTTGACAAAGGGCAATGCTCGTTCCCTGCAACAAAGAAAAAATACCATGATCAATTTTGGTACCACTGCCGCACATGCTTTAGTGAATCTCAAGAGGTGCGTTACTATCAAAGAAATATCTTTTTTAGAAAAAACTAACACCTAATATCTTATAGGGATGCTGTTCGGTATGCAAACTTGTCTGTCACGCAGGCCATGATGTGGTGGAGACACCCAACTTCAGCGGTTTCTTCTGTGACTGCGGCGCCAGAGGCAACAAAGGTTCTTCGAACAAACGGTGTCAGGCTCTTGAACCCTCAGCTACGCCCATGAAGATACACTACCCTGGCAGGACCAATGGTCAGCGAGTATTCACGCTGGGTATTGGCGCCAGTGTATCGAGAGAACTCGTCAACAATGTAGCAAGGGCTGGGTGCGGAGTTTCAGGTACGGAGATTTGTTAGGGGGGGCGATAATAATTGTACAAATACTGACTATCTATTCAAATACAGAATTCGCGCTTGAAGGTGAGAGGATGGAAAGCAAGGTTTTGCGGCTGCTGCGCTACGCCGTTCAACCCTCCGCAGAGGATATCTCAGTGGATTGGGGCAGCTGGGCTCCTCATCTGAACGGTGTATCCCCCACCGAGCCTCCCCCGCTATTCAACGGACATCTTCAACACATCTACGGGATACTGAAGAAGGACTCCCTCAAGGACATCGACTTCTCACAACAACAACAACAACAGGCCCCTGTCGTTGTTCGCTTGAGGATGCCCCCTCACCCGGATATTCAAGAATTCACCATCCCGCTTTCGGCCACCCACACCGACCCGTCGCAAGTGATCGTGAAGCTTGCCGCCCGATTAAGAATTAGGCAACTACAAAACACGATAGACGACGCAGATGCTCTTTTCGCATCGCGTAGCTCCACCGTTGCTCCTATCAATAAGGACCAATTGAAAGCCGAAATCATTGAGCTGAGTACCAAGTATGTCAATAGCTTTCCCTTTGTTTATTCTAAAGTCTAACGTCTCTCCCCCTATCTTTTTTTCTCTAGGTATCAAATAACGAGTAACTACACAGCATACGTAGCGATCGACACAAGGGATGAAGCTACAGAAGGCACTATGCAACGACGCGTTGTACCTACAAGCAGTCCGTCATCAGCCAGTGTGCAGCAAAGCAAGACTAAAGCGAGGAAACAAACGCAGGTGTGGGGAGGAGGCTCCAGAGGCAGAGGGGGAAGGGGAGGGGGAGGAGGCTTTAGAGGCGGCTTTAGCTCTACTGGGTACAACTTCGCTGCACCAACGAACACCAAGAGGAAGAGGATGGCAGAGAGGAGCAGGAGCCGCAGCCGCAGTCCGCCTCGGCTCGCTTTACATATGGAGGAGTGCTTTGACTTGTCAGCAGAGATGGAT
>Ga0209935_1005308_pt1 | contig 11035 bp, 10 predicted proteins | sample ThiBio_1000_plan_2_FD_183958 | JGI IMG/M metagenome (GOLD analysis project Ga0209935, IMG submission 183958) | Wastewater bioreactor microbial communities from Cape Town, South Africa - Thiocy_cont_1000_plan (SPAdes) | ecosystem: Engineered > Bioreactor > Thiocyanate-remediating >... | reverse complement strand
CAGAACATCAACGGCGCCCAAGCCCCGACCTTCGTTGCTTTCGGATCGGGCACGGATGCCTGGACACCTCAAGGAGGCAACTACTTCTATCTCTTTGGGGTTCCCCAAGCCCTGGATGCTCCAGGGGAATGGTTCTTCGACCCCACCTCCAACACCCTCTCGCTATGGACAGCAGATTCGAGTAATCCGGCCAATCACCTCATCGAGACCAAAGCGCGTCTCTATGCTTTCGATCTGACCCAACGGAGTTACATCACTATCTCCGGACTTTCGATCGTCTCCGCGTCTGTCCATGGACCCTTTACCTCCAATATCATATTGAGCGAGCTAGATATCTCCTATGGGGCTCACACGATGCAAGTCCCTTCCTATTCGCACGGAGAATTTTTTACAGCCTCGGTCTCCTTTTATCCGGGTAATTACAACCATGTCCTCGATTCGACGATCACCTATTCGGCGGGGGCGGCGATCTTGAGTAGCGGGGTGGCCAATCTGGTTCAAAATAACGTGATCTCGCAAGTGAGCTACGTAGCGCTTCAAACCGGGATCAGGATGCTGCTGCCCAACATCACGTGGGTCGACATCGGGTCCAATCGCAGCACAGTGATTCAAAACACGGTTTTCAGTGGAGGAGTGGTCCTGATTCAAATCGGTGACGGCCTCAACATCAAATACAACGATGCCTATTACTCGCACTACCAAAGGGCGGACCTGGCTGTGATGTACGGCTTTAATGGCCAGGGCCACGATGCCGAAATCGACCACAACTGGGCACACGATTGCTTTGGCGCACTCAACAGCACTCTCAAGTACAACGGATGCACAGGGGTCTACCTCGACAACTCTTGCAACAACTACAAGGTCTATCGAAACGTCGCATGGAACGGTAACCCTCAAGCTTGGAACTATCAAACGATGGGACAGATGGCTCCTTATGAAATCACCAAGAACAACGTATGGGCATACAACACAGGTCCGGGTTACATGTCGATGTCGACATCTCAAGCAATGACAAACAACCTCGGCGAGAACAACATCATCCAATACAAGGCCGTCAACCCGGGCTTCAACGCCGTCCACAACTTCGACCCCACCGTCACCGACCCATTTTTTGTCGACGCGGCCAATCACGACTACCACCTTCGCCCTTACTCCCCCGCGATTGGCGGCGCCATTCGATTGGGTGCCCCATATGACGATCAAGTCCCGTCGACAAAAACTCCTGATTACGGAGCCTATGACACCGAATTACCCGATTGGCTGCCTGGTGCCATGATCAGAGCTTCTGATCTGGCCAATCTGATCTACACGTGCGAGTCGACATCCTCCGGGACGTCGATCGATTGTACTATAGAGGGGCTACCCCAGGGAAGGAAACTTCCTCTAGGGTTCTCGCTGAATGTTGGCCCTGCGAGTGGACCCACAGGCGCTGCGGGCACCTGCGTGACCAACTACAACTACCCCACCAGCCAGGGCACAGGCTTCTGCACCAACATCGTGCTACCCTCGGGAGCCAATCAGGGCTCTACCTGGAATATATACGTCCAATCCAATTCGACTTCGGGTACCTGGTCCAACACCGGCTCAACCGTCACCATCCAGGGCCTTCAAATATTTTCCGTCCAACCAGGTTGCGCGGCTGGTGGCACCAACATTTCCATTTTTGGTAGCGCTTTTCCTTTCGGCCAGTTTGGAAGCTGGAGGTATACCTCAACAATATCGATCAACGGCCCCGGAAATAGGAATCTTCAAGACTACCCCGTTCTCGCAATTGTCGACACAGCCACCCCGATCGCGGCCAATCAGATGCGCCCGGACTGTGCTGACGTGTCCTTCGCGGATGCTTACACGTCGCTTCCCTATTGGATCGAATCCGGTTGCAACTCCACCTCCACCCGCTTTTGGGTTAAGATCACCTACATCGTCGCCTCGGGGGTCACCAACATCAGCATGTTCTACGGCGACCTTAGTGACGACGTCTCCAATAGCAACGGGAACGACGTGTTCTTGATGTTCGACGATTTCACCAACGGGGTGCTTGCCTCCCATTTCACGCTGACGTCAGCAGATTGGTACACGACGTCGGTCTCGAATGGGCAGATTCAACTGACCGGCTTGATTCCCAATGCCTCCCTCGTCAACAACCAACCGGATTTCATGTACGTCGGATACCCTACAGGCTACTCGCTTCGGGCTCTCCCCAACATTGCTGTCGACAGCGAATACTCCCTCCTCAACAACTTTACCAATTGGAAAGGTGCGACGGGCAGCGCCGAAACGGGATTGGTCGGTACAATTACCAATGGCCAGAAACTCATCCAATACTACAACGGCAAGTGGAACCCCGTCGGCTCGGCGAACGTCCCCAATGGGCCTTTCCTTTCCAAGAAATTCACAATCTGGTATGAGGGGTCGGGGACGGGGGCAAGGAACATCGTGTGGTTCCAGGACGGCAACTTCAACACTCAGATTGGCAACTACTCTTCCCCAACCAACAGCTTGGGCGGCTGGTGGTTCTCGCCGGAGATTGTCGGGGAACCCTTCACCGTTCTTGTCGACAACGTCCGCTTCAGGCCGTTCAACCAACCCGATCCTTCTCCCGTCACGGTCGGACCGGTTGTCTCCGCACCCAATTTTGTTGAGGTTCTGATTGGCGGGCAGCCGTGTCTCGACGTTGTCGTGATGAACCGGGGAGAGATCCAGTGCCTCGTCCCTCCCTCGGTTGATTCTTCTGTGGTGCAAGTCATCACTGAGTCTGGTACCGCAACGAATTATTGCACTTCAAGCGCAGCAACTCTCTTCCGCCCCCTCGCTACTTCTCTCCTTTACTGAACTTTGTATTTACAATAAAGATATTTTGGATTCAAATACTTATAAAAATAATTTGTAACACGTCTCGTTGGCTCCCGAAGCGGGAAAAAAGGAAGCATCGACTTCAGTAGGCCAAAATCCTTGGCGGTTGCGTCGTGTTACCTGTGTCTGGCGGCTGTGGCTTTGCATTGTTTCGGATTTCCATGGCACCAGGCGATGCATTCTCTCGTAATTTCACACAACAACAAATCTACAAGGAAGGAGCGCATCGGATGAGCGATTCAAATTGTTGATCCCCCCTTTTAAAATCTTACCCAAACTCACTTTCGGTTGCTCACTAGACTAAATCCTTCACTAATTTTACGAAATGATGGAGGATCTGCCCGATAATTCGGACAAATTGTCTGAATCTGCCGGCTTTACATCAATTGATCAGTTCAGAGCCGCTTTAGACCACGGCGTGCATATGGATACCGATGCTCAATTTGGAAGTCCCCTCCAGGTTCCTATCACCGGGTTAGTTAGTGCTAGTACTCAATTGAATTTCTCACTCTTGATCAGTTTATTCGAGTTTGCAGGGGGCGAGCAATTTCATACGATTCAGAACATTGAAGTCGTTGCGCACCGGCTTGCATTTAAAAATCTTCGCTTCCGCTTGAAAGACAAGTTACCAGAGTAAGGCGACTTTAGTTTATGTATCCTCATATATTATTTTCTTTTTCAAGACAATGGAGCGTAACAACATCAAGTGGTGAGTTCATGCCGCTGACAAAGATATTTGTTGGCTTCTGTGGTGTGTCTTGCGATATCAAACTTTGCTCGAACACAAACTGCACAAGTCAGGCCGAAGGACCGAACAAAATGGGTCGCCAGCGCAACCCATGCTCTGCTAATAACTGCGTTCGCGAAGATCTGCTTCTTTTCGAAATGTCTGCAGACGGTGTATTCTTGTTGCATCATTTGGTTATTAGCGGAAGAAGCACGGTAAGTGTTTGTACGCGCGCATTCTTTTCACATTCATCACCCGCGTTCTAAGGATCGTGCGGAATTGCAAGCAAATCTGTTTATGCGGGAAGGGGATCAGTTTCGGCCGCTTTTCGAACCCAGCATCCCTGTTGCTGCGTTGAAGATAAAATTAAATCCACGAGGGAAGAGGAAAGGCCCAGAGCAAGTTGAGATCAACTACTATGAGATTAAGCCTACCAAAGGGTTCGTCCGAACTGAGAATGTAGCTTTTGCCAAATACAACACCGAGGCTCAGCCGGCAAATCGTATTGAACTCATTTTTCAGCGAGGTCAAGCTAAGAAGGTAGTCGGTTCATTTATCCGTCTTATACTAACTCACAACTACCATACCAGCCTGCACAAATAGTAGCGATAAACGCTTTTGTAATCACCATCACAACGCCTTCATTTCCAACTGAAGGGACAGCGAAGACTTTCCTTCTCGATGGAGACCGCAGCATCGAAGGACCGCAAGAATCAACCAACTTTCACTTCTACCAACATTTACGGGCGTCCGCGGAAGCCAAGGGGCCAGCAGTATCGCCAGATGCTGATTCAGCAGAACCCGTTTCCGTGGAAAAAGGTACCATAGCTTTTGCGCTACTGTGAGCTTACATTTGTTACAGAGGATGATTTTGTCCCCTATCATCCTGGGGTTGATGGGAAACTCACGATGAAGGTGTTGAAGAAAATCGCTCGCCGAAAAAGCTATCAAATGATGGGATTTAACCTACAGCGAAGAATTAGAGGAGTCATCAAACACACCTACTGGCGATGATGAAAGCGGTACCTATACGGCATCCACCGAATCGGATTGCCCCACCCATCTCAACCAGAGTTCAAAATACATCAAGTCTCACACCCCAACGACCTCCGATGCGGATCCGATGTCGGCTGTTGGCAATCCCGATCCTCTCGCCCCGAAAAATCCTCCATCGAAGGAAGTGCTGCCTTCGTGCATTGCCGTCATGGTGCCTCAGGAATACAGTGCAACATTTGCACATGCCGAAGGGAAAGTGGATAAATTCTTCTCGCACGTTGCTCAAGTAAGATTCTCTATCTATTGCACCCAACGATCCTCCCTTAAATTTATTTTTACTTCATATCCTCCTAATCAGAGCACACGTCGTGGCACCTTGACAATCGGCAGCAATCGTTACTTGTTGATCAGGTAAGTTACCACCCTATCAAGTCATATATTCTCCCTCCTCGGTTTTAACGCCTTAACGAGCGGGCTTCTTTCAGGTCATCTTCGCTGTCCGTGAAATTCTTCTCGGCCATCAGCAAGACCTTCACCTTCTCCTCCAAGGTTAAAGGGGACGAATTCTTTAGAAAGCTTGTTTTCAATTTCGGGCAAATCCTCGGCAAGTCCGATATACGAACTCTCTCGCGAACGGTTGCCCTTCGAACCCCTCTACAGCATTATGCCGCCGGCCAGATCTATCAAGCCTACGCGGGATTGGGCTTTACCAAATTGTTACCGGAGTTCTACGCCTTGGCCGATACCGGTGGCGGTAACATAACTGTGGTAACCAACCATCCGGTCTCGGCTGAAGGTAAAGCGGCAAGAATTATTTTTGTTGTTTTTTTGGTCTAACTATTCTTTAGCGGTGGCATGGAGGGCTGCAGGCAAGATGTACACTCATCCTTGCTGCTACTTATTGAACGGTTTTGTGAGTGGCTGGGCAAGCGGTGCCTTCAACACACCACTTGTTGGGATAGAGGTGCTATGTGCTACGAAAGGTACAATTTGTCACGTAGTTCGGTTGCTAAACTTTACGCAGGTGATAAGGTGTGTAGGACGTTGTTGTGCTCACCCGAGAAAGCCAAGCAGACTGTCAAGTCGTATTTGAAATCACAAAACTTTGGAGAGGAGATCAAAGCGAAGGTACAAATCCCGTCACTGCTGTCTGTCGAAGATGCGGAGACCTACAAGGAAGCCAGGAAGGAGATGAACCAAGAGCAGAAGAGGGGAAAGTTCCCCTTCGAGAAGAAAAGGAGGCTTTATCAAGCAGACTGGGAAGAAAGAGGAAGAAGGCGCCAAGGAGGAAATGTTGAATGCGCTTGAAAAGAAAGCGATGCACTACTTTTCGGCTGTCTACGCTGCGCGACGATACAACATGAAAGAAGGCCAGGTGCTTGTTGGCGACGAGCCTTACGTCTTCGTAAGAGGCAATGCTCTTTCGAAAGGCCTCGTCGAATTGATCCTCGAGATGTTCCCCGAAGGACGCAAGAGCCAGGCTGTGGACTTCGCATTTGATTTCCTGTTCGATCTTGCACATTCGATAGGCAAAACGGACTACAAGTACGCTATTCACAAGCTGACAAGGAAAGGCCGAACCGATCTTCATCCTCTGAGACAGATGATTGGGTTAAAAAAGGCGTTCGCGAATCTCGGGTGGGGAGCGATTCGATTCGATTTTCGGACGGCGACTTTGGTGTACTCTGAGGACCAGTTCTTCTTGCGCTTCTGGCTGGACAATAGCTTCGAGTCCTCCGTGTGGGTTAAGGCGCGACAGAAGATGCAAGAGGCCGAGGAGGCGCGCAATGAGTTTCAAGAGGCCGCACAGGATTTGGCCACCAGAAAGGGCTTGACCCTCGAGGAGGCCTACAGGAAGCTCGGGGCAAATAAGACGGCGCGGAACAAACACGACAGCCACGGTGGATACAACCTTGTCAATGAGGTTTGCAAGTCACCGGCGTGTGTGATGTGCGCCGGGTACGCCAACGGGTACCTTCAGAAATGCTTCAAAACCAAGGAGGCAAAAGCGAGGGTTTCCCTAGACTTGGCGGTTGTCGAGGTTGCGTGCCAGGCAACTGGGCATTCGACCTGCGAATTCATCGTGTGCTCTAAAAGCATGGTTCTATCCACGATCAAAATCTACCTCAAGGAGAAGAACCAGAAGTCCTTCTTCCCCAACATCAAGTTCTACAACGTTATGCGGAAGAAGAGCAAGTAAGGTCCGCTCCTAATTGCACCATAAGGAGTGTGTTTATGCTGCAAACCACCACAAAAACTCTTTTATTTATTTCAACAACAATTTGTTAAAACCTATGCACAGATATCCCTTATACCCACAGCCCTCCACTTCCCTCGGCGAAGAGTTCCATCTCCGGAGTGTCGGGTACAAGATGCTGAAGCCACAAGGCCCGGGATGCCTCGTTACAGCAGAGATCCTCGTGGTGCACAAACGGCACAACATATTTCTCGGTGATGTAATCTGCAGAGGTCCAATTGGTGATTTGGAGGCAAGTCGTGAGAGGCACAGTGTCATCTCCAGCATCAGTGAAGGTGACGTTCATGAAGCCGGCAACCGGGCCAACATTTGTATGGAACTCGGTGGTAATGGGCCCTGTAGACAATCCATTGCCACAGATGATGGTTGTGTTCACACCGGGGTGACTACTAGCCCATCCAGGATATGGATAGCGATCGTTGGCAATTGCATACTCCCAATACTGGCTAATACCCAGAAAATCACCAAAATCATTCAACTCGGTGGCATCCCAGGAAATGACCGGGCCCGGGGCAAACGCCCAAATCCAAAGATCGCCGTAAGCCTCCCACAGCGTTGCATCAGGCAATGTCCAAACTGCATAATCTGAGGCACCAATCAGCATCATTTGCAGCTGAGCACCCGGCATAAGAATCCCATCCGGAAATGGTTGAGAAAGGAATGTTATTGCAGGGGTGCTGGGGAGGCCACCTGCAATGACGTTACCCAACAACACAAGATGTTGCACGTATGTGTCTTTCCAAGTGCTGTCGACCACATAAGCGAATAGAAAGTAGGCGTGAGTGCAGCCGGCCCCATGAGCGATCACAACTACTCGGCCATTCGGATTTGGTGAATCCTCCTTCATTTCTTCAACAAGGCTCTTGACGTTGCCCATCCAGCCTGATTCATTAAGGGAAATGGGTCCAAGGCGCCAATCGTAATATGCGATACGCCAATCCACTCCTGGAGTGTATCCGGCACCGACCAAAATTCCACGCAAATGTAGGCGAAACAGGTGTCGTCCCCGCCAAAACAGGGGGCAGTGATGTTTACGTTTGGCGCGTCTTGGCGAGTACCATCCTCTTGGACGAGCTGCGTGATGGTTAGCCAGCAGTACGACTTTATGTCCCAGTTGGGAGTTCTTTGCGGCCACAAATAATCACCACCAGACGGCCAGCTACAGGAAGGGGGCAATGCGGCCCCATCCACATTTGCATAAAGTTGGCTGGCACCCAGACCCGGGATATAAAGCGCTGGATAAGCCATCTCACGCGGAAGCTGAGAAGAGGCCAGCGGCAATAGCACCCAAAGGAGGAGCAAAGTGAGTAAAGCGCGCAGCATGCAGGCTCAACAAGAACAACCGATTTCGGGAAAAAAAAAAAGATCATCCGATCTTGTGCATTTTTAGAGGATTTGGCGAACCGCGCAGAGAGAAGATTCGTGCTTTATTTGGAAAGTTAGCATCTAAAAGCAGCACTAGCTCGTCTGCCTGATCGGAGGACCCTTTTTTTTCCGTAATCGGTTGTTCTTGTTGAACTTGCATGCTGCGCGCTTTGTTCACTTTGCTCCTCCTTTGGGTGCTATTGCCGCTGGCCTCTTCTCAACTTCAGCGTAACATAACTTATCCAGTGCTGTATATCCCGGGTGAGGGTGCCAGTCAGCTTTTCTTAATGTTTCCACCGAAGCTGTCCTGCCACCCAACTGCACCTGGATGCTAGGAAATACTTTTTGGATGTGGCCTCAAGGCAACCCCAACATCGATTTTCAGGAGTATTTCTGCAATGTTTCGTTGCAGGTCGTCAACGAAGATGGAACTCGAGAAGACCAGCTTGGCATCACTATCACGGCTCAATGTTTTGGCCGGGATGACAGCTGTTTCGCCTACCCACAGTTTAACCGATTGAGCGGTCTTTTGGTCGGTGCCGGATACACTCCAGGGGAGGATTATCGGGTTGCGTATTACGATTGGCGTCAAGGTCCCCAGGCCCTCAACAGATCGGGCTGGATGAGCGCCGTCGTGGGGCTTGTGGAAGAAATGCAAGCTGCTTTGCCAGAGGAAAACAACGTGGTTGTGATCGCTCATGGGGCCGGATGCACTCACGCCTACTTTCTATTCGCTTATGTGGTCGACAGCACTTGGAAAGACGAGCATATTCAACAGCTTATCTTGTTGGGCAACTCCATTTTCGGTGGACTACCCGTCACCCCTGTATTGGCCTATCTTGGCACCACTTCTGATTGGCCAGATCTTGGCGGGCCAACGCTGCAATGGAGTTGGTTGGGCGCCTCGGATTATTCAACTTGGGTCTTGCCTGATGCGACCGTGTGGGCGTCTATGGGCAATCTTTGGTATTGGTCGGACGGTGATTTTCTGGCATGGAATGCTGCCCAATTGGATGATTTCGGCGATTTTCTGGGTATTAGCCAGTATTGGGAATATGCAATTGCCAACAATAATTATGCATATCCTGGATGGGCTAGTAGTCACCCAGGTGTGAACACAACCATCATCTGTGGCGATGGATTGGTGACTAGCCCCATCCGCACCGAGCTCTTTGCGACTGTTCAGCAATTGTATCTCATCAACACCACAGCTGGAGATAACATCGTGCCTCTCACTACTTGCTCCCAAATCTCCAGTTGGACCTCTCCCGCTTATTCCACCGAGTATTTTGTTGTCTCTGGCGTGCCTCACGAAAATCTCTGTTGTGATCCGGCTTCCAGGATTGATTGGTGGCAACATATTTTTCGGCTCCGATTTCGGGTACAACATAGAATTTGCCACCTTCTTTGGTGGTACTGGAGGATTGTGGGCAAGGAGTGAGATTGGGAGTGACAGCGAGTATAGTGAGAGAACGTAATTTAAGCAAATGAGTATTGAACCAAGAAATTTGTTTTTCTGTAATTGTGAAGCGCTTCTTAGGGTTCGTACACTTGTTTTGGTTAGCAGAATCCGTCTTCCCCAACATCAAGTTCTACAACGTCATGCGGAAGAGCAAGTAAGGTCCGGGAACTTAGGAAAAGGAGCCGAGGGCAATCCACTTTTTATTTTTGAGGTGGGAGTACGAGGACAGGTCTCCCCTCACTTATCAACACCTCGAATGTAAAAAGGGTGAAGGAGAAAAAAATAAATAAATAAATAAATGACCCTAGCTTGCCCCCTTTGACGCCGCGAAGTATTTTCCCTTGCCTTTTGCTTTGATAATGCGCAGGAAAAAACAAAACGTAAATACCGAATAAATAAAGCAACATGCGTTCCTACCTTCCATCTTGAACCCATCAAAGGCGCCTTCCAAAGCTTTATTAAGCAACCCTTGCGATTGTGTTAGAAGACCCGATCCCTAGGGTGGAAAACCAAATTGTTAAACCTTGTTGCTTAAATTTCTTTTGCTTACCTTTTTCTCACGTAGTTCTGTGTATGTGACATTCGTCCAGTTCTCAGGCACATAAGGATCGAATCCCTTCTCAGCCGCAAAGTCGAGAAAGAACTTTGTCCTATTTTCCCGTATCTTCCAATAACCTTTCGGTTTACCGTCTCGTTTTCTTATTGGTGTTACTGCTACAGAATAGAAAAGAAAAAAATATGAAAAAGAACAAAAAAGGGAATAGAAGGGTTATAAAAGAAGGAAGGTATGAGGTCCTCTTACCTTGTGAGGCTGGGCTCCGCTTGTGATCTTTCCAATTTCTACAAACGTCATCCCAAGAAAGGTCATGTCGGAGTCTATACAATGTCGGTAATTTGGGTTTCTGTGAGGCATGCAAGAACCCGCGATGCTTGAAGCTGACTATATCCCCAGGTTGCGGCTGCCATCGATTGGCGAATTCTGTTGTGCCCGCCGGTGCGGAAAATCGAACACCATTGGGCCTTTGATTGTTTTGTTTTTGATTAGCGAGGTGAATACATTGTAAATTGATTGAGACTTACAATTCGCATTCCCATAGTAGAGGTCCCGCGCTCCCAACAACTTTCGCTTCCGCGTCTCTGAATTTCTGAGAAATAAAAATAGTTAGCTTGATAATTGATTGATGGCAAAAGAAAGATACCTTGTGTTTAAGATAACCCGCAGACATGCCTGGTTCATATGCACTCGCGGGGTCTCGCAGAATGATCCCTTCCCCGCCCTTATCAATAATGTCCTGGAAGAAGGTATCCAGGTGCTTCTCGTCTTGACATTTCTCATATCCTGCTAACTTCATGAATGTACAACCGCTCTCCGCAA